>Ga0126338_10003300_pt1 | contig 11289 bp, 10 predicted proteins | sample OrbCmetagenome_2_FD_92529 | JGI IMG/M metagenome (GOLD analysis project Ga0126338, IMG submission 92529) | Coral microbial communities from Petempiche,Puerto Morelos, Mexico - Orbicella C C metagenome | ecosystem: Host-associated > Invertebrates > Cnidaria > Coral | place: Petempiche,Puerto... | reverse complement strand
TATCGAGTTCTACAAAGCCAACAGGAAGCTAAAGCCGTCCAAGATCATTTTCTACCGTGATGGAGTCAGCGAGGGTCAGTTTGACCAAGTTCTTGTTCATGAAGTGCGTGCTGTTCAGGAGGCTTGTATGATGCTGGAAAAGGAATATCGCCCAAAAATTACGTTTGTTGTGGTTCAGAAACGGCATCACACAAGACTATTCTGTGAAGACAAACGAGATGCCTCAGGCAAAGCTCAGAATGTACCTCCAGGCACCACTGTGGACAGTGGTATAACACACCCATATGAGTTTGACTTTTATCTGTGCAGCCACTTTGGAATCCAGGTAATTTGATGCTGCGTAACATTTGTGAAAGTTTATTTTGCTACTTTAACTCAGTGAGAAACTCAAAGTTGCCTGACATTTTGTTGTGATGAACAAGTTACGTTTTTGTTTTAACAAAATTATTGTAAAATAGCATATTGCATTTAAACCCTAAAGTTAAACCAATCTCAGGATACTGTACGTTCCTTTTGGAAGATTTGGATCAGTAGGATTTGTAATCCAAGATCACTAAAATCGTAGTGTATCAAATGAACTGGTGAATTGGTTCCTTTGATGCACCATGATCCGAGGTATCTTGAATCACAGGTCCTGATCTCGATCCAACCTCATTCCCAGGGTCTCTCACCTCACCGACCCCTGGAGCAAGAGAGGGCCGGGAGACCCTAGGAACGAGGTTGATCTCGATCGTCCAAAAGGGAACCACTTTAAAACTTGCTTGTAAGGACCCCTGGCGCTCTTTTATCAACCAATCATTCATTACGTCTGTAAGTCTGTCTGCTTGCCTACCTGCTTATGAACTTATTTTCAGCTGACCATGCTGCTTATTGGTAATATAAAATGTTCTTATTTTTTTTAATTTTTCAGATAATTCCCCTCTCCTTCCACAGCCCTTCTCCTCTTATCAGTTTTGTTAAATATCAGCTTATGTATTACGTAACTGTAATCTTTGAGTTAGATAAGATATCTACCTTGCCCCAGACTTTGCAGGCTGTAAAATGACAATTTTACCATGGTTACTGATTTCTCCTCAGGGAACAAGCCTCCCCACACACTATCACGTTTTGTACGACGATAACGCCTTTACAGCAGACGGTCTTCAACAGCTCACTTATCAGCTGTGTCATGTATATGCACGGTGCACTCGCAGTGTTTCCATGCCAGCCCCTGCCTATTATGCACATTTGGTAGCATTCCGAGCTAGACACCATGTGACCAATGGTGGAAATGGAAGGTAGCATTTTTTGTGGCAAGATTTTCATCAAGTTTTCTACTCTCATGGCCTTGTTTGTTTGTTTGTTTGTTTGTTTTAATTGTTGTCGTGTTCAACTTTTTAGGGGCGGTGATACTGTAGATTTGGAGAAGTCTGCAAGAGCCATTCAAGTCAGCGACAGAATGAAAGGAGCGATGTATTTTACATAAAGATTCAGCCGGATAATTCCCAAATTTGAACACAAATAGTTTGACTTTCTTTTGGAGAAGACGAGGACAGATAAGAATCCGAAATGGAATTTGACGACTGATAAAAACATATTAACACGCGTTTTTTACGATTGCCTTGACGTGATCGCATGTTCACTAAAGCCTGGTTCACACTTGTGAGATAAGCGTAACACTAGTGAAATAAGCATAAGCGCAAGGACAAGAAAAAGAAACATGTTTCTCTTTCTTGTTCTTATGCTTGTGTTTACTTCACTAGTGTTGCGCTTATCTCAAAAGTGAAACCTGCTTATCTCACTAGTGCTATGCTTATCCTACAAGTGTTAACCAGGCTTAAACAATTGACCAATTTAAAAAAAAGAGTCATAGTACACGAACTCCTATTAAGTGGGCACAAGAGATTATTTGGCGGCCAACCCCTATTAAGCGCTTAATAGGGGTTCGACTGTACTGCAAGAGATGATCGTGGCTATTTAACAGTTATCTTACTAGTGCGCATTGGATATGAGATGGTAGATAGCCGAAGAGATGGGCCTCGTCGGCTATAATCATCTATTTTTTTCAACAAGCGCGAGTGGAATAATTATTTTATTAAAAAGCGTCCCCCAATGTATAGAAAACAAACAGAAAATAAAAATGGCATCCAAAATTACGCTTACGCTCACCATATTTGAAGAGCATGGTATGATGGCTCACATACCATGATGGCTAAACCATTGGAAACTCTTGAAATTGCATATTTAATGATTAGTTTTAAGTACTTGTTAACCGAGAGTGAGGTCTTTACGGAAAAATCTCAGACCGAGATCTTGCCGTATTGACCGACCGATATCGAGGCCGACAAGGCAAGGCCGAAGTTTGAGATTTCGCCGTTAAGACTGAACGTTCGAGGTTAATAAGTTGTTCATTATATGGGTTTTTGCTTTGTTTTTTACAAGCCTATAATTGGCCCGTGGGAATTACGGGAGAAAAACGCCCTACAATTAGCCAATCAGAGCGCGCGTTATATGGGTTACAAGAATAAGCCATATAATAATTAATATCATTATATGGCTGTGTCTCACAAGGACTGGGAACTACCGAATTCGCGAATTTGATTGGCTGAAATCGATATTGAAAGCGGTCTAGATTTTCCCATTTAGACCGGCATCAAGACCGGCAATGTTTTACGGTGAAAAATATTGACTGTTAATTTCTTCTCACAATACTTATTTATGGAGTGCCAAAAAGCCTAATGAGAAAAAAAGTAAAGAGGACGAGCAAACTTTGGCAGAATTAAGTTCGGCTCATCGCCGTTCGTAAGCAAAATGTCAGCCAGTACAAACCAGTTACATTGAATTGTTCTTGTTTGCCATGTAATAAGCATCTTATTACCTGAGCTTACTCGGTCTGCGTTTGGTCTGTACACACAACCTCGGTCAAGATTCTCCCATACCGTTTGAGGTGGTTTCTTAATCTGGTGGAACTGTTTGATGAAAAGATTACGGTACCAGACGTCTGTTACTTGGCTTTCGCTCGTTGTCTAGCTAGAACTCATAATGTTAATATGTTGATCTTTTCGTTGACGCATTTTTGCTCTGCGAAAAATTCTTTCTTCTTTTAATTGCGTTATGATATAATTTCAATGTTAAATCGTTCTCCATAAATATTTACTCGGATTCTGTGATTACAAAAGTGTCTTGTATTGGATAATATGTTCCCAATTCTGAACAAACCTACATACAACCGTCTTCCAAAAGAGTTCAGTTGTATAATATTCACAGCTAGTAACAAATACTTGTGTTCCTCGATGCAGTGACCATATCCTCGCTGTTGATGTTCATGTTTGATAGGGATTTCCAGGTAAAAAAAGGTATACAGAAACGCTTTTTGAAGTTTTGTGGGTAGTGCTTCTTGATTTACTAATATTTTTAAAAAGGAAGAAATTAGAAGAAATGCCGTTAGTAGCAGCGGTTACTCTCCCCACGCATGCTCAGAAACCGTGGTTGAACAAGCCGCTGTTGACAAAACTTCCGCTTGTGAATTATGATCACTGGAGACGAATTATTCGAAAGAAAGAATTGAAAAGTTCTCAGATGTTAGGTGCTCGATACTCCCTGTTCAAATGTCGTGCATAGAATACAATAACTTACTGTTTGAGATAAGCCAGAGGCTAAATCAGCGGAATGTGGGCGAGCAGCTACTCGATCAACTACTCTTCATGTGCCGAGGGAAAGTGGCGTCTGGGACTGAAGACAACATCAGCGATGTTCTTTCGTTATTAGGAGATCTGGAAAGCCAGAACAATTTAAACATTGATCAACTGGATGTATTGAAGGAGCTTTTGAAAGGTGTGGGAGAGTGGTCTCTGTTTCAGAAAGTTCAAAAGTTCGAGATCAAAAGGAAAGATTATAACTGCTTACTTGCTCAGGTAAACCTTGGACTAGACGAACTCAATGATTTAGAACGGCTTATTTCAATGTGCAGAGGGAAGACTTCAGTGGAAACTGAAGGCAATATACACGATGTTCGCACTTTATTAAAAGAACTGGAAAGGCAGGGCCATTTAGGAGTTGGTCGTCTCGATTTCTTAAAAGAGATTTTGACTGCAACTGAGAAAGACGACCTCCTTCGGCTAGTACAGGATTTTGAGAGGCGACGACATGAGGAGGATGAATTTGAAAGAAGAAAAGGTAAAGTTTAATTACTTTCCCGCAAATCACTTTAGTGTATTGGTTTCTAGTGAATCATTCAAGCTCTCACGATTCGCATGCAGATGATGTCTTAACTCTTAATGAGTAGAACCTAATACAATGTACTTGAATTGCTTGTCAGAGTATTAAAATGAAAATCAGTACTGAGATCGTTTTCACTGTCACGCGATAAAAAGAAATAAATCGAAGTCTATTTCGTGGATATAGTCAAGGAATTGTGAACTTATAGGAAATAAATAAAGAAGACACTTCTCCAAGTTTTAGGTCTGTGAGTTTTCCCAAACTGCAGATATTTGTCGAAATGTTTCGCAGAAATTTACAGAGCCCAGTATGGAAACGCCATGTTTGTGCACCAACATGGCATTTACATAAGCACTTTTCCCAATGATCTAACTTCTAAAAAAGCTAAAACTCATAAGATAGGTATATATTTTTGGAGAGATACGATCGTAGCCTTGTGTCACGCACCGCCATAACTCTGAAATCCACAATACGGTTTCCAAACGAAGCACACTATTGAGCTGCAAAATTGTAAACAGATACAAATTTGCCCCCTCTTATGACTGATGGGGATAAAAAAATTTGTGGCTCTTTAGTTTTCGTTTTTAGAAAATGATGACTGCACATGAAAACGATCTATACAATTAATAACATGTATTCTAATTTGGATCTACGTAGCGGATCTTCCCAGTTGGAATAGCTTTTCTTAGTTGATCCAGACGCCGAAGTTTTATTTTCCAAACCGAGTCATGCATAAATTATGAAGGGTGCTTCAAAACAGAGTAACGCAGTAGGAAGTAACGCAGTAATGAGTAACGCAGTAACGAGTAACCCAGAACGAGAAAACGAGTAACGGGTTAAGTGTCAGAGTTAAAAGTTCTAAAAACTTTGAAAAATCTTTTAAAAATGCATCCAATGTTTATTATTAATATATAAATAGTAACTACAAAACCAATAAAAGTTAAATAAAATAGGCTTATGGTCACGTTACATAGGCACCCGCACCTATGCAAAAGTTTGGTCGATCGAGACTCGGCGAGATCTTGGCGGCGAAAAACTAGCTGAGAATCTCCCGAGAAGCTAATTTAATTCTGCCAAAGTTTGCTCGTCCTGTTTACTTTTTTTCTTATCAGGTACTTCCATAAATAAAGATTGTTAGATGAAAAAAAAGTCAATGATTTTGCATTTTAGTTTGCAACTTTTTCACTGCGAAATATCACCAGTCTAGATGCCGGTCTAGATGGGAAAATCTATACCGCTTTCAATATCGATTTCAGCGAATCAAATTTGTGAATTGGGTAGTTCCCAGTCCTTTTGAAACCATATAATACAATATAATACAGTGCAGTGCAGTGCAATAGTTAGAAAACAGCCCTAAGAAGATACGCGCGCTGATTAGTTTAAAATCGTGTTTCTTTTAAGCAATTAGATTATGAGCTCGAGATTTCTATCGCGCATAGAAATCGAGAGCGAATAATCTCATTGTTTTAGTATTAAGTTTTGGAGGAAAATTTTGATGCAAATGGATAATTAAATTCCTGAGAAGTCTAAACGAAGGACATCTACGGTAAGTTGAAATTATTGAAAAAATTGATGCGCGCGTGCACACAACTTTTAATAGTACGCACGCAAAGGTTAATAATGCGTCAAGAAATAATTGGAAACCGTTATTTGAAGTAAATTTTAGTAAGAATTCTACTAAAACAATTAGATTATTCGCTCTCGATTTCTACGAGGTAATCGCTGCTAGTGTTTAGTGGCTCAGCCAATCGGATTACTGCTTTTGCATTAGTATAATTGTAGAATTCTACGAACATAGAATAGATAGTGGGTACTTTAGCCAATCAGAGAACGGCATTCGTGATAGAACGCTAGTAGATTTATTCTAAAACTCGGTGAAACACAGAACTAGCACGAGCTGTTGACGTAATGATGGCACCGGTGACGAGCAAAGAGAATTTACAGTTTGATAATCAAAGTTAACAAGTTGTTTTCCTTTTTCGTCGCGGTGTTTTCTAAAAGAAACAGAGAAAGTGTTCTTCGTGTTTCTGTCGAGTTATTGAAACATTTGTGAAAGTTTGGGAGAAATCGAAAAAGCTGCGGAAACACTGGCCTGTCGGCTCGTGTTCCCACAGCATTTCTCGTTCTCCCAAATTTATTTTTAGCATATTCTTAAGGATGCACTCAGAAAAAAAAAAAATAATTAAAAAAGCTCTTATTTCCGTTTTTGAGCTGGATTTCCGCTGGTCTCTCGAGTCCGGTCTACTAGCGCGGGCTCCTTTCCTGATCAGCGGCTGTTAATCAAGCCTATTCTGTTTTAAGTGGTATCTTTTAGGAGTCAAATAAAGCTTGAGTCACACCCAGATTAGTGTACTTTAGGTGGTTTAATTCAAATTTTCCGACGATCTTCTCCGACGTTTTCATATGGGAGTCACCCCCCCCCCCCCCCCCCCCCCCCCCCCCGGAACTTTTTTTTTCCCCACCCCCCCCCCCCCCAACCCACCATACATAAGGGGTCTTATATTTTTTTTTATTTTTTTGTTTTTAATTAAATTTTCCGCCCATCTTCCCCGATTTTTTTTATAGGGGGGCCCCCCCCCCCCCCCCCGCCTCCCGCCAAGGTAGATATATTGCTTAACCACAACTTCACCTCGGAACGAATGTCATGAAAGGGTTTCATGAATTTCATGAATGTCATGGAAGTTTTTCACTTTTTAGCGTGCACAGTTCAATCGACGAAAGCTTCAAGAAGTCTTGAAAAATCTCGCAAAAGATTGACGTGATTGTCGGTACGACGTAAGTCCGTATATATACCCACGGCCGACTTTTGCGCAAATTTACCAAACAATATTTAAGAGGTACTTAAGAAGAAAGTTAGGGGGTAGATAGTCATAAAAACTTTGCTGGTGAAGAATACCTGCAGAATTTTTCTTTCTCTCGATGGCCGCAAAGACATAATGATCAATGCGCTTTCAATTGTGTTTTGAATACAGAATGCTGAATAAATGCAGCTTTCAGGACTTCAGAAAACACAATGGTAATATACGGTATTGCTTCGACGTTGGATTCCATTTTTTAAAGGAATGATAAAGCTACGGCCGATAAGTGATAAAGCAGATTAGTGAATAATCCGTAGGTTGCGCGCGCAATGCATGATTTCCAAGAGCAATGTCAAGTTCACGTAAGAACATAGCTTGTCGAAAGTAAACTGTGTTCGGTGCGATAATGCGTTTGTCGTTATTTTCTTTAAAACAGTGTACAATAAAACAATTATGAGATTCGGTTTTTATGCTATCCGAAATAATCAAGGTCTGGATTAGTGTTATCACACCTACCTCGACCTTAATTATTCCGCATATCACAAAAATCTCATCCAATAATTGTTTAAAATCTGCACCACAACTAAAACCCCATAGATTGCTTACGCAATCTCCGGGTTACAAGCATGGAAACTGCCGATGCCTTCTTGAAGGTAGCTAGGTTTGAAAACAAGGGGAAATTTACATTTCCAGGCAATGCGAGCAACCCTGCAGTTTCTTAAATATCCCAACTACGGTAGTAATAATGTGATAGAGCCCTCATACTGACCTCGTAAACCGTTTTAATCCATGTACACGGTCCAATAATTAATGCAAATTAGTATTAGTTCGAAAGTTCCCCTTTAAGTAAAGTTGACTAGGAAATTGAATTATGATTTTATTGAAACTGATGAAGTACTAAATCTACAGTGAGCCCTGGAGCTTACTTTGACTCTAGGACACATTAGCTCTTCAGACATTTAAATTTCACTTGTGTCTGTTTATGCCATTTGCCTATTTCTTTTTGTTGTTTTTTTATAGCACAAACAGCTGACATTGTTGCATCGGCAAAAGCTGTTGGTGGAAAGATAATAGGAGGTTAGTAGAAATTGACATGCATGGACAGTAAGTATCTCAGGGAGATAAATGCCAATTAATCATGCCCAATAAATATCAGCATTAGAGTGGTTTTCCTGGTAATACTTCTCCTGAGCTGTCCTCTTCAAACTAACATAAACAGTAGCTGTACCTAATATTTTAAATTAGGTCAATGAAACGGTTTTTTCTTGTTGTTATTTAATACTGTATTTTTCCCTTCTATTTTACTAGTTAATTTCTGATTTCGTATGTTTTTGTAATTCGGCTATTAAGGCATGGCCAGCCATTCTGTTTCTTCTGTGATGTACATTGCTGGTGCCAAGTTTGAAGAACACTGCTTTAATATTTCTAGAGTTATTCTCGCTTGAGTGTTGTGCTCTTTTAGTGGAACCACCCGTGGCGTCATCACTTTCCTCATTTGCATAATAAAAAACCCGAATATCTCTAAAATGAAAAAAGATATTCCAAAAAGGAAAACGCCATTCTTCTATACTGTGAAAAACCTTTCAAATAAGCAGCAATTATTTTTTGCTTCATAGGCACTTTAAAAAAGGGGACGTTATTCAGAGTAAATCACTCAGAAATTCTTTCAAATTGAATACACGTGCACGTTCACCTCACTTTTATAAAAGGTGATGACACGGTAGGATCTAAGTTGGATTTGAATAAACTTTAAAATTCATTCTCTACATACATTTGTCACAATTCATAACAAACAAGGAAAACGCAAATGTAGGACACAATAATTTCAGCATAATCATCCACTTCGTAAACATTTTCTAACCTGTCATAATACAAGTACGTAGTAAGCAAAAGGCTCAAGAACAAGCTCACAGGGGATAATCAGATGTTGAACATCCAAGAAAGAATCCCCTCCTCGAGGAAGTCTCAACTTACAAATTAGTTAATTGGTATTACAATTGATCAAGAGTTGACATTTGATAGCCATGTTGATCATGAAAGCATGTTTAGCAAATTGGCACAACATATAGGAATAGTGTGGGTAAGATACGCTCTTCTCTTTCTCGAACTGACAGTTCTACTACTACTACCATCAAACCCTTTCTGTGTATGGTAGTCCATCTGGGGAAGTATAACTTCCAAGCAGAACCTTAAACCAGGCTTTTCAAAAGACAGAAAAGACTGCTTCAGTCATTCTTAACAGTAGTGCTAGAGAATCGCAAACAGTAGCAAAAAATCCTTAAATTGGCTGCCATATTTCCAGGAAATAAAGATCAACTACTGCTTCCTTTTGATGAAGCGGCTTTTGTAGGGAGTACTTAGAATCCAAACTTGTCAAGAACAGTCAAATTTCTATCAGGACAACCCACCACTCATTCGAAACGTTTCACTGCCCTCGGTATAATCGGAAACGGAGGATGGCCGAACATTTATTACTAAAGCTGTTAAAATTTTTCATTTATTTACCAAATAAACTCAAAAACTGCCCAGATTTTAGGACTTTAAAAAGAACCTACACCAGCCACTTTTCTGCAGCGAACGCTGACCTTCACCATGTCACTGTTAGCTACATGTACACAGTTCTTTATGTTAAGCAATCTTTATCCTCTTTTTGTCTTTTGTTTCAGTGTTCATTATATTTTTATGTCGTTCATGTTGTTTGTATTTACATGTTAATGTAGTTTTTGTGGTTTCCAATTTATTTGTGTAACTTCTGAAATATGTAACTATTTATCCTGAGGGCCACGGGTTGATCACTTTCTAACTGATAAGTGATTTTACCCCCATGAAATTAAGTCTTTTTTTATATAATTCAATTAGCGGTTTGGCTCACGTATAAGCAATCTCGTTCTTCATGAATCCTCAAATTATTGTCCATAGCAGATGTAAACTTTCAGTCATGGGTACATAATCATACCATGCCGTAACATTTTCCTGTCTGTCATGATACAGGTGGGTAGCAAAAACTGACGAATGCAAAGCAGGAGTCCAATTGCAGTTTGCATCCTTCGTGTTCTTTAAAATGCCAGCGTACTCATATATCTCAGCAGTGCATTTGTGCACGTTAAACAGCCCCTTGTAAACGTCCAGTTTACCATAAAGTGGGAGGCATAGTTGCCCAATGGTTAGTGTTCTGGACTTCGGATCATGCTGTCCAGGTTGAAGCCCTGTTTTCTTGGGCACGGCTCATATTCTTCACAGTGGTTTTCTCTGTCCAGAAGGGTATGTACATGTACTAGGGAACTGTTAGAGCGACCTTTCTACAGAAACCGGAGTAAAGCAGCTGAGCACTGAAGAGCCACTCTGCTCCTCCAATCCATTTGGATTGGAGAAGCAAGGGGATGCGACAGGAACCTAATCTACTGGGAAAATATCTGTCCACAATGTAAATTTTCCAGCTGAGTAAGTTTGCATATTTTTTCGGCAGTCCTGAATATGAAGACGATGTGCAGGGTGGCAGCTGCGGGCATAACGCTACTCACTGTCCGTGAGATCTTAAGTCGCTGGAACACGTATGATGAGTTGGTGAGATGCTTTAATGACTGTGTGCTGCCTGCTGGTACACAACTTGTTGAAGTTAGTCAAGGATGTGTGTGCTTCACGGTTAAGGCAGACAGTTTGACAGGGCTGACTACTTTGTGGAATATGTACGAGGATGGAACTCTTAAGGCACGCTTGCGTGACTTCTTTGTGACTGATGAAATGGAAAAAACCGCTGGTGGTGGAGGGAATGTGGAGGTCACTCTGACTATTGAAGAAGAAGAATACGAGAAAGCTTGCACTGAGTTCATAAATAAAACTGAAGGTAAATTATTTCCCGTACAGCTTGGTAATTTTTACTTCGTAAATGCCACTTACCTGGGAAATTTCATGCGGTAAGAGTTTTATCTTGAACAACCCATATATAGTGTACCTGATACGAGGACGTTATTAAATGCCCATCAAATGGACTCATTTGCTAAAGGTCTTGAACTTCCTTACAATTATATTCTCCCCAGAATTGCCAAAAGTATTGGAGACAAGAAGACCTAGGGGAACAATAATATAATTATAGTAACAATAATAATAATAATTATTATTATTATTATTATTATTATTGTCATCATTATTATTATCATTATTATTATTGTTATTGTTATTATTATTATTATTATTATTATTAATATGAGTAATATTTTGGAAGTTGTTCATGTAGTGGATTTCACGCACATTACTTTGCCTGGGTACCCTAGCCTGCGATGGACTAGCATCCCGC
>Ga0126338_10003297_pt1 | contig 11293 bp, 6 predicted proteins | sample OrbCmetagenome_2_FD_92529 | JGI IMG/M metagenome (GOLD analysis project Ga0126338, IMG submission 92529) | Coral microbial communities from Petempiche,Puerto Morelos, Mexico - Orbicella C C metagenome | ecosystem: Host-associated > Invertebrates > Cnidaria > Coral | place: Petempiche,Puerto... | reverse complement strand
TGTGTGCCTGACGGGTTCGGAAACGATTTCTATTCACGCGGACTCGGAAAGGCTTCAAATTTCTGACGCACCTCGAAAGCAAAACGAGTCAGTTTGAAACTGTTTTTAAGTCGTTAGCACGCTTTATTACACCATTTTGAGTGTAAGAAAGTTTAAACTTTCACTTGCAATAAAAGTTAAGAACACTTGTCGATAAATCGCGAAACAGTTTGGCAACAAAGCCAATTGACCAATCACAGCGCGCGTACTAACTTTATTTATAAGGCACCTTGTCGTAAAGGTGTGGATTTGGAACTTGACAGAGCATTGTATTATAGAACATGGCTGGCATTTTATTTCTCGAGGTCAGCTCAACCCAATACGTACATATATAATTTAATTTAAGTTTTGAGACAGACCCAGCTGAAGGAAATATTATGTTTTGGAATAAGAGATCTAGGCTCGATCAAATCTCACGGCTGTGCTCACACCCGAAACAAACTCCGTCGCAGGTGAGAATATTTATTGTACTTGCCTTTGCGTTTTGCGAGAATACTGAGATCAAGACGGCATTCCACAAACCCGACGACAATTTCCATCTGCATCTTGAAAGGAAACCTTAAGAGAAACATTCCAGCTGTCATGTTCGATACGCCTTGTTTTTGTTGGCAAATGGAGAACATAACTTTACAAAATGGCTTCAGGAATGTAAGTATGTAATTCGCCACAAGAACCACATGATGACAAATTGCCATTAATTAAACGTCCATTAATAGATCAGCGGGAAATAACTTACATAACTAGTGATTAAATGAAGTTGTACAAGTATTCCCAACCCCTTGAATCAATCGATTAGTGGAACCATTGTTCACATTAATTACGCTATCAAGCCGCAAAAAATCCTTGTTTTCTGAAGATGGCATCGAGACAATAACATGAATCTATCGTAAAGGAATAGTAGAACATACTGGAAATTGCTTTAATTACTCTGGTGTTCAAAATGTGATAAGTATATGATTATTCTGCCTTTTCTAAAGATATTATAGACAAAGGGGAGAGCCCAAGAACTTACTGCAAAATGTATATTTTAATAAATGACAGTTAATAGCGAAAACGTTATGTTTAAAACAAATGCATGGTTCAGTTTTGGGAAACGTAGGGAAATTTACCAGTCGTCCTTTTGCTACAAATGGGGGCATGTCAACAACGTCCTGAAGGCGTTTCCTGAAAAAGCTAATTACGTTGCTATCTGTTAACCGCAACAGCGGATCAGCCTTACTTAATTAAATATCCTGAGAACTCCTTTTTCAGGAAACTGCTTTCGTTCGAAGCATGAAGCCAAAATTAGGTTAATTAGACTAGGTCAATTAGACATTTTTCTTTTTTTCTGGCAACGAAGCGAAGAAATCAATCAGCGCTGTCTGTTAATGGACTGACAGAGTTATTAACAAGATCTGGTTGGACTTCTCCCTTGATCCCGTTATTATAAAAGTGAAAATCGAATTACCCTTTTAAAACATATAATTATGAATTTCTACGCCAAAGCAAAAATTTGTTCGATGTCAAGAAATGCTGCCATATGACAGAATTCGTGCCGGATAGGGCATATGCGCTGTCGAATACAGGTGGCAATAGCGTTCATCTTGTTCTGGAAGGAATCAATCACCAGCGATTTTATTAGCTCAAGTTAATGGTTACAGACAAATCTAGAGACCATGATCACATTTTCATTTTCTTCTGGACAAATCAAATACTGGCACGAATAAATTCTGACTGTTTCTGTTAAAACGACGTGTAGAATTTTTCTCACAGCGACTAATTTGACTACTTGAAAGAATTTGATTCTATTAGCCTAACTTGAACCTCGTCATGCAGTTTCACGGTAGCCAATTTGTCGGATATTAGTACAAGTAAATAATATAACGTAATCTCCGAGCTATTTCCTGGCGATTTCCATATCCGAGGCTAGAGCAAGCCATCAAAGAGTTTTATCAGACGGCAATTTGAGAAAATATAAACTTCCTGAAAACTCTGCGACAAGCCTCTTCCGAAGTGACATTTCCCTCTGTGTCAAAACGAGTCTTCGTGCGAAACTTATAGAATATAAGAGAATATATATTTATATATTCAATCAAAAACAGGATCGCTCCAACCGTCCTCCATGAGCTTAGTTTAAATTGTATTCCACCCACCTCCAACGGCACAGTTTGATGATCGTTTCGTGCGTGAAACTCGAGTAACTGTCCGTACGGTCTCTATCTTTAATTATAGTATTCCGCTCTGCATGTATTTGCATCGAGCACTTCTACGATTGTGTGAAACCTTGTACATTTTTCTTTATATATTCTTATAGAAATGTGTTCCGCCTACATGTTCATTTTCATGCAAATCAAACTTATTTTCTTATGAAAGGTTTTGCGCGGAGACTCATTTTGAAACAGAGGTACAAGGTAACTCGGAAATGGCCTATTTAATCGATGCTCAGAATTCCTACCTGCATGCACATTCCCCTGCAAGTTTTTAAAAAGTGGATAGGAAGGGGAAATATTAAGATTGTTCCTAGGATTTTTATATTTTTGAACTGACTTAACTTGCTAAAGCTTGTCGCTAATACTATACCTATCTTATATTTCCAGGATATAAGTCGTTAGTAGTTAATTTTGTGATAAAAATATTAAGCATTACATTCCATACACTTAATAATTCCTGACCTTCACATTTTTTTTTTTTCAAATTCATTTGGCATAAATCTTTCCCAAGCAAATTTGTGCGCGCGAGAGGTAACGATCTTAATTTTGGTAGAAGTGTTTCACAAAAGATCGTCATAAATGGCAATTTCCAATCTTTACTTTACAAAAGACATTCCCATGTCGAATTATCACAGTTCCTGCCAAGACTTTCTCCTTCGCGCCACAGAAAGGAAAACAAAGCGATGCATTAATTTAAATTAGAAATATATTTTGTATACAAGAAAAAACGCGGCCACTCTAGATCTTATGATGGCATCGAAATAACGTTCAAATGCGATTAATACGCAAACACCTAGCAAGAATTTCAAGGACCAAAAAATTGTTCCTCCATTATCAGCGAAATCATTTATACGTAAAGGTAATTATCCCCTCTTCCCGTTCTATTGGATTAACACATAACCGAGGCAAAGAGTGACATTTTAGACAGCCTCCCATAATGTTTCCGCCGATAGAACGTCATTCGACATGTACAGTGGGTTCCGCTCATCCTTCATTTAGGTCTTCAGTCAAAAGGTGTTAAGGCTGAGACATCGGGGAAAGAGATTTGTGGCTATTATCCTTAACACTAACGGTTTACGTGTGGTGAGATATGATAACTTGGAGTTATCAATACTACTGGGGCCCGTTTCTCGAAAGCCCCGGAAATTTTTCGGGCCGGCAAAGCCATTTTTAGATCATCTGTATCTAAAAACGGAGAGGTGTATACGCCTGAAACTTCTTGTATGAAGGGAACCTCTGTTCATATTAAGAATATGTGAATAAAACAGCTCTGTAATCGTAAGGTTTGAGATTTTGCTATGGCTTTCCGGGTGCGAAAACTCTTCAGGACCTTCGAGAAACAGGCCCCTGGGCCGGGTAACGTAAGATAAGCCAGAATTTTGATTTCAGTTTTGTAACTTTTAGGTGAGATTTTCTGTTTACATTGTTTGTTTGTCTTTCAGTTTTGAGTTTCAATAATCTCAAACCACTCAGAGCGGTGAAAAACATTTTTATACAAGAAATATTCATACTTCGGTTAACTTTTAATCCTGGCTTAGCGTTAACCGGCTTTCGAAAAACTCGGCCCTGATGTCCATACTGTGGGAAACGTCCGCTTTGATATTAAACAAGGACCTTTGTCGACACTTCGTGTTCACTGCTGTTTTACTAGCAGTAGTTTTTCAACAAGAAATGACTCATTATTCCCATCGTTCATGAACAAGAGGTAGAGCAAACTTTGATTGATGTCATAGTATAAACGTCAAGTTTATTCTCCATTGGAATTCGACAGAATGCAACGCTTTTTGTAACCTGAACCACAAGGTCCTACATGTGCAACGCCCTCGGGGGCGGGGGGGGGGGGGGGGGGGGGGGGGGGGGGCCCCCCCCCAAAAAAACGGGAGGGGCCGGGCACAAAATTGAAAAAAAAAAATACGTGGCCCCCCCCCCCCCCCTTGATTAAGCACCCACCTTGAAAAAGCCCCCACGTCTTCCCCTAAATTTGAAATAAACACCCCGGGCACTAATTCGAGGACTTACTGTACATGTGCAAGCCATCAACTGGAGCTTATCCCAGTTTCCATAGCATATATTTCTACTTATCCCCTGGATGAGATGCTAGTCCACCACAGGGTTACCCTCAGCATTAAATTCACCAGTACCCATTTGTACACATGGGTGGAGAGAGGCACTGTGAGAGTTAAGTGTCTTGCCCAAGAACAGAACACAATGTCCCCAGCCAGAGCAGAAACCGGGCCACTAGATCCAGAGTCAAGTGTACTTAATGTCAGGCCACCGCACCTCCACCCTGGATAAACATAGCTTACCAATAACTAAAGGTAAATTTGAAATGGTCTGTCTTGAAAACTAAGACCCAGGCTTCTACTATCAGAATGTTTGAATTGTTGGTTTGTTGACTTGCTATATAATGTACATTGTGTATATGCTGTGGTTTAAATACATCTTTGGTGACGATAGAATTATTTTATTATCTTGCACTAAGAGGTCACCTGTACAGCCATCAATGTTATCTTCTCGCAGGTCATAGTAGGTATCTTTACATGACATGCAACGCAGTCCTTCAACATTCTTCTTACATGTACAAAGACCTTCTTCATTTGGCTCACATACATTAGAACTATTCACTGTACCAGCTGTGAAACAAGTGCATTCTACAAACAAGACAAACACAATAGTTAACACTGCATCATTACTTCAGGCAACAGTGCCTTATAACTGAAATACACAGGGCTTGAAAAAGTGCTGTCTGATCGTCCGGGACAAGAAGATCTTTCCCGCCAAACAAGTCTTTTTCCATTCTCACTTCTTCATTCTCCCAATGGGCTAGTCTGCGAAAACAATCATCCTTCTTCATTCCCCGCCCCATGCAAGAGCCAAGACAAATTGCCACACAGCTAAATAAAAGACTTGCCCGGGGCAAGAAAAATTTGAAAGCTGCTTGTATGAAGGGCGAGCTGGAATTCAAGATTTCTTTTAGCGCTAAACGCAACTTACAGTAAAAAATGGTTTTGCACTTTAGGATATATTGCTGTTGTAAGAACAATGTAAAGCTGTCTACTGTATATGATTTTAAGACCAGTCATTCATTTTTGCTTTGCATGGAATTTAAGCAGGGTGGCAGTGAGTGGTTCAAGTAGAGAAAGGATATTCTCGAGGACTGGTTACGGCAAAGTTTTAAAATGTGGTTGGTAGAGTGGATATAGCACTTCCTAAGGAAACCAAAGTTATGTTAAGTGCACTTGGTTTAAGAAAGTGTCTTCTTACTGGCAAATATTTAACAGTGATAAGCTCTTCACAGTCATTGAAATCATTGAAAATTCACACCAAACTTTGAAATACCAAAAACTAATTTATGGAATCTGTATTGTCTTAAATACCTAACACTTGATTCATCACGAGTGACAAGCAATTGATGCCACAACATACACGATATGACTTGACCATCACATATGTAACTTATAAATTATTGTGCTACCTTGGCAACCAGCTGGGTTATCAGCTGATAAATTGTGATATCCAGGTTTACAAAGGTCACACCTTCTTCCCATTGTGTTATTTTTACAGATACAGTCGCCAGGTTCCTGAAACAAGCAATTTATAAAATGAAATGTACTAACCACAGTGTTTATAACGGTCAAGTTCATGTACTGATGTTTTTCTTTTTCTTTTGATTGGTGCAATATAAAGCATGTGTACACATGTTTTGATTTTCTAGATCCTTCCTGGACTGTTCAGTTTGCAGTTCCAGAGGAAATTTGAGTTCAGACATCTTTCTTCACATTATACATGTACACAATCCCAAATTTCCTTTCAAAACAGTGGTTTGACAGACATGTGCAATTTACCATAACAGTCTGTAATGGTTCACAAATCACTGATATTACTGAGAAGTCTTATCCAAGCTGGAAAATACTGCAAATCATATACATTCTGTTCTAAAGATCAATGCAGGTCTGTTGATCAGTGCTCACCATTCCGGGACGTGGAGGAGCCGTATTCTCATCTCTTAAACAATCAAGATATAATACTCCTGGAAGAGTTGCATTTTTAGTCCCTGCGACGCTGCAGTTACAAACTAAAAGGAACAAATTAAAAAGAAATCAATACGAAAAACACAGTGTAAATATCATGAACTGTCAGAGCTGGTTGGTTTCTGGCTATTACATGTACATCTTAAGCAAATGACTACAACTTGAAGGCAAACTGAAATGCTGTTCCCCATCTGGTGTACATGTAGGCCATGAAAAAGGACTTGCACGCAAATCATGAAAGTTGGCAGGACTTAATGAAATCTATTTTTAAACAATTTCATAACATGCCAAATTGTAGAACACAAAGAATTAATTCACCGGAGACACATGCTTTACAAAGTGGATGTAAACTTGAATATGCAATTATACCTTTACAAGCATCTTTAATTGATTGTGATGTATTTCTTGGTCGATAGAAAAAAGGCGAACACTTTTCACAATTTATCCCTTCAGTGTTGTCCTAGAAGGATATACAATGCAATAAGGATCAGTACAGTCCTATTGCATTCTTATAGTTATAGAATGATATAATATCATATAATATACTGTCTTATAAATAAAGTGGCTCACAATGGTCTCCTGCATATTTCAGCACTTCTGCTTTGTTGAATCAATACAATACAACCACTGAGTCACGCACAAACAGAATTGCGTGAGCGATGCACAGCACTTCTGTTTTTTTTTTCCTTCAAAATGTTTGTAAATCCAATCAAGCAAACTTATCATAGCCCGCATACCCAGGATCCATCTAGTTCCAAATGCTGTCATTCTGGTAGAATTCTGTATTAAGTGTTTGTGTTAGTTCTCTTTCTCCTAGCCTAACTTCCTGTAGTATTATTGTACTCATGATCTATTTGGTTGTTATATTCTATTCAGGACCAAACTTGTAATAGTGCAATCATACAATAAATCAGACAATATTTAAAGTAGTGATCCAGTTTAACTCCCACTTGAAAAAATTGGCTTCTATCAACTGTGACAGTGAGGTGATAACACTCTCAGTCGAATAAACATTGATTATACCAAATGTACCTCGCAGTTTTGACAGACTCCTCCACCAGAAAAGTTTCCATGGATGTCTAAACTCATATTCATCTGTGCAACTGTTTCATTATAAACACACACTGAACTGTGGCCATGACAGTTACAAACTGTAAACAAAAACAGCACCCTAATTTCAAATTGATTTTACTAGATAGGGTTGAATTAATAATAATAATTAACAAATATTTGAGATAAGACAAATTAACTGAAGTAGCAACGTGTTTAACTGAAATAAAATATTTACAATAATTATTTACTGTTTTAAGCCTTACGTTGACATACTGCATCCTTGTCAGCAAACAGAGGACCCTTGTTTCCTGGTTTCCATGGATACTGATTATAAGCGGGACAGCACATGCCGCAATCTATACCACAAGCTCCCTGCTGGCATTTACACTGATTGTCACCCAGTGTGGCATTGTAAAAACACTCAGACCCATTTCCCTGTCCATTGCACAGGCAGTAAGCATCTACCTCGACTTCTCTAACTGCATAGTGATGCTATGAAGAATACAACATCACATTGAGTGTCAAGGAACCAAAACCAGAGTAATCACTCTGGCCAATAACAAGGGACTGACAAACAATCCAATGAACCAATCAGTCTGAATCCAAACATGAAGTACACGCAAATTGTACATGAAAACAGCAAAAAAAGAGAGGAAAAGCATGCAAATCAGTCACAATTGGTTTAACAGAATACTTCTGATTGGATGACAAAGTGACAAATCTCTTTCAAAACTCATGAGATTGAGATTTGACTGCCCATATCAAGGAGACCAAAAGTGATAAATTTTCTTATTATCCAACTGCAGCGAATACCGTCCAAATAACAGTTACTGTACAAATATACAGCGATATTGTACAGTAGAAAACCTGTTTGCCGTACAGGTCGGCGCACACAAGCAAAACTGTGACCGTCTCTCCCTCTTTCATTGATAAATTCATTGACTACAGTAGTTTGATAATAAATCTCTTATTAGATGTTTTGGTGTGTAGCATCGCTTTATATTTTTACTCATCGTTTGTATTTTGACTCGCCCTACAGGCTCATCAAAATATGGCACAACTTGTGAAAATATAGTGCAATACTACACACCAAAACATCTAACAAGATATATATATCTTGGTTCCTCCTTGATTATCCAGAGAGTTGGTGGTTGTGATATTCCTCTATTCCTATCACTCGGTAAGACACCTCTCCTTGGAAGAAAGCAGATAGTCAAATCCTTTAACCCGTCTTCTAAAGACAACTGGATCACGCAATGTAGTGTTGTGAAATAAATATACCAATTAAAAGAACTTGGAAACTCCATGATAACAGGTTTATTCTTACCCATCTCTCAGCATATAGATCAAACATCAGGTGAAGTGACATAAAATCCAGCCGTATATTGGTAACATTCATCCATTGCTGAGACAAATACAAATGTACAATGTACAGTGCATTAGTCATTAGCTTCATACAGAACACTGATCAGAGCTATATTACAGTCAAACCTCTATTACACAGCCACCCCTTATTAAGAGGCCAGTTACCAAAGTCCCGAAATCATTGTCAGTAAAATGCTGTAAATAAAACCCCCTACTAACTGGCTACCTTTGTTGAGTGGCCACAGCCACCTTTTGATCATTCCGATGAGGGTTTTCCTATTGCCTTTACCCCTCTTACACACCCACTCAAAATTTAATACACATAGTTTGTCTTTTTTTGGAAAAGGTAATAACAGATAAGAGTCCAATTAAGGGATGATTGATAAAAACATTTAAACACACATTTATCATGATTGTCTTGATGTGATTCCATATTCACTAAGCAGTTAACTCAATGGTAAAAAATATTCAAAGTCCACCAATCCCTATTACGCGGCCACCTCCTGTTTCCCCAAGGGTGGCCACTTTATTTTGTAAAATATTAATAGGATGTATTTATTTTTGTAGTGCCTACACATGCAAATTAAAATAATTGTGCAGAGACTGCCGCTGTCAATATTCTTCAGCTGTTATTTTTGGAAGGTTCTTTAAACCTCTGTTCACGCATATTCTCTAGTTCTTAAATATTCCCAGAGGCATGTGGCAAATGAGTGAATTGCATAATTTTAACCATCAATCATCAATTATACCATTACCGAAAATCCTTGAATTAGCGCCTCCTCTCAAATAAACAGCCCTCCTATCGACCAAAATTTAAAATAAGGACCTCCCCTCGAATAGGCACCCCCCTCCCCTATCCCTGTTTTATATGCAAGAGTACTTAGAGAACAGAAGATATATTAGTTTTGTTCATGTTCAATCACAAGCAAGTGATCTCCTTCAAAGCAACTCCTTCAAAGGCCTAGACTAGCTAAAGGGGTTATATCACGTACATGTAGTTCAAGAGAGCCAGAATATCCTTCTGAGACTTCTGAGGGACTGACACATACATACATGTATATTACAAAAACACCAATGGTATCTGACCACAATTTGGGAAAAAGTAAATAAGCGCCCTCCTCAATTAAGCGCTCCTCGTCTTCTCCTAAATTTGAAAAGAGCACTCTGGGCACTAATTCAAGGATTTACAGTACATGTGTCAAAACTTAAATCTAATGCATGTCATAATTATCATGATTAAATTTCAACAGGACATTAATCAGTATCAGAACAAACCAGCAGTTCATTAGAAGGATTCATAACATCTCCTCTTGGACCAACCACAAACAAGGAGACCTGAAAGACAAAAAACACCTCAGCTTCTTTCTACAGAGAGATTAACTGAATATCAGTGAGATAAACCTACCTGCCAGGGAGTTTTTTTACAATCACATGTAAATGCCAAGTTTAACAATAGTAAATACTTTTACAGATAGTATACATTATGTGATTGGTCATTTTTAAAGACCTATCATATCCTAAAGTATGACCCATTTCAATGTGCTTAAGTTGAAAAGGCTTTTCTTTCCCCAAAGTGAGAGATAAAAGCTTACTAACTTATTTCTCAGTTCATGCTGTAAGAAAGAGACCTTTTTATGTTTGTCTGTTTGCTTTTTTCGTTATTTCTATTTTTCATGTACAATCAATTAAATTGACCTGCAAAAATAAAAATAAGCAAACAATTTCTTGCGGAAGACTGACAAGGTGTTAGTAACTGTCTATCCCTACAGTGTATGATTTCATAATGTCAATGTTGATCTTTACACCGTAGCAAACTTATTGCTTTGAGGGTGAATTGTATCAACAACAGTATCACTTGAAAACTTGTTAGTCTACAACATTCAAGGGTTGGTCAAGTATTCTCAGCCATAACAGGAGTTACAGGTCATGGAGCCCTATTAATTAATGAAAGCCCTGAATGTGGTATAATAATTCACTGACGACTGAACCAAAAAAATTGTTAGTGATGAATGGAAAAATCTTCAGTATGAAATGATTATAAATACATACCTCATCATTTCGATCAACTTGTGGAGTTGTATACACCATACAAAGGACCTGATCTACTGTAACTGGATTGTTGATAATTGGCCTATTAAACTTGTCCTGGCATTCATTAGGATCGGCAGTTGACACAAAGTAATGCCACGGCTCATAAGTCTGACCATAATCACTGGACTTGTAGAAGGCAAGTTGACCAGGACGGAAGTATTCACCAAAACGAATCACCAGCTTGTTTGCATAGTAAAACTGGTAGAGCAAAATAACAAAATGAACTGATTTATTTTACCCAGCGCTCTTGGCATCAGGCTTAAAACCAGATGGGTATCTGTGGACCCTGAAAAAACCCCACTTTTTGGAGAATCTGGATTGTTAGGGAGCTGTACAGCTACACAAGGTAATTTTGCTTCCAACTTGTCTCACAATTTTATAGCGCTGTTGCAAGAGAAGTTGCATTAAACATTAAATAATGTATATCCCCTTAGCTTACTGCAACAAAAATGTTCACTTCAGGGATGTTACAACTTGTGTCCCAAAAAAATTGGGAGATATAACAAAGTTACAAGAAACGTCACA
>Ga0126338_10003296_pt1 | contig 11294 bp, 5 predicted proteins | sample OrbCmetagenome_2_FD_92529 | JGI IMG/M metagenome (GOLD analysis project Ga0126338, IMG submission 92529) | Coral microbial communities from Petempiche,Puerto Morelos, Mexico - Orbicella C C metagenome | ecosystem: Host-associated > Invertebrates > Cnidaria > Coral | place: Petempiche,Puerto... | reverse complement strand
TAGTCCAAGTCAGTCAGTCAGTCTGTCAGTAGGCCCTCACTGAGTTAGTCAGTCAGTCAGTCTGTTTGTCAGTTAGTCAGTTAGTCCAAGTCAGTCTGTCAGTCTGTCAGTAGGCCCTCACTGAGTTAGTCAGTCAGTCAGTCTGTTTGTCAGTTAGTCAGTTAGTCCAAGTCAGTCTGTCAGTCTGTCAGTAGGCCCTCAGTTAGTCTGTCAGTCTGTTTTCAGTTAGTCAGTTAGTCCAAGTCGGTCAGTCAGTCATTTGGTCAGCCCATTGTTGGTACAGTCAGTGAATTGGTCAGTCATTCAGTAAGTTGGTTGGTTAGTCAATTAGCCTGTCGGTCAGTCAGTCACTTTGACTGGGTCAGTCACTTTGAGTCAGTCAGTCATTTGGTCAGTTGGTCAGCCGATTGTTCGTTCGGTCAATTGCTTAGTTAGTCCGTTAGTTGGCCAGTCGATCAGTTAGATAGCCAGTTAGACAGTTAGTCCCTCCATTATACATCATTGCCTCCATCCATCTGTGACAAAGTTTAAATTATGTTTTTTTTTTTCAATCTCTCATATAGTATCATAGATATCAGTTTTTCAGATGTAGCTGATCAATATCACAAATGCAGTAGGGAAAATAGCCATATATTTTACACGCATACATGGACATGTAAATTTTAATAACGAAACTGTTCAAAAAAGTACCCAAGAAATAATGCTTTTTTTTCCTACCGACAGCTACCGGTCACGTGATGAGGTGCAGTCCGTGCGTAAGACACGTGATCCAATCTTAGGTTTAAGAGAAAAACTGCTGGATTCAGGGCTTGCAGACACTGAGGACATCAAGGTATTGCAGTGTGTATATTGAGCTGATTGAGTTGGGGAACTTTTTAACCACGTTGGAAAAGGAGAGGATCAGTTCATCACTAGGAAAACATGAGATTGCTTCACTTCTTTTGAAGGAACAAATAACTGAGTGAGAAGAGTCTTGAATTTTAGGAAAACGTTGTTCAAATCCGAATTTCGATTTTTGACAATTAGAGTTTGATTTTGTCATGGGAACTTGATTCGTAAAAAGGGAAGAGAATCTGAGTTTTTTAAATTGGTTTGACTTCCAAAACTTACGTTCATTATAATTACATTGATTTCATATTTCTCAGGGTTGTACGGGTCATGAAAAACCTGAAAATTCACGGAATTGTATAATTTCATTTTCCAGACTTGGAAAGTCATGAAAGTGTGAGTCATGGAAGTCATGGAAAAGCAATACACTTTCCGAGAATAAAAATGCAAAATGATCAAAAGTTGAAAACATAACAGACGAGTTAGAAAACTGGTTTTAATTGCAGTGAAAAAATTATCACTAGCAGGCATTCTATGACGTCATAATGTGGGGAAAATACCTTACAATTGCTTAAAGGAGCTCAGTCACAGTATTTTAAGTTATTTTGGCCACATACAAAATTACCTTAAATGAATGGTAGGAAATCTGAAAATAACAGTTTAATGAGATAGAAAAACACCAAAGAGATCATGATAAACCATAAAGGAACAAGGATGGCTAAGGATGGAGAAGATTAACACGGATTACAAACGACCAATTTGAAAAATTGAGGCTTAACTTTTCAATATGCGCAAACCGTGACTGAGCTCCTTTAACATAGGTCATGGAAAACTCAGAAAGGTCATGGAAAGTCGTGAAATTTTAAAACCTCAAAATAGCATGAAATCAAACGGTACCGTTGAAGAAAAGCAATGCAGTTTCGATACTTGAAGACGTGTAATTGTTCTTCTCTTGCAGCGTATCGAACAAGAAGCCAAACAAGAGATCGAAGAGGCTGTGAAGGCAGCGGAGGCCGATCCCGACCCTACCCTGGACGATCTGTACCTGGACTTGTACGCGGATGATAACATGGAGGGTCACGTGGTCCGTGGCTGTGATAACTGGTCTAGGCACGCTACCAATTAGATAGAATCTTTTTAAAAACTCCATACGGGCGAAGATCCTGGAAATAACGAATTTCAGCTCGGATTTTTCAGTAGCTATCGTCTTTTATAAATTATCTGAGTTTTGTCCAGAGGGGATCCGAAATCATGTAATTTTATTGGTTGAAAAAGGTATATCAAAACTCGCTTATAACAGAGCTGGCTTCGATCCAACCAGGAAAATATAAACAACTCAGTTTTGTTTTGTGAAGACCCGATAACAACATGGAAGCCTTTTTTGTTAGTTTATAGCAGTAGACAAAACAAAAGAGAGAACAAGGAATGTGAGTAATCTGGTGTTTTGAATCGAACCTTTCACTTTCTAAGCGACTGCCCTGGACTTTGGTCAAAACTACATTCCGCACAAAGTGAATAAGGCTATTGTAGCTCCGAGTACTTGTAACTGTAGCGTGTTTATATACTGTGAAGGCGCATATACGAGTGACAGCGCGATGTCGTTCATCGCGGCTTATCTGGGGCTTGTTTATAACGGGTAATCGGCGATCACCATGTACTGATAATAACAGAGACGTACTACCCAATAGAAACTGACATAAATTAGTGTGTTTATTATCAAGAAATGATATTTATTCGTTGTTTTTGTTTCTTTTTCTTTAAGATACACAAACCACGCGACTTTTGAATTCTAAACCCAATAAGCCATTTCTGTGTTGCTTTTTTCCTCTATTTCAAAACGGATCTTAGTGAGTTTTTCTTGCCCGCTCATTGTCTTGCATGTCAAATTCATTTCCAAATGAAAGGTTGGGGACCCGGATCAGGTAAAAAGTAACTCGGAAATGGTTGATTGCAGTTCATGTGAGAGGGGACTTGAGCCAACCCCTCCCCCCTCTTTTTTGCGAGTTATTGAACTGAGACGGAGTCGAGGTCCATAAACACGAAAAAAAAAACAAAAAAAAAGAATGTGGCCAATATCAAGCTATCTTGACCGAATAAAGGAAAAGAACACCATTTTCTTGCGGGACAGTGAGTGGGTAATCCCGACCGGACAAGAAATCGCTTCCTGTTCGCTTGGGTAGCCAACCACAGCGCATGATTTGGCTCTTTTGCCCGCGCGCGCAACATATCCCATCTGTTTATGTCAGTGGTTTTTTTTTTTATTTCGCGGGATCAAAAAAGATATTTCATTCCATATGCAGTTTTAGTTCTGTAACAACAGTTTTTGCCTCTCCTCATTATCTAGGAATTTAGTTTCCATGTACCAATTTTGCAACAGCAGGTTTGTCAAAGTTTTTCGTGACCTGCTAGAATCCATACAACAGTCGGAACTCGGACATAATTTGTTCAGTCTCTACAATACAGCAGCTAAGGGGCGGGTCTTGAGGGAAGCTGCAAGGGGTGTGCCTGCCCCCCCCCCCACCCCCCTCCTCCTGAGATGAAGCAATTTTCTTCGTGTTCCCTCCACCAGTCAGTTACGCCATTCCTTACCATTCCTTAGTGGTGCACCCCTCTAAGAAAAATCCTGGATTCACCCCTGAGCTCACGACTTTACTACTTTACCTTTGGGAGAACAATAAAACAAACAGCAGAAACAATGCCCCTAGACCCAAAACAATTACAGCAGCTGCAATGACGACAAATAGAATTACAAGCTTGCGAGAGCTGCCACACTTATGAATAGAATTACAACCTTACGAGAGCTTATGAATTTGAGACATGCCGAAGAATCTAAAAGCAAAACTGTAAAACTTTCAGTATTCACCAAAACGTTTCCACAGCTGTTTTTGTTCCAGTATCTCTTCATAGATTTATATAAAAGTTATAGTTGTAAGTACAGAATGCTCCTCCGTGAGACAAAAAAAGAACAAAGTCCTTCAGATTTTCACCGGGTTTAGACGAGAAAGCCCGTGACCAAATACCCAGTGTTGGAAAAAAAACATGAAGAGAGGGCGTTTTAGTTTATCTACAAAATTTTGTTCCTATCTCAATATTACAGCAGCTAAATTTAATCAAACGAGGAAACACCCACATGGTGAATTTTCAACAGCCTTGTATCACAGTTTTGTGGATATCCGAGCGCGCATCAAATGACAAAACGTTTTTCTATACTTTGTAGTTTATTATTCGTTTGTTTGTTCTTTTTGTTTTCTTGTTTTTCTTTAACTTTTTTTGTACAAGAAAAAACTTTGACCAAGTTAGAAAGGTCTTTTCACCTGATTTGAGACAAAATCTTTATGTGAGTAAGTAAATAACAAAGGAAAAAAGGCGAGAGGAAATGTTTCGCATGGAAAGACAACTGTACTGTTGACAAAAACCACGTCAAGTTTTAGCCAGTTCCTGAAGTAGTTTCATCTTGGAGATGCACATTTGTCGCTAGCCTTTTTTAAGGGTTTTTTTTTTTCTTCCATCTGAATTCTGCTAACGTTTGTCCATGTCGTTTTTTTTAATGTGCATATCAGATCAGTGGATGTGTTTACTTCATATATACAGGAGTGGGCAAATTAAATGCCAATATTGGTCGAAAAGTATGAGATATTGAATTGCATATCTAAGATTTTAAGCTAAATCAAAAATTTATAAGCAGAAAAGCCGGAAAGAAAACACTATGCACGTATCGACAGAGATAAGCACGGTTTTGATAACGAAACTTAAACGTATAAATCTAGATACCTTAAATCGCAAAAGTAAAATAAAAGATAACAAAATTGAATTTTCTTAACCTTCAGGTGCATATGGTCGCTTCTATGAAGCTTTGGTCTTTGATCTTATATTGAACAAAGTTTACAATTAATTTTTTGGTGTAAGTTTTTTTTTTCCTTTTAATTTCAAGTCAGTCTGTTTTGAAAGTTCATGACTTTAATCTCTTATTATCTCATATCTATGTTGATAATATGTTTCGGCCGTTGTTGTTTTAAAAATGATGCAAATATTCGAAAATATTTAATTGGCCTCGCGAACGTTCGTCCTGTCACGAAGCCCGGAGCAACGGCTTATGTAAAAGAAAAGTTTTTTTCTGATCACGAAACTCTATTAATGGGATTACAAAAAAATTACCTTGTAGCGAGGAAAAGCAGCGTTATCAACATATATGGGAGAAATATTTCAAGTTCCCTTCATTAAACAAATTCATCGTATATAGCCATGTCCCACAAAATATCGTATATATGATAATCAGGTATAGCAAAGAGGACTCTCTCGTTATTCACATACAGACTATTTTATTTTGCACATTTTACGCTAAGAAAGCGTTTTAAGTATAATATAATGTTTCTCCAGCTAAGAAACAATGATTTGTGACCGATAAATTATCTTAAGTGCAACACTTACGTGAAGAGGTCAGTAAAATTACATCTTATACTAATGATGCGTGGGCTTAAGCTGTATCAGGCTAACACGCTGAGCAAAGAAACCCATCATTTACAGGAAAAAGCTTCTTTTTTTTCTCACTTGCCACCGTAAATTCAACTTGAGTTCTGGTGTCAGGAGGCGGAAAGACAAGGCTTATATCACCTTATAAGAGCTGTTTAAATCGTTACCAAATTACGGCCGAGTGATAGTATAGCTAACCAAATTTTCCACGGTTTGTCTTTATTGTAGAATGCCAAGGCTTGCAATGCATGGGTCTGAATGATACTGCCTGATAACCGCTTGCTTGTCCGTTTGTAGTAGCGTAGCCGGCACAGATAGATGAGTTAGAGGCCTTTTAGTTCCAAATACTCCTAAAGCTGCCGCTTTATATCTCTCCTCGTATGATTTGGCCTGTTCACCCTCGCGTTCATAAGTGATTAAAATTTCAGGCGTCAAAAAAGACATGTTTTTTCTCCTACATGTAACATTTCGTGGGTGCGTTGTATTGTTCACGCCTTCATTCATCTGACTCTCTCTTAAAGCATTCGGTATCTCTCCTTCACTCTTTGAACAAAGCATTCTTCAGCATTTTCGATGCAAGATGTGAACGAAAAATCAGTGCCGTCTCGACAAATATTCACCTGCGTTAGAGCTAAGCCTCAAGCGAAATGGCCGACGAAACAGACCTACACACACAGCCCGTTGATGAGAAGTATCCTAACAACCCTGCAACTGCCGATGAATGGAAGTGAGGAGAGTTTCTATTTATAAGCATCAACATGGACAATACACATTACAATTCATAACAAAAAGCGTCTGTTCGCTTGCGAAAACTCACGATCATTTGACGATCTCACCCGAGTTTGTGACGTAGGTCTTCCGAGTGACGTCGACATCGACGCACGAATGCCAATCGGTGTTGAGAGCGATCCTATGGCGTTTCGTTGAATTTATACCGTCACATCCTTCTTTCATGCAAATACCTTACGGTTTTAATGACATGTCTCGGCTATTGTTCCTTATTTTTACTTGGGCGTAATCTAAAAATTTCCGAGCGGATTGTACACAACAACGTCAAATTGTAAATACAGCTTGAATCGGCTTAAAAGAAACGGTTATATCATATGCATGCGAGAAACGTGTATTTGTTAACATTTGCCTGTAGTCCTGTCAAAATATTGTGTTTGTAGCATGTTGAGGTCTGTCGAAGTTGGCACTCGAGCCAATCACGTCAACTGTCCAGTTGAAAACAAATATAATCTTTGTCGATCTAGAGATGACATAATTTTCCCAACATTCAAATGCATGTAATCATACCAAAAGGAAGCAAAACCCAAACTTGATTTCAAACTTCGTCAGAAACTAATGCACTTATCTTTCATGAAGTTCTTGCGTTCAGAGGACTCCCCGTGGCCTGAAATGCTGTCAACATATCTATTTGTGTTTTCGTTTATTTCAACAATAATCTTATATTTTTCAACCGAAAAGAATTCTGAGTTACATTCTAACTGAAGAAGCAAAACGAAGACATTGGTTTTGTGTTTCTTTTAAAGCCAAAGAGAGATAAGAAATCAGAACAATATGCAGGTCAGGTAAAAGGTTTTTAATGGATAGGATTAATTCCGAGACCAATATCTGAAACGATAACTCAACGCACTGGTCAATATGGTATTTGTCACAGGACGAGGAATAACATACAACATCGTTGTAGGCGTTTAAATTTGAAAACAAAAAGGGCGATGACATGTGAATTATTATGCATTTGTCACGGTTTCACATACTGAACTTATTGCCTGGAAATGAGCGTATCTACTGTTAAGTGTCAAAGAAATGTATGCGGTTAGTTTTGTGCTAGCAAACCATGATCACTCAGTTTAAAAATATTTTTATGTGAGGTTTTGTAAACCACCTGTCTTCGTTGCGGTAATAAATTGGGAGTTTATCATCAGATAAGTTCTGAATTTTAAAGCCATTTTCTTGAGAGTAAAACCTAGCGGTTTGCAACGGTAATATTTCAATCTCAGTATTTGAGATTCAACTCTCGGTCTCTTTTCTCCGAGGCACCGCAGCAATTCTTAGTGTAGTCTAAACAGGGTCAATTGTGGTCGTTTTACGCCATATGCAAATTTAGAGCTGTCATGTTGTTTTTCCGAATCCTTTTTCCTCATGATCGTTCTCTTTCGTAATTAAATTCATCCTGAGTCGTTTATGATACGTCGGTCTTGAGAAAGGAATAGAAAGATAAAGAGTTAATGACGAAATCCGGAGCTCGTGGAAGATCGCGTCATCTGTAGATTTTGCATTCGCGTCAGATAGTAAATACAGTTTCACGCTGAGTTCACCGAGTCGAGGAAAGGAAACGATACGATTGTTTGCCACGAGAAGTAGAAATATAACACCTAATGCTTTCGTGATCTTATACCGTCACCTCTTAAGCTGAAACGGATGCAAAATTACATTACATCTCACAGACAATGAAATGCATTCGAAATGAAGAGATATCTTATCGTGTGCTTTGTTCACCTCACAATCTATTTCCAGCTCCTATACTCCATTTTTATCAAAGTAGCTCATCTATTTTTAGAGGAACCTAATTCTAGCAGGCCAGATATTTCTCGAAACACAAATAAAACCTCTTCGGGGGCGTCAAGCAGCAGAATAGGCTGACTTCAAGGAAACTCGACTGAAAACAGTTTTGTTCGAATCAGATTCGAATTAGCAAAATAGTACCCATCGATCGTTAGAACAGTGGACTAACGAATAAGACAGGGATTGGATCTTCGATGTTATAAAGCAGTTGAAGCAAATGAAATTAAAAACCGAGGAGAAAATAATATTTCAAGTGAAATGCGCCGAGTCTAAATATTCGCAGTTCGCAGATCTCGAATTCGGACTTGTATACATCATCACAAAATAACTGGAATCCTCATTTCTTTGATAGTATTCAAATGAAGCACGAAAAGATTTTGAGACAACTTTTGCTCATCTCGACACTGCGAAAGCATCTTTAACAGCGTTCACTGGTCAGTTTGTGGCGGGAATGTCATAGTTTATTATATGTTTCCCTGGGCTTTACTAGAAATAGTAACTAGTCATGTAGTTATTTGTCGTATGTAATCTGGGATACTAGAAAACGCTAGGAAACAAAGCCAGGCCTTCTTTTAACCTCTCCCCTGCAACCTACAACCTTTAAAATAAGCTAAGCTCCCACTCTACTAAAAAATTTCTTTTTCAAACTGATTCTCTGACAGGTCGAGCCGTGAGGTCGTTTGCTCTCATTAACCGATAGGGCGAGATCGAAGCGTTCCTATTTTTGGTCCCCTATTTCCGGCGGAAGTGGTAAGAAAATTTAACCCATTGACGCCTGTGGAGGCCGTAACCAGCCGAGATCGACGAACGTTGGCCTTTGTTCCACTTCTGACGTCATCACCTTAGACCAAAATTGGCATCACCTATACTCAAGTTCTGCAGCAGGAATAGTTCTTTCCAGTCATACCCAGATCAGAGTGATTAGGCCAACTGAACATGAAATATGCCCAAAACTGCTTAGAAATTAGAGTGATAAACTCGGAGCAAACTTTCCCACTACTACTCTTGGTTACTACCTGCTAAGAATTTCCCGTCTCGATGATGCTTTCTCGGGAATTCTTCAACTGGAAGCAAGCTCAGTAGAAGGTCAACAACTGCAGCAAAAAGATAAGAAAAAAGAAAAAGGAAAGGCGAGAGAAAAAATAAATGCGGGTTTATTTCCAAGAAAGGATCGCTTAAATATTAAATGTCTGTGTGCCTTCTCATCCCTCCCCTCCGACATCATCAACAATCTAATCCTTAACGTGCCAAAAAATGGTATTTTGGTCCCGTTTTTCCCTATTTTAGACCTGATATGTGTCTGCATGCACTCATATGTTGCTCGCATGTACTCGTATGTTACTCGTATGTACTCGCATGTTACTCGTATGTACTCGCATGCTACTCGTATGTACTCGCATGTTACTCATATGTACTCGCATGCTACTCGTATGTAGGTGTGGTGTTTTAGTCACGATCAAGTCTCAAAGAGTATTTATTGCTTCGGCTATTGTTTAGCTAAACAAAGAAGTGCATGCATGATAAATGTTGAGGTCATACGGAAATCTTGCTTATTAAATGTTTTTTTTTCTTGTGCGGTTTTTGTGGTTACTGGCGAAAGCCGGTCACCACTTTGTCATCGGGTGTGCAATTACGACAGTCCGTGACTTTCGGAAGTTTTCGGGGCGAACTCTTTGATACCGAACTACCTCGAGATTTACTCGAGTTCTTTTAATCGATTTTCTCCTTTAAAACGCGAATTGCTGTAATGAAAACAACTACTTGTTACAGTTTTATTTTTAATTAATTAATTAATTAATTAATTAACAATTACACTACTTACAAAAAAGTGCAGTACACTACTTACACTACTTACAACCCAATATTACATTTTTTGTTTTGTTTTGTTTTGTTACAGTTTATGATTGTCAGAAATTTCAAGTAAAAAATTCAATGTTAACTAGCCGACACATGGTGCTACAAATGTCCACGGTGACAGAGACTAAATGAAACCCAATTTAGATGTGTTTGAACGAAAGACAACGCAAACATTATTGTGTTGGTGTCCTATGTACATGCTGGGTGTACTGTGCAGCACAGGGGAAATGCTCTGCTCGAAGCAAATTTAACTGACCCAAAGATTACTTCAGGAGCTGTGGTCTTGCTTTCATAATTTGCTGATGAAGAGGAGAAAACCCTGGGAAGCTGACGCCAGCTTTTTCATGCTGGATATAATTTACTGGTCACTAAGACTTCACTTGAGACTGGTGAAATCTGTTCTAAAGGCTTTATTTCAGATCTGGGAGGTTTTGTTATTTTTCAGGGGGATATCGATGGTGCCTACTGTTCTTCCATTGCAGATTTAAGTTTCCTCAATCAAGCGTCCCCCCTCCCCTCCCCTCCCAGAATAGCTGCCCCTGGGCTATTTAACTATTTCTCTTCATAGAATTTTCTGAGTGAAGACTAACAATTTGAGTGTAATAAAATAGGTCCTTTGTAGCTAAACCATAATGTGACCTACTTTTCATAAGATTATGGGCTATAACATCCCAGAAATGGAAAAAGCATGTCGAAAATATCAAAATGGCCAAGTTTGAGGCCCCTGGCATTAAAGAATGAGATTTTATGATGGTTTGAATTTTTACAAAATAAAGAACATTTGTATGGAAAAACTTGTTGGAGAGCATAGACCTTGCTCTCAGGCAACATTTTCCATAGATATCCTCTGAATTTCCCGAAACTTGACACTGTCATAAAAATTTACTCTCTAATGCCAGGGGCCTCAAACTTGGCCATTCTGGTATTTTTGATAGGTTCTTTCCATTTCTGGCATTCTTTAAGTTAATTAGCCTATAATATATTTCTTAAGGAAAAATTTGGTCACGTGACCCCAGCTGCAAAGGGCCTGCTGATAGGATCAGCTTTATCAAAGCTAAGGTCATTGTGTGTTGAAGAGAGTAGAACGTTTGAAGGATTCACACTCTTCCTAGAAGGTTAGTATTTTCATTGATCACTGTTTGCTGATGTGAGCGTGTTTCTTCAGACGATGATGGTGGTGTAGAGCTTGGTTGTTTCTTGCATTGCTGGAGGAAGCCACAGGTAGCCCTTTGTAGATGAGTTCGGAATTTTTCAGTGAAAAGACAAAACAGCAAGAAGTTGGCAAAGCCTTGGCTACTGTCACCCATTCCCTATTAAAAGCAAATTGAAAAACTAAACGTGTCAGGCCATACTACAACAAATTATTCATTATAAAATTTATTATTATCACTATTATTATTATTATTATTATTATTATATATATGATATGACAATGATGATAATAAATTATTATTATTATTATTATTATTTTGATATTATTATTACTATTATAATTACCGAAAACTTAAGGAACAACAGAATTTCTGAATTTTTTACCAAATACATGTAAGATTCAAGTTTGTATGGAAAAG
>Ga0126338_10003293_pt1:2500-11304 | contig 11304 bp, 5 predicted proteins | sample OrbCmetagenome_2_FD_92529 | JGI IMG/M metagenome (GOLD analysis project Ga0126338, IMG submission 92529) | Coral microbial communities from Petempiche,Puerto Morelos, Mexico - Orbicella C C metagenome | ecosystem: Host-associated > Invertebrates > Cnidaria > Coral | place... | reverse complement strand
TTTTAATATTTTAATATATATTTTTTTTTTTTGAAAAAAAAAAAAAAAAGAACAACACCGAGCAACTTTTTAATATATAGAGGGTTAATGGGGGGGGGGGGGGGGGGCTTATATTTGGAATAATATCTTTGTTAGCAAATAGATGGGCTTATATCCAGGGGGAGGCTTATAACCAGGGCGACTTTAAAGTGGGATTTTACAGTATTCAATTGCAGTAAAAAGTTACAGAACATTTTCAAAATAGGGTTAAAAAAATGTGGAGTGATCATACAAAAATCGCTCTTGGAGAAAAAGTATTTCGAATTGAGCAGTTCGCAGACATGTTTTTCTTGTTTATGTTAAACTAGCTACTGTCCAAATTTGAGGGCAATCGAACAAATTCCCATAAAACCACCATTTCTCTGCCAATATTTTTTTCAGAAATTAGAGATTACTCATCAACTATTGCCTTGACCCAAAAATCCAAATTTGAAGGAAATTGCCGGTATACTGAAGGTATACTGTAGGCGAAAATTTGGAAACCCATAGATCTTAAAAAAGTTTGGTTGTCAAGTGACTGTCCGTCCGTACGCCTAGCCTCATACCTTGAAAAATGATAGTAGCACCATTACCTTAGGTACCTCTTTTGATATTGGACATCCATGTTATGATTAATAGACTACCTTTGATATAATTTATAGATTTAGGTCAGCCTAAAAGCATAGCTCCTGGGTGGGGTTGGTCAGAGCCTGATTAAGCTAACCCAGGGAAAGGTAGAATTTTGATTTCATGTAACTTTGCGGTGAGGGTTTCTGTATATTTGGCCTTCTGTTTTGAGTTTTAATAATCACCATATAGACAAAACAAAGCAGCAAAAAACATTTGTATAGAATAAAAAGTTATAATTTGGTTAACTTTTAATCCAGGGTTAACGTTAACCAGCTTCCGAACAATCCTACCCTGTTTTCAACAAGTTAACCTGAGATGAGCCTACAATCCAATCGAAAACCAGCACTTGGTCAGCGGTCAACTTCAAAAAAACACGTGACCTCGATGAGCTGTAAACTTGAGTCCGCGATATGGTCACGTGATATTGATCAGCAGATACCTTGTTTTGACAGTGCTGGTTTTCGATTGGATCGCGGGCTCATCTCATGTTAACTTGTTGAAAACAGGGCAGGATTGTTCAGAAGCCGGTTAATGCTAACCCAGGATTAAAAGTTAACTGAATTATAACTTTTTCTTCTATACAAATGTTTTCTGCTGCTTTGTTTTGTGTATATAGTGATCCTTAAAACTCATAACAGAAGGCCAAACAATATACAGAAAACCTCAATGCAAGGTTACAAAACTCAAATCAAAATTCTACCTTTTCCTGGGTTAGCTTAATTTGGCTCTGAACAATCCGGCCCAGGAGCTACGCTTTTAGGCTGGCCTAAATCTATATATTATTTGGAGTATGGCCGCCATTTTTGTGATTTTGTCGTCGTTGTCATCGCCGTCACTGTCGTGCATACGTGCCCACGAGCAATACCGCTAGCCATGATAACCATGAGAAAATAAACTCATGGGTTTCCTTTTCTTTCCTATACGAGTATTGGGCTCCCCTTGGCGGCCCTTTGGGCCGCTGGAGCTACGCTAGTAAAATTCAACTTAGCAGTGAGGCTTAGAGGACAAAAACAAAGGAAATTGAATGACCATGTTTATTTATGTCTTTTGTTTATGCCCTCTAGGTCTCACTATCAAGCTGAATTTCAATATATCGAAAGTTAACAAATTGACATTAGTTTTTCATACTTCTGTCCTGTTATTGATAATGAATTTCATAACATTGTTAAAGTAGCTGTGGATCCACAAGGCGATAACCGAGTGGATCCGCAGACTACTTTGACAATGTTATGACAAAATTCATTGTCAATAACAGGACAGACATATGAAAAACTGACGTCAATTTGTTTCTTACCATAACAGTGTCAAATTGTCTGCTCTTGCTCGTTGACACATCGCATAAATTATAAATTCATGTGTCTGTCCGCATATTGATGATGAAAATTAGCCAATAAGCGCGCGAAAATTTCTGCAGTTATGGAAAAATGGCCTATTGACAGCTGTGAAAACAAGGTATCAGCTGACCAGTATCACTTGACCATATTGTGGGCTCAGGTTACGAGCTCATCAAGGTCGAGTGCTTTTTGAAGTTGATCACTGACCAGGTACTAGTTTTTCGAGTGGATCACAGGCTCGTCAGGTTATTACTCTGGGGGAGGGAGGAGGGAGTACTTGGAAAGGCAAAATATCGGCGGAAATCATCCCTGGCGCGTTGTTGACTATTCTTCCGACATATTTGTAGTAGTAATTGGACCGAGTGTAGTTGATCATTTTTTTGAGTTTCTGGTCCAAGGAAAAAATCCTCTCCTTCCTCTATGGGTAATTATTACTATCAGGAGCTCCCCGTTTACCTTTGGCTAAATCTATATACGTGTATTATGTCTGAAGTGTTCTGACTCAGACCCAGCGTAAGTACAATGGCTGCTCATACTCAAAATGGAAATTAAAGGTAAATTTCTGCAACGTATATTATGGTTCAGCATGTCCATTCATGAGTTGACTTAAAGGTCCCTTTGGTTATGCCGGGAAAGACATCTAGGGACTGAATGCATTCCGAGTCTATTCTTTGAGGATAAACTCGACGACCTCATGGCATTACTTTACCTTATTGATGGCCACTGCCCACGGGGCTATCACTTATTGTAACGGCCTCGTTGTTTGAGTCTTGCATAGCCTTAATTTCTTTCTCGTCTCCCGCGAAACTAACAAGTTTGGCAAACCTGGCAGGAGCATTCCTGAACTCACAGCGAGCTTGCTGGAGGTCCTCTTGAAAGGAGCTGCCACGACGAGAGTGTGACGTGGCTGCGCGAATGCACTGTTGATTTAATCACAGATAAATGCAATTGTGTAAGACAATTACCGTAAGATACCCTGAATGAACCTTTAGTATTCGAAGGACTTAGAAATTTTCTTTGCCTGGTTTTGCCTATGGTCTCAACACATACATATATACATATACTTATTGATAAGAATATGGCAGTATAGCAACCTTAAGGATGGTGTCCACCTGGCAAAAAATTAACTAACCTAATATTTATAAAAAGAAAGAAAATTTTAAAAATATGAGAAAATCCGGGTTTTTAAAACCGATCAAACAAGCCTCTTTTTCAAATTGGATATGGTCAAATAGGGCTGGCTATTCTGAGTTTTTCTAAAACTGTTAACAATTACATACCAGCTCGACATTTACTCGTGGTCAACAGAGAAAGAAACGACGCGAAGCACTTACTGCTCTAGTATGTAAAGCGCCAGAGTTCTTTCTTCGTGTCTCAATAGTCGGACAGATAATAGAGCATGCTATGGACAACTCCTCTTTCAATGTACTTGCTCCCTGGTCCGTGCTTAGTCGTCTAAGAACCTTTTTATTTTCTTGAGATTTCCGCTTGCCGACATTGATTCGGGCTTCTTTGTGTCCAGACTGTTCGAAAGCCAAACGTTTGCTGTTAGTTTTCATCCTCACTGATTCAAGTTCAGCATTTGGCGCCTCTCCACGACAGCACTTTCTGTAAATGTGATTTCCTTTATCAATACTTTACTGCTTTGAATACATGCTAGCAGTTTTAAAAGAACTAAGGGGCTGGTTACATTCTCAAGGAATTTTTTTTAATGCAGTGACCACAGTAAAAACCCGCGTATAAGAACCTAAAATTGAAGAACCTGTTAGGCTAAAATTTTCCCGTTAAACAAGAACCGTTCTAGGCTAAAATCTCAATACCGGTTCTTATTTTTAAAACATTGAATTTTTTTCAAATATAATGCCGCAGTACATCACATGCGATACAAAAAAAGGTAACAAAAACTAGCCAGAACACTGGCAGCGTTTTAAGACCACAATACTGTAATGCATCCATAGCTGTGCATGTCAAGAAAAATGTGTTTCAATATAAAGGCCACATCCACGAGTACAAGTTTTTTCTAAAAAAAAATTAAGAACCTAGGTAGCGTAATTTCACAGTAAACGTCATCTATATAAGAACGTCATTATGGATGTAATATATCAAACACGAAAGACTATGTTTGACCACATTTCCAACACCAAGAAGAGAGTTTAAAATACGACGAGTAGCTGAGTATTTTTGACAAACTTAGAACCTAGGTGGCCTAATTTCACAGTAAACATCATTTATATAAGAACCTCATTATGGAGGTAATATATCAAACACGAAAGACTGTATTTGACCACATTTTCAAACACCAAGAAGAGAGTTCAAAATACGACGCGTAGCGGAGTATTTTTGACAAAGTTCGAGGTGTTTGGAAATGTGGTCAAACACTGTCTTGAGTGTTTGATATACCTTCTCAATCGAAACTAAAACTAAGGAGAAAACGGAGAATAAAAATCGTAAAAATCTATGCTAATTAAGATCAGATATCCAAACACCGTCACGGTCATGATTTCCTTTCTTTAAACTTGATAAATTATTAATGAGTTTGAGACGTTAACTTGAAAAAAAAACTAGGTTTTTGTTCGGGGGTTTTCACTGTATATGACCGGTAGTTGGGAACGGTCTTGAATTGTTGATAAATAGAAAGCGAATCAAAGAATCATTTTGGTTTTCCAGTCTACGAATTTTTCGAGCTTGAGCATACTATAAAATCGCTATTTCTTGTAAGGTTTCCATTTTTGTTTAGAAATACCTCGACTGCCGATTCTATGAAGTGTTTTGGTTTCGCAGTTAACTAATTTTCCGAGTGTAAGTGTGCCATAAAATTGCATGGTTACTGATAAGAATATGAATAGGTGGTCAAAATCACGTCCTCGAATACACTAAATGCCCGGCATTAAACACTGGTTTTCGGAGAGAATTTCAGAGAGGAATAGTCAGAGCCTAAAGAGCGTGGCTCTCCAAAAGTCCGTGATTTGTGTTTATTTCTGATACAGCTTTCGAAAGTAACCCGGGTTTACCTGCGGAGAAATACAATCGAAACAACACCCAGAACAAAAGCAGTAACCACCAGTGACAACAGAAGTCCAGCCCCACCGCCAGGATCAGCTGTTCTTGAATGATTCTGTTTCTTTTTCCGTTGACCTCCATGTCTGTCTTCGTCGGTGAGTTTATGTTGTGCTTGATCTCTCGATAATGAACTTTCTTTATATCCCGTGTCATGGAAATCGAAGGAATCTCCACTCTCATTTTGTCCCCTTCCACTTATTTCATCATCATCGTCGTCGTCGCCGTATATTTTGTTTTCATCATCCCGATCTAAAGAGTGCAAAAACAATTTTAACCAGAAGCAAGTTCGTACAGTAACAAGAAGGAATTACATGTGTAAGTAAATGACTGAGAAAAAAATTCCTAGAATTTTCCAGTATCCCTCGTAATGTGAGTAGCTATACGATCAGCTATACAAATTTCAACCCTAAAAGTGTGTGTCTACAATCTACTTTATTTTTGGCTAGCAGAAATCGTTGCTTGTTTTTCTTGACAACCTTCCAACCTTGACGATATTATGACGAAATTCATGGTCAATAGCAGGACAGATGCATGAACAAAAGACATCAATTTGTAAAAATAGACCTTAATTGTTCCAAAATAATTCCCCCAGACAGCCTGAATTTGTTTACAACACTTTATATAACTACTTTATCTAAATGGTACAAAATGCTACCGAAGGGAAGGAGGAGATAAGTAGTGTCAATGCAGAGCAGGGTTGTTCCCATACAGAACTCCTGATCGTCGGTAACAAGAACAAAGTGGTTTATTTAAACGTCCGGTAATACGGGTAACATTTTCCTTCAACTTGTCTCGCAACATTGTTGCATTGCAAGTTGAAACACATTGTTGCGCGTATTACCACGTTTGTGACCAACTTGTCTCGCAGCTAAATACAGCAGAACCACATTGTTCTGCACGTGCGTTTTCAATCTTTATACATTTCTTTGCCGTCCTCTGTAAAACAACAACGTGAAATGACAAAGTCGTACGTATTTTAGAGAACGTGTAACGCAGTGGCGAATATTTCGTGTCTTTCTTTTAAAGTAAACGCTGTCATTACGTATTTGGCCTGAGCAAGTTTTTAGAACGATAGGCGTACTGAACAGATCTACACAGTTGCGACATTCGAGGATAAACTATAAATACTGTTTTCTACAACGTGTCGTTCTCGGCGTCGCCGTCGTCATTGCTAGAACTCCCTAGTGTCTCTCCACGGATGAACACTATCGCGTCACGTGATCAACTTAAACCAATAAGAATCGGAGAAAATTTAGTGGTGAACTATAATGGGTGATAGTATAAGAGTAGCTCAGCTAATTAGATTGCAGCATTTGCATTAGTATACTAGTAGAATTCTGCTAATAGCCATTTGTAGAATTTCTCGCGGCTTCGCCGCTCGCGAGAAAAAACCTCTGGTACCCAGGGTAGATCATTTGCGGACCCGTACACGACTGTATCGCAGCTAGAAAGTGTCGCCGAGCATATCAAATTGATTTGAGAATCACCAACCACAAAGGACACAAATTTCCACCGTGACTATAGGAAATGTTACAAGAGCTGATTTTAACGCAAGATTGTTGCGTTAAAAATCGATGTCGTGTAACATGGCGCACATGGCGACTTTTAACGCAATATTTCGTTGCGACAACATGTTGCATGTTTTTGAAAGCGATTCAAAAACCTGCAGCATTGTCGCCCGAATTTACAATTTGTTTCAAAAATCGTCTCTCGAAGTTGCGTCAAAAGTTGTCTCGTGTAACACGGATTAAAAATCGACCCGTGTAACATCACCTCAACGCTCTCAATCAAACTTCGAATCGAATGGCCACTAATGTTGACCGCAACCGCAAGTTTTCCGAGCGTATTTTTCAACTCCTGCCTATTCAAGGCAACGTCCAGGTTTTCTCAGTTCACAAGGGTGCTCTGATGACAAAAACTGACTTGATATTTCCAACATTTTCTAAAAGATTTGTGGATTTCGCAGTTCAACTCTACTTTTGCTGTAAGTTTTCGTTCCACGAGAAGCGACGTTGACAGTGGCGTGATTTTCCTAGACTAATCACAATTCTTTGCTACGCATAGGGACCAATTGTTGAAAGATTTTGAAATAAAAATGCTTTTTCTCAAGCAGTTTGTCTCTTTATTTTATAATACATAGATTACTTCATGGAAAGTGCGCGCGTACGGTATTTACGTACGAGTTTTCTGATACAAAATCAACGAGTGCGTAAATACCGTACAAAGCACTTTCCATGCTGTAATTTCTTTATTTTATACTTACTGAGATTTTCACCCTCAACCAGATTTTCACCCTTCATTCGGCAGAACAAATGTCAAGTTATTTTTTAATTCCGTCTGAGCGCAGGCACTTTGTCGCTTCTTCAAAAACCTAGTGTAAATATTTTTCGTCCAGAATGTTTACCTGGTCATCAGTCAACGCTTCAGCTGCGTTTGATTTGTTTCTTTTGCCTTGCTCTTTGTTTTAAGTCGTTTGCTTCGAGCTTCCAGACATTTCTTTGGTAAAACTCTTTGTCGTCGATAATGCTTGCGGCATATTTGCCTTCTTTAAAACTTTTCTTGCCTCCTTCTGTTTGAGGAATTCGCTAAGCAAGCAAGTCCTTTTGTTCTGCTGTCCCTGGATGTACTTTTTAATGGGTTTATCTAAAGTGATAAACCTGTTAGAACTTTCCGCCAATGTCTGTGGTTTATAGCTAATTTGCGAGAAAACTGGAGTAAACTTCATTGTACATGAAACTTAACAAACTTCTGTGAATGAAGACTGAAGAGACGCCAACAACAACGTGAGCGCGTTGCGAACTGATCGATTCATTTTGACAGCTGATTTCTGATTGGACGAAACGCTTTTCCCACGTGTGAGAAAGTCGTTTCGCGATTCTGATTGGATGAAGAAATTGCCGTATGAGTTTTTCATGCGATCGATTCTGTGCAAAAATCTCGGTAAGTATGAAATAAAAATAGGTTCCATGTTGCCGTGCGGCTGAACATCAATGACACACTCGGCTATCGCCTCGTGTGCCACTTGTTCTTACCACATTTTGACGTCATCTGTGATCTATTACTGAACAGACGCACAGCAACATGGAATCTGTTAGTTAGAGAAAAACACTAGTCACAGATGCTGAAAGTTATTTGGAATAGCCAGTTGCAACGGAAATTCCAAGGGGTATTTAAAAGGGGGGCGGGGATTGTGGTCCTTACAATAATTTGCGACAATAAAGCAGGGTGGGGAGGGGGCGAACTACTCAAACTAGATGTAGCTTCGTATGTGGCAGAGCACAAAATTAACAGACATGATTTCGTCACAAACACTGGAACAATGAGTTATAACTCAGGTTATCCTGAACCCGGAACATTGAAAACAATACACCTAATTTAGTCAGTAATAATGAAAAATGGACGTCCATGTCTATTTTGTGTTCAGTGGTTGTTCATGAAGTTAAATTACCTAAAATAATAGTTAGAGGCAGTAGCAGCTTACACTTTGAATAGTACTTATTTGGAAAATTAATTTTAGGACTAGACCATTTTAAGGGCAGTCTTTCGGCATAGTCCATGGACTGGAAGTCAGTGCGTTTGTCCATCACCCCGAGGGACTGTCGCTAATGCCACCTTAGCTTGGATTCCGGTATTCTGTTAGCAGTTAGTTTTTTTCACGGATATTTTTTCTTAGACTGTGACAAGAAGAATTAATTGATCAGTTAACCATGCATTTTCTCACCTTCGTTCAAAGTAGCTCCATCTGTGCTTTCAAGTTTTACT
>Ga0126338_10003292_pt1 | contig 11309 bp, 12 predicted proteins | sample OrbCmetagenome_2_FD_92529 | JGI IMG/M metagenome (GOLD analysis project Ga0126338, IMG submission 92529) | Coral microbial communities from Petempiche,Puerto Morelos, Mexico - Orbicella C C metagenome | ecosystem: Host-associated > Invertebrates > Cnidaria > Coral | place: Petempiche,Puerto... | reverse complement strand
TTTAGTTGGCAGATGACTTGCTTGGTCTCTTGCCCATTGGGCAAGTGAGAATGTAAAGTTACTTGCCCAGAAGGAAAATCTACTTGTCCGGGGCAATGGGACGGCACTTTTTTCGAGCCCTGAGCAATGGCTTGCGCAGAATTTTTACTAAGCTATCAGGCACATGGCGCACTGTAATAGCATCCCGTTTGCTGCCATTTGTTCGTTTTATCTTCACCACTATATTGCATGAAGTGAATAATCGCTGGGAAGGTCAGGAAGGTTGCTGCTTTCGGGAAGGGGGTCCATTTCTTTCGTTGGGAGGCGGGGAGGGTTGCTTCACTCGGAATTCACCAGCGGCCAAAACTTTTTAACGTTACTTTCCGGGGGTCGTTACTTACGGAAGTTACGGTATTAATGGAATATTTGGAGTACCTTGTTTTGTTCCATAGGTATGGTCAAATGATGGTCCTGTTTGATAACTAGCAGTGGAACCACTAGCGCGAGTCCAGTCAAAGTTATCAGCACCAGAGTGATCTTGATTCCAGCCACACACAGATGACTGTGAGCCCACAAAGTACTCAAAGGTACATTCAGCTGTCAAAACAGTCTTATGTTAGAGCTTGACAGGAATATGAAAGTTAACTTGTAACCTTAAGTGCTAATCATGTGGGCTGAACAAAACAAATTGCCTTGTTATAATTAGTAAGCCTTAATCACTAGTACTACTTTTATGTAACCATTTAAAAAGCAATAAAGCAATAAAATACTATTTACAAAATACCTAACATTTTTCACTAAAAACCATGCCACTAAATTTATACTAGATCATTGCACTTAGAAATAGTTTTGCAGAGCAACTTTGCTGATGTTTCATATACAAAAAGACGTGACTGGGTTTTTTTGTTTCCAGTGTCTCACAAACTGAGAATTGAGTTTCAAATGCTTATATTCTGCAGCTTCCTTTTGTTTCCACCAGTTAAAGTGTCATCACAAGAACGAATCACAAATATGTCGACTGACATCTAAAGACAATCACGTGATTTTTCACCTAAATTGTGATGTAACTGACCAATCAGCAAATTAATTATCAAACTTAAGCATGACCACACATTTCTTATATATTCCTGTAGCTCCTTTTGTTAAAAGAACAAGAATAGGGCTTACTAGAAGGTGGACATTGATTGTTCTGGAAAGATATATCGTCCAATGAGATGTCGCCTTGGTAACTTGAGCCACGCACTCCCTCAAAGATAACCTTTCAGCAAAATATGTAAAAAAAATTCAGTCAGGAAAACTAGAGATTGATTGCAGCTATGAATGAATACAGTTTTCACCATTTAAGTCTAGTTAAATAACCACCGCTGAACATATTCTGTAACAAATATTGAGAATCAGAAGCCCAACATGGCAGTCATAAATTGTACAATCATAGAAACCTGCTTCTTAACTATCTCTTAACATCAAACCAAAGCGAAAAAAAAATTCTTAACTATCTGATAACATCAAACCAAAGCGAAAAAAAAAAAACAAAAAAAAAACAGCTAATCCTCAGGTTCCCTAGCCTGCGAACGCAGACGTATTTCCGGCTGTCACTTGGTTCCGCTATTTTCGGCGGAACTAAGTGACAGCCAGAAATACGTGGGTGTTCGCAGGCTATAGGTTCCCTTGGTACACTTTGTTTCCTTACTTGGTAAGAACTTTGACTCGGAGACAGCTGGACAAGTCCTTGTTTCCACTCGTCAGCTTGAGAACCTATTTTTTGCCACATCAAAGTCTTTACCTGGCCTCCATCCTGAAAAACGAAAGTTATCACATTTTAGTCTCTAAGACTTTTCCCTGTAGCATAACATACCATAGGTTACATTTCCTGACAAACGACAAAACTATGTAAAAGGCACACGAAGAAGTCATAAATCTATCGTGTCATTTCTCACATCTGCCATTTGACTGATAAAAGCAAATTGCACCGATGAAGAAAAGAACGTTCTATCATTAAATTAAACAACAGAGACCAAGCATTCCAATAACGTTTTAAGCAGAAGGCCAAAAAGTTAAATTCGTTCTATGTTGTCGAGGAAAAGGTTGTTGTTATTCATCGTGGTAGATGCAATAATAAAGTGTATTATCGCTTGTCACACGATTTAGTCACTGTAGCGATCTACATCTAAAGTGACTACATCGTGTGACAAACGATAATACACTTTATTATTCGTTCTATGCTATTGCCAAAGAAAGCAAGGGGCAAATCTACAATCCTAGCCAAAAGTCCTTGGGACACTTGACAAAATGCCAACTGGTGACGCATTATTTTTAAATGGGAAGTCATTATTTCATTTTCCGAGCCCCACTCTCCAAGTAATGTTGGAATAGTAGGTCTACTTTGGGTGAATCAACATCAACATTGTGTGTTGGGGGGTGGGAGGGGGAAGGGGAGGGGGGTGGGGAGGTAGACGGAAGGACCATATGTTGGCAAAAGTACAAAGTGTCCCAAGACTATTGACCAGGATTGTTTGGTTAATTCGCTTAGCATATGAGGCAAAATTTCTGACTCTTTCTAAACCCTCTGAGAGACAGCTCGTAATGTCTTTATTCTTCTTTACGATCACTGGAGTTTAGTTACCCACCTTCATGTATACATTGAGTGCATTCACGTGTGGTCCAAACATGTGATACCAAAACAAGACACAAGCAGATGAACCTGACTTCTGAATGGCAGGGCTGACTAATCCAGCTGTGTCATTTGGTTTACGGGGATATGATGTCTCGATATACATGTACCAACCCTTTCCTGAAAGTAGGTACAAGTAGCAAAAATTTAAAACTACCAAAACAACACAGCTAAATAATCACCTAAGACAAAGTTGACAGAAGGTGCAAAGTGATGGAACTCAGTTAATTCTGTTATCAACTTGTTGTGTTTGTCTATTTCAAACACATGTACATTTCATGTATACTCGCCACGTCAAGACATTAGGGCTATTTATACGTGTAAGTCGCGGCTTATTTTTCTCGTATAAATGGCCTTAATGTTATAACAAAGTGAAACAACAAAACAAACCTGTATTGCCAAATGTATGATCAAACTTTGGCCCAGTCCCACTCGATCCTGTGGAGCCCTTGTGACGAGTCCAGTTAAATTTTCCAGTTGAATCAAACGTCCACTTACATATTCCAGCTTCAAAATTACAGTCATTTCCTTGATTTCCTAAATAAACAAAAAAGAAATAAACAACCATAAGATCAAAACCTTGCACTTTTCGAGAATGCTGTATATTATTTTAGTAAGCCTTCTATGCTTTCAGTAATATTACTACATTCTCAGTGAAACAACAGACAGTAACAATATGTGAGTGAATATAGGAAAAAATCTGACTGAGGTTTTGTCCGAGCCAGAATAAAGTGGCCGTAAGAACGAGGTGGCCGTAAGGTGGGGTTCCACTTTATCTTATCGTAACATATTGTCAAAGTGGCTGTTGATCCATAAAGTGTTGCAAAAAAGATCCAACTTCTACTTGTGTTTCTATAACTCGGTAGAAGGACGGAAAATGTTTCCTATTTCTTAAATAAAGTATACAGAGCCAGATAAGTAACTCTTATGTTATATAGCTGCAAGACAAAATACAGTGAACTGGAAGCCATGACAACCCGTTCGTACCTATAGTGGTTGGGCTGACAGAGGACGTGGTGGTTACAGGCGGTGCTGCAGTTGTCATATTAGGTGGAAGGGCATCAGATGGTTGGTATATGCAGTTTGCCGCACTGACAGTGAAGCTGATGTCATCTAGAGCTATGTCACCAGCATAACTGTTCCCGCGGATTCCTTCAAACACGACCTATTTGAAAGAATTTTTCAACATTCTAACTCGCATGAAGTCAAGGGCATCGAGTGAGTTTTCTAAGATGGGATTGCACACTTACATGGTGTAGTGTAATGCGGTTCTCTCAATGGTATGTCCGTTTGGCAACCATATGGGATTGGTCAGGAGAAAGATTACTCAAACAAGATATGTGTATGACACCACATGTTAACCCTTTGAATACCAACTACGCATATATGCGTAATTAATGGTCGTGCTCTTTGTACCACTTGTGACGTCATCAATTTAAATGTCATCAGATATTCTTGCTAAGCAGATAGTAGTACTAGGCTAGCCCTTTCCGCACAATGGTCAGGTTTAGATATCGACGACATTCCGACGTCGCAAATCGAAAAACAACGTTATCAGTTTTGGTGCAAGAAGTCCAAATTTTGTCTTATGCGCATGCCCGGAATTGAAATTTTTCTCAATTTTGTACCTAATCCTCGAAAAATCTCTCCTATTAGTAAAAAAAAGCTCTCTTAGCGTCATGGCAGCTAAAAAACCTGACTAAATGGTTAAAAACGGTATTTTTTGGCGAAAGTTTGGTATTCAAAGGGTTAATGGCTTCAGAGAATGGTACTTTACCTGGTACTTAACGCTGCTTCGTATTGGAAGTTGTCCAAACATCCATTTATCACCTTTGTTGCCCTTTCTCTGCCAAAGCAGATACATTGTAGAGAAGTTCCCAGTGTACAGATAGACATTCAAAGTTCCAATTGAAGCTCCTTTCATATGATGCCAGAACTTCAAGCATCTTCCACTACTAACAGTTGGGTCAAATGGCTGGCTGAGCAGGTAAGCATTATCTCCTGGCTGGCGTGGAGATGAGGTCTCAATAAACATATACTGACCTACAAGTGAAAAAAAAACAAAACAAAAACAAAAACAAATATAAAATTTAAACAAATCAAAACATAACGACGGAAATCGTAACAATATAAAATTTTTGAAGGTTCCCAACAAATAAGGGCAATAAAAAAGAGTGAACTTGTTCGCTGGCTTTACCTAAATCACACAGCTACACAAAGACAGGATTATACAGTAAGATACCATTGTGTGTATGCAGAGTTCAAGAAACTATCTATCAACATGATGCAATTACAGTTGAATATTTTGCCACGCAATATACACCGCAAAGACCCAATCAACTTGCCTTTATAATGAGGAAGCTGTTAGAGTAAGGTGTCATTAAGAAAAAAACAAGAAAGAGTGAGTGGGTTGATCTTTAGTCCAATGACTGTTATAAGGAAAAGGTCACTGGTTAAGATTCAAATTTGTTGGTATGACCATTATTCAATGATCATATATAATGCAACTACCAGTAAAATATAGTAAGAGAGCATTTGCATGTAGAGGAATCATAAATTTTCTAAACCACCCAAGTGAACAGGGAAAAATTGCGTCAAGTAATCAGGTAATGCGAAAAATCGAGGGTTCCCATCATGTCGGTGTTTCATTGATGCACGACAAAGTTCTTCACAACTTCCTGATAAGGTTATTAAACCAAAATCCAGGAAGCATAACATGAGCCCAAAACCATACTGAATTCACCACCACTTCTACGAGGTTTAACGACCAAGACAAACAAAACCATAAACCGAAAAAACTACAATCACTGTAACAGAAATTCGATGTTATGACTGTTGTTAAAATGCAAACCTACCATTGCCGGTGGTGTGATCACTGGAAGGTCCAGTAAAGAAGCTAGGTGTTCCTCCACCTCCAATAATCCAGTCAAAGACGTCACCTGTTCGGCTGTTAGTCCAGGTGCACATGCCGTCGTCAAATGAACAATCTCCAGGTGTTGGACAACTTCCATTCATTATCTTGACATCATCAATGGCGATATCACCGGTATAACTTGTTCCTTTAATTCCTTCAAAAACAACCTTGTGAAATACGAAATTACAGAGGTTTGACAAAAATTTAGAGTGAACATGTCTTATTTCATCCCTGTACCACAACCAAATTGATGTACGTATGCAGTCTGGAAACTCGCAAAAAAGTTTTATTACAAGAGTTTTCTTCACCCCTGGTAAAAAATCTACAAATGGACCAGTTCATAACCAAAACATGCTTGGATATTTACCCTTAGACATATATTGGGTCTGAATGATTGGATCTGAATGATTATCTGTTCCACAAAGTTCACAATTTTCCTCGAGCTCTGCTCTGTTGACTTCTTGGAGCAGATGTCCGAGCGTACGTTTCGTGCTAAATGGAGGCTGTTGTTTACATTTGTGATATATTTGATACCCAAAAGAAGAACCAAATGGGAATTTGTTAGTTTGCATGCTCAAATGAAGCTTAGAGTCATTTAGCGGCAGCGCTGTCTTGGGAAAAATCACCTATTTATTTGTTATCCTATTGATGACAATAAATTAGTAATTACAATAGGCAAGCATAGTGCTAAATGACAGTTTTAGGGGAAAGTTCGGGAGTCAATGAGTTAAGCACGCCACTCCACAGCTAGCCTGCGTTGCAAGCGTAGACGAAGAAGGGAGAGCGGCTAAAAGTGGGAGGAAGAAGGGGAAGGAATTCCTTTCTTCCAGTCCCGTTCCATCTATCCGTGCTTTGCCTCCCCCCACCCCTGTTTAACACCTGCTACCCAGGCTACTCCACAGCCAGAAACATACCTGATATCTATAACGACTGCTGATGCTGACTTGAGCTACATTCCAGATGTTAGTATCATTACCAGTCTTGCTCCATACCTTGGTCTGAGACCAAGAAAAACCCCTAATATAGACATTGAGTGTTCCAATTGTACGGCCGTACATGTGGTACCAGAACTGCAGGCATGAGCCCTGGGTAGCTGGGTACCTTGGACTCAGCAGACGAGCCTTGGCACCCTTTTGTAAGCTGGTGGGAGATACCTCTGTGTACATGTAATGGCCTACAAAAAGCAAAGAGATAAGTTTTGTTGACAAGCATTCAGGATGAAACTGATAGACAATCATGACAAAAAAACAACTTGCCATACAACTACATATAATGGGTGGAACTTAACTTTGCTATAGCTCTGGTTTCAACCTTTATACATGTAGCTACCAAATCTATTTGCCCTACCTTCCTATCGACTACGGAAGTGACGCCATAAAATGTTCAAAACTCAAGTGCAAGGAATTGAGTGTTTCAACGCAAAGTTAGGCACTTAATGGCATCATTTCTACAGTCAATTTAAGTGCACACCCTTGGGGAAACGAGGCCGATTTCTCTGTTACAAAAGCATTTCAGTTTAGATCAAAGGTTCCTATTTTTCTGCTTGAAGACAACGGAATACATTCATTTCCCCTACAGTGTGTTCAAAGTTCTATGAAACCAAGTTATCTTGCATTACGCTACAGGTTATTATTTTATTGTCTATATTGTAATAGACAATAACCCTCGGCCATTGAACGTGGAGGAACTTTGTGGTATATTTCCACTTAGTACACTCAGGCCTAAACAATCACGCAATACTTACCATACAAAGTGCCATATGTGTGATCTGCCACTGGTCCAGTGCTAATGCTAGAAGTTGGACCACTACTGCGCACCCAATTAAAATCATCAGTATCATGGTCTTGTGTATACCCACAGATGTCAGATGCCTCAAAGCTGCACATTCCTAAGGTGAGAAGTATCGGTGCATTACTCTGTGACAGTTAATTGTGACCCTTGTAGGAAGTTACCAACTTTAGTTTAACTTTGAACACTACAATCAACTATAAATATACGCACAGCATCTAAACCAAGTACAGGTATGACTCATTATATTGTAAAATAAATCAGCTGTGTCTTTTAGCAAAGACAATGGTAGCCATGGAAACCACTGAACACATTTGAGAAAAAGGTATTTAGGTTCTCACCCAAGGACTTCTTTTTTTTGTTATTTGCTTTGGTGCTATTTCCTTTTAAATTTAGCTTACGTTACGTTACATTTACACACTAAATATCATTCATTTGAAAACTGTTCCATTTTTAAGAAAATGTACCTGATGTTGGACAGCTGCCGTCTCTTATAGCAATATCATCAAGTGCGATATCACCACGGTAACTTACGCCACGAACAGCTTCAAAAACAATCTGCAAAAGTGTTCATAAGAAGTACGAAAACTGCAGAGTAGTGCAGAGAATTAACTCTGAAGTAGTTTAGAGTACTTGAAATCGACCTACGTATTTCTTTCTGAGCGTTAACCCTGGAAAGCAAATGGGGCACCACACAAGGTAAGGAATAAAAATTGATATTGGTGGGATTTGAAGTCCTAACTTCCATATTAGATCACCAGTGCTCTACCGACTAAGCCATGAGGGAACACGAAGTCATGTTATGGGTAAATACAGAGGTAATTCTTGGAAGGTAGATAAGAAGGGCACAAGTTTCCTTACCTGAACATCATTCACATGCTCCAAAGTGTATTCTCCTTGTACCCACTTATTGCCTTGATCGCCCTGTCTCATCCATTGAGGTTTCCCAAGGGAGGAACCCTGTTTCTTGTATAGACGTAGTACATCAACATGAGGACCATACATGTGGTACCAGAATGACACACAGTGAATGGCTTTGCTGGAACCATTGCCTTTTATTGTTGGACTGGTGACACGAGCAGTGTCATTAGGTCGTCTTGGAAAAGATGTCTCTATGTATATATACCAACCTTGAACTGTACAAATAACAACCATTTATCAGCAATATATTAATTTAGTGATTACATTTTCAGCCCAAAATTCCGTACAAGCAGAATATGTGTCTAAATTAATCCTTCAACTGGATGCAAGTCCAAATCGACAAGAGCTCCAGTTTGAAGGGCATTTTAGATCAGAAAAGCTCCGTTTTTGTGACGGATTAGTGTGGACAGTAGGCCTAACTGTAGAAATAAAACTGCGTTTTCAAATTTCTCTGGCATAGTGTTGAAAGCAAGTCACAACTTTACAGATGGCTACCGATAAGTCAGTCCTTCTTTTCATGGTGGTGAGCATCTTGTCAAATGAGACTCATCTGAATTTTCCAGTAGCAGGCACATTTGCTGTTATAATCTAATTACAAGTATCAATCAAAATGACCAACAACGTAGAAATTGGCTACCATCCACTTAATGGAGTCTGCTCAATACAGGTATGACTACAATTTATCATCTAATATCATCTATACATTTCAAATGTTATACTAACGTGTGCCTGATGTGTGATCAATGCTAGGACCGGTTAGAACACTACCAGTAGAACCTCTGTGTCTTGTCCAGTCAAACTGGTCAGTCCTGTCCTGAGTCCAGGAACATAAACCACTCTCAAAGTTGCAGTCGAATGGTGTTGCCTTAGATGGGGACAACAGGCATTTACCAACAGTTGCCGTGAATGAAATGTCGTCAATAGCAATGTCGCCTTGGTACGATGATCCACGAGTCCCTTCAAAAATGATCTACAATAAAAAGAACATATTTAAAACAGTTTCTGCACACCTTGAATGGGATACAAAACAATTTGCTTAATAAAAACAAGATAAAACCTCACATAATCTATGTTTTGCGCTAAATTACAAAGAAAGCAATGCTGGGCGACAAGGAATAAATTCTTCTGAAACCTAACATTGCGGTAATGGAATCATTGACCATGATTTCTTTTCCAGTGCATTTTTTTCTTTGCACTGCAATACAAATCACACTGCAGCAAGTTGGAACAATTAAGGATTTACAATAGATATGAAATTTGAAAATTCTCAAATCCAACTTGCCAAAAGCTCATGCAAATTTTAGAGAATTTTGTAAATCGTAAACTGCACTCACACTAATTTTTGAAGTTTTGTACAGTTTATGTCTGACGTTCATATCGCTTTCTACTCTACTATAGCTAGCTTACCTGATAGAAGCGATTACCACTGAGAATTGGCACTACTGCAGAGTTCCACTTATTTCCCTGATCAAGAGAGACAGACCATAACTTTGTCTCTGATTGTCCATACACTCTCATGTACACTGACAGGGACCCAATATGACCTCCTTGCATGTGATACCAAAATGACATACATCTTCCACTGCTGGGAGTTGGAGCGAAGACTTCACTTTCTAGTCTTGCACGGTCACGGAACTTCCTTGGGTATGATGTCTCAATAAACATGTAGTTTCCTGTGGAAACAAAAAGAGATGAAGTTGTTATGATTATAAATAACATAAATCAACCGTAGTGACAATGGCTGGACTAAACTCGCAACTTTCCAATATGAACAAGACAATAGCAAGTGAACACCAATGCTTCATTCGATTTTGGCTTTGAAAGTGTTACGAAAACCTGTTAAATCCAAATATTTACTTCATATAATTATTATCCATTCAAACTGCAGGTGAAAGATACACCCAGTACTTATTAGAGATTAGTTACCATTTTAACGTAACACCAAAGCCAAAGTAGGCTGGCCAGTGCTAGAATCTTCTTGACAACATACACTGCACTTCGCAGGAAGAAATCAAAAAGAGATGTAACGAAAGGAGAAAGAAAAAAATATATGAAAAGTGCCAACCTTTCGTTGTGCCTGTTGTGTGATCAGTTGGTGGTCCTGTAAAATTACTTGGTGTTGAACCACTACCCCTTGTCCAATCAAACTCGTCTTCCAAAATATTCGGTGAGTTAACCCAAGTGCACAATCCATTCTCAAAATCACAATCACCTGCCAGACAAATGAAGTCAATGTATCACTCTGGTAATTGATAACATCAAAGGTGACTGAAATAATTATCATATAATGTCATGACTAATAAAGAGTTCTTCTTCCCACACATTCCCATGTTTTAGTTTCATACTTCTACCTCAACATTTCCGATGGACTTTCACCTTAATTTATCAAAGACACGTGTGGAAATTAGAAAATAATACAATTAGTTCTCTGGGATGGAGATTTAGTGGGTGGGTTTTAGTAGAGAATTTAAGGTCTTTTTGTCAGACCAAAGGAAAGTGTCAGTAATAAAGAGGCGTCCACATTACAGGGATGTCCATTGCGAGAAGGTAGACTGTGTAATGCTCGTGCACCCTTCAATATGCATGGAGATGCATGGAGGTGCATAGAGATATCTGTGCTTTCATTAAAATGAGCCTAGGTGGTAAAATTGATGCAAGCAGTGAAACAATAACATACTGGTGTAACACAAGTGTGAATGATCAAGCATGATTGACATTGAATCATTGGTCTACCTGGGAGGGGACAGGTACCATCAACGGTTTCTACATCGTCAATTGCAATGTCTCCTGTATAGCTTGTGCCTGTGACTCCTTCAAAGATTACCTATGGACAAAGAACAGTAATAGCTAATTTTAATAAATGAGCAATCTATAAGCACAAAATTTATTTGAGTTATCTGTTTCTATATTTTTCTCTTCAGAAATGCAGAAAGTAAAAATAACCCACTTAACGTACACATCACTTGATTGAATGATTGATTGATTGATTGATTGGTTGATTGATTGATTGATTGATTGATTGATTGATTGATTGAT
>Ga0126338_10003291_pt1 | contig 11309 bp, 4 predicted proteins | sample OrbCmetagenome_2_FD_92529 | JGI IMG/M metagenome (GOLD analysis project Ga0126338, IMG submission 92529) | Coral microbial communities from Petempiche,Puerto Morelos, Mexico - Orbicella C C metagenome | ecosystem: Host-associated > Invertebrates > Cnidaria > Coral | place: Petempiche,Puerto... | reverse complement strand
GTTGTTAGACGTAACATACCGGTGAACCTGGTGTCCCTGGCGCGCCCGGATCGCCTTTTGAGCCTTGGTCTCCCTGTGTAAAGATTTATCTTATTTAGCTGATAATTCAACAGACGAAAGTACAACAAAGGCAAACAGTGTCAAAAATAATTTGAGAAAGGAGGAAGCTGCTATTTACCTTATCTCCTGATCTTCCATCACTTCCGGTGTCACCAGGCTCACCTTGGTCTCCCTGTGGAAAGGATGGGGAGGAATCACGTCACAAATATGAAAGTATCTTGGCCAATAATCATGTTTAAAATTGCTTCAATAATGGAGCATGCAGCTCACCAAAAGTTATAAAACATTTCCATTTCTAAAAAAATAAAACCAGTTTTAACACAAGAAGTATTACTCCGCAAAGACCATAGCTGCACAGTGATAGATTGTAAAGTGAAACTTGTAATAAGTGGAAGCCCTCAGGTCCCTCACTAGTTGGGTGTCCGCTTAATATCAAGCCCGCTTAATATAGGTTTCTCTGGAGTCAGCAAATCCAATGATATATGGTTAAATCAAAGGCTCTTTAAGCCAACTCGTGGATTGATCAGGCGAACTCCATACTCACAGCATAAGTAGTAGGTGGTTTTAAAGAAACCATGCGTGATTGGGCGATATTTGAAACGGACATGTTCGTATAATACATAAAACATGGGTGGTCCAAAATATTTTGTCCAACTGGTTTTCAATGTGTGCTTTCAGTTTTAACATTCTATTTTAGTTCTGGCTCGCCAAGAAGCAATCAACATTAAAAAGTGAATTCTACTTCCTAACATTGTAAATCCCACGTGTGTCTAAAGTGTGTATTTCTAATTTAACCTTTTGAACTTTGCTACCAAAACATTACAAGCGAAAGAGAAAGCACCAAAGTTACGCATTCACAAGTTAAAAGCCCATTAAAAGATATTTGTTACCTTAGCTCCTGCTGACCCTGGTGCTCCGCGCGGCCCCGGCAAACCTTGAGAGCCCTGCAAGGAAAACAACACAGAGAAATGTTGTATGCTGTCCAATATCCAGTTCTAGTGGTAGCTGGTAAATGGGCTGTAAATTGTACTGGTAGCCGAGAAATCGCCGAAAATTTAACTAACAACTGAGACTCCACCACCCCCATCCAGAACCTCTTGTTGTCGACTATACAAGAGCATAAGTATTCTGAAAGTAGGCGCATAATCACGGAGCCATGAGAAAACACCGTTTGAAATTCCAATTCTCTGTCGCCATGTTAAAACACACCTGCGGTCCACTAGAGCCTCTTTCTCCTTTCTGCCCTCTCGGTCCTGGAATGCCCTGTAAAATATCCAACAAGCAATGTATTAATATTACACAGCTTTTCCGAATAACGCAGAGAGCATATGCTCCATGTTCTTTGAGGCATACAAGCAAGACGTCCGTAATGTTTTGTATCATAACACCTAAGTGATTTAGCTTCTAAGTAATCGGCAGCCGGCTAAACCATTACCACAGTACAAACTTCATTTTACTTTTGACCATAATCCCTGCGGGGCAATGGGCCGGACACAACAGTACAAAAGCATCTTTCAAACTATGCAGCACCCACCGGAACACCCGGAGCGCCGGTAGGTCCGGGTGGTCCACGCTCTCCGTCACTACCTTTCTCGCCCCTGGAGCCGGCAGCCCCCTGGGGGCCTGTCTCGCCGGCTGGTCCCTGTAGAGAACAAGTACAGGTCAGAAACAAAATCAAAACAAAGGGAAACATGCTGCAAATAGGGTTTAAGGTGATTCCTTAATATTGCATTGCGCATCCCTACTGCGTACGACTTTCGCGTCATTAGCGCGCGTACAAAACGTAAGAGCTTTCCCTAAAACTAAGCTCGATAGCGAGTTAAATGCTCCTTTTCTCTTAAACGAGCACGGTGACCCCCACTTTTTATTTCATAATTTCAATGAAAACAATATCCTCAATAACTGAGAAAAAAATTAGCAGAAATCTATGGCTACTTTTTTGGCAAATGAAATAAATACTACAGAGGGAGAGATAACGGGCCCAACAACGCCTGTCCAAATTAAGTTCCTTCAAAGGATAAAAAAATGCAGGGTATTTGAAGACATTTTTTCTGGTACGTTGATGAATAAACAATCAAAGAAAGTCAAACTCTGTGAGATATAACACGCTGCATTGAAAAAATAATCTATCTTTTTTGTTGTGCACGGAGATTACCAAAAAGTCACCTTAATAACCGTATTTGTCAGCATTGTGGCGTGAAAATAAGCACGGAAACCCCCTCTTTTTACAACGTTTTTAATATCTCCTTGTCCTGTAACAACAGCATACCAAGTTTCATCGGAAATCTATGGCGGGTTCTTTTACTAGGGAATCACCTTAATCATGACGCCAGGAATATTTTGAACACAATAGTGAGACGAAAGAATCGAGCGTTATGCCGGAATAATAGTAATAAAAACTGGTGGACGGTTGGGGGCCTTCCGAACATAAAAGTGAGAGTTTTTGAACATCAAGCATTAGCATAATAATGAAAAATTTACATACAAAGCGAAGTTTACTTACAGCCGGTAAAACGCATTCCAAAGTCTAACTGACTAAATCCAGCATGTATTATTAGCGTAAAGTAGATGATACGAGCATACTGTTTGGTCATCTAAATGTTCACCGTATGCAAGGTAAATGAATACGACTGTTTTAAAGCATTAAACTGTTCAGTGTGACTGTAATTCACATATCAGGTTCTATTATACATAGTAGTCATCTCCACGAACAGTGTGTAATCCATCGCTGTTTAACAAATTGGAGAGTAATATTGTTTCTATCCGTTCTTTAACTGTTTTACGACGAGTCGTCCGTGAGACAGCTCTTTCTCTCCCTCACACTCTATATTTGGATTCTTGTACTTACTGGAGGTCCAGGCTTTCCTGGTAAACCCACAGGTCCGGCAGGCCCGGGGGGACCCTGGAGAGTAAAATGAAATGAACATTTTTCAGTACAACGATTTCAACCACTCTAATGTAATTATTTCACGTTTTGTATTTAGCTAATAGCTAAATTTTCTTTAACTTGACAGACTGACTGTCGAGCAAGAGCGGGAAAACGAGCGAAAAAAAAGTCGTCACGAGAAAAAGGTTCCCTCTCTCCCATTTTCCGCCTGCCCATTTCTTGAACTCTCATTTTTCGCTTGAAAACTTGTAGTGTAAGCAGAGCATGCTGATGAGTCTGCAACTATAATTGCTGATTATTTTAAAGGCACCTACAAAGGCCATTGCATCATAAGTGTCTCTAAAGCAACAGTATAAAGTTTGCATAAATATACGGACCAACAAGTACATTCAAGTCCCAATTATGACATACAAGCTTCTCAGCGTTGCGGGGCGATTTGCTATTCTTATAACACCACTTGGGAGATTTAAATCATATATACAACTTGTCTGGTGTTTAAAGACCTCAATTCTCACAATCACCATGCTTGACTAACTACCATATATTCTAATGAGAAATTCTATTTTGATCTTTCAAGATGTTACCTTGGGTCCTTGTTCGCCTTTCTTTCCAGGGATTCCCGCGGCTCCTTGTGCACCCTGAAAAACACATTGATAATTTGAAGAAGGACTGGAGAACCACACTGCCTGATTAAATATGATCTGTCATCTTCACCGTACAAAACTGTTTCATCAAAGCGACATAAGGGGCGAATTGTGGCATTGAAATGAATACGCAAGTAAGAAACATAATACATTCGAACTGTGGGTGAAAGATTTTATGCATGAAAGACAATCGCAGTCATGTTTGGTAGTGGTGATAATAAATCCTGAAAAAACATTCGGGCTTGCCCGATATTCGAACTCATGGTCTCCACGACACCGGTGCAATGCCCTACCAGCTGAGCTATCAGGCAAATGGATGACTACTGTCGCAGTCTAAGGACGTTTAACAATATTGGTTATGTGTTAGCTAAGTTATTTAACGAATTTCTTTCTGAACTTATCAAGTTGATGGCGTCATAGTCTACTTTAACTTCACCAAAGCTACTAAAGTTACTACACATCTAGCTGTTGCTGGCAGAACAGGTTTAATATCTCACGCGGTGTTTTTCAAGAGGCAGTGCTGATAAATTCTGTGTCATACCTTCTCTCCCTCCTCTCCTGGGGGCCCGGGCGGCCCATCCTCACCAGGGCTACCCTATCAAACAAAACAGAGACGTGTTTGTTTACAATTACTTCCATTGTGTTGCATGGCGCTTCGCTGTAATGAGCACTTCTTTTGCTAGAAACACGTAACCTGTTATTCTTATATGTTTGTTACATAACACCTCCATTACCAATCAGGGAGAGTTTAACAAAATGTTCAAGTCACCTTTTGCCTTGAGGGTATTACCCAACTGAAATTTTACCAACATCATGCCAGATTAAACTTGTCTATATCCCACCAAATAGCATTTCTCGAGTCATCACTTCACTCTGACTTTCGTAGTTCGAAGTGAATGGAATTTTTGCAACTACCTCTAGAAGAGATGCTCATTCATGATTTTGATACGATCCCCTTGTCAAGTCACACAACAAAATCATATCACGCGTAAGTTTGGAGGAGGAGGAGATTTTCCCTCGCATTGGCTAAATGGTTTTAACCCAGTACACTCAGATCATGAGTAAAGCAAATTGTTTGTACAAGTCTTCTTATTAGACTACTGCCAAAGTTTAACCCAATATATTTAAAGCAGCTATCAACCTTTTACTTTTTACAACGTCACTCTAACTCAGTGGTAACTCATTGTGGCAAATAAAAACGTCTAAGTATTACTATCTATCTAACGATGTCTAAACGTTTCGCTGATGTTAATGGAAACAACAGTGATACAACTGAGCACAACAATTGCCATGACTTACGGCAAGACCAGATTTTCCCTCGGGTCCAGGCTCTCCGCGGGCTCCTTCTTCTCCCTAACAACAATATGCAAATAAAATTCACAAATCGAAATATATTTAAGCTATAATCATCAATTTTTCCTGTAAGCATGTCCACCCTGTCTTTGTTTCTCGAGACGCTTTGACATCAAGAGGCTAGTTCTTCTTCCTAGTTTATTTTCGTCTTTGCATACTAGCGAGCGTTCGTCTTTTACAAACAAAACAAGTCATCTTCCCAAGCTGTGATGTGCGCATGCTCACTCACCCTACTACCTTTCTCTCCCGGTGCTCCTTGAGGCCCTTGGCGGCCTGGCCGTCCCTGAAAACAGAAGGAAGTTAGCTTTCAATCTCTGTTTGTATAAACACCTATTCTCTGATAACTCAAACATGAGGAAATCACTGAAAATGCTCTACATGAGGTACTTACCGCAGGGCCCTGGGGCCCTGGTTGTCCGGGAGGCCCACGCATTCCTTGAGGACCCTAACAATATGGAAGAATAAATTTGTTTAAATGTTTAAAATGTGGAGCAATTATTGAGAAAAGATTCAACAAACTGCAGTTTCATGCTTGTCTTACCTGTCCGCCGGGAAGGCCAATTGGTCCTTCTACTCCCTTGGGTCCTGGGGCGCCCTAAGGATTCAAGAAAATGGTCCTGAGGAAAAGCCCTTACTCAGGGGGTCACCATGTCACAACTGTTATATTGACATCGGCAACGATATCACATAAAGTTTTTCGCTCTGATAGACCTTCCAAGCGAAAATTACATCAAAACTTTTAATAATGGAAGTAACGGCATATTAGTTTACAAAACATAACCAATTTTGCAGCTAGATAAGATTTATTTTTACCAGCAATTCCAAACTGGGTTTTCAAGACCAAGCCTCTCTTTCCTCTCTAACGGAATGTTGATACATTTTGATTTAGTGCAGTCTCGGAACGGACAGTAGTTGATAGTTTTGGTTATGGTTCGCGGAATCGTGGTGTTGTTGTGAGTGAAAAGCCTAACCTTTCGTTACATTTACCTCAGCGTATGCAAAGAAGATCTTCAACAAGATGAAGAGAACGGGAACATCAGGGAATGAAATACCTGTACAGCCAGTGACAATGTTCTACAAGGTCCCTTGTCAAACCTGTAGTCGACCACTAATATTGGGAAACATTTGAGAATCACGATGACAAAATACTGGTGAAAGTGTTCTCACTTACTGGCGGTCCCATCGCACCTTTCGGTCCTGGTGTTCCTGGTTGACCCTGAATAAAATCACAAAAAAAAAATTGTCTTGAGTACATAAAGATACATATTCAGATCAGGAGATCGTTGGACTTATCAGATCACATTTAGAATAATGGAAAAGTTTTAGACCCTTTCAAAGCAAAAAAAAAAAAATCCTACAGAGCATACAAGATGGAAAGATAACGGCATTAGTTCAAAACTTACTTACCGCTGCTCCGTCCTTGCCATCTGCACCTGGTTTACCAGGCTCACCCTGTTGAGAAAAGTAAAGTGTGACTTGAATTGCAGTCCCTGCTGATGAATCAGACATGTAACCAGCAATAGTGTTTTGCATGTACAAACCTTAGCACCATCCCTGCCAGGTTCTCCGGGGTCACCAGTTGGCCCCTGGGTACCCTGGAAAGGAGACAAAGAAAAATGACTCCGTCATGCATGTTACACATTATGACATGCAAACCAAGAGCTTAACAAGAGCGTTGATTATGGTCCTCACCTGTCGGCCACGTTCCCCTTTGGGTCCTGGGCTGCCTCTTTCGCCTGCTGGACCCTGAATCACAAAGTTAGAGATGCTTTTTAATAGATTGTGAGTAAAATCAGTTTTGGGTTAAATAGAGTAGTACAATGTGATTCGCATTTGCTTTGGTTTTGAATTACCATGCTATGTGCTTGGCTTAGAAAACTCGCGCCACTTTATCATCCAATCAGAAGTAAAACCAAAACCAATCGTCATGTGTCCGTTCGCACATGTTTTCCCGCGCTTCGCGTCAGCTACTCGCATTTGCTTCTAGTTTTGATTGGTTCACCGGATTGTCTGGGTCCTATGTAATTGGCCCGAGTGAATACCTTGGTTTTGGTTTAATGACACTCAATTAAAAACCGCTCCAGTATTGTACTTATAATACAGTAGAAATTAAACCCACTCTACAGAAACCTGCTTATTGCAGACACATTTACGTGCTCCTTTGATGTTCGTATTAACCGGGCTCCACTGGACCTTAAGTTATAGCAATTTTCCATGACCACTTAATCTTAAAATATTGAAAGATGATATGTTTCACAACACTTAAAGTTTTGCGATTTTATATTAATATTTTCTTAAAACCATACTCAGTTTTCTTGATTTCACCATAAAGAATAATGATTCCCGCCATACAAAAGAGGACGTTTAATAATTTGAATCATGCAAGTTCAAAAAGTGTTAACAAACGGTCTTATGCTACAAAAAAAGGCCAAAGGCAAAAAATGTTATGTCACATGATGTACTATGTATAGTGCTTGCCGAAATATATCTTCTAGTTTTGCCAATTGTTGTCTGAATTTCGACACAAAGAACATTCTCGGATGATCATTCATTCTCTATCACATAAATTTCCTGTGATAAGCTAAGTGGTGAAAAAGAAAAAATGAGTAGAGAAATAACTTACCCTGCCACCAGGGATTCCAGGAGGGCCTGGAGAGCCAGTTTTTCCTTGAGGTCCCTAAAAAAAACCAAAAATTCTTACAGATATTGAAATACTTCCGAAAAACAATTGAAAACAGTTGTCGACATCATAAATAAAACCATGAAGAGAAATATACAAACCGCTGCTACGCAAACTCAATCTTACCGTCTCTCCACGAGGTCCTGGAAATCCTGGTAAACCTGGCTTTCCTGGTAAACCCTAACAATCAAAAACAAAATGTATTTAAATAACCCACAGAGGTTTTTATTTTAGTGTCGAGAAGTAATTGGTTTTGCATTACTATACTACACGATTGCCTTATAATAACTCGCGTCACTTTTTTTATCCAATCACAATTAAAACCAAAACTAATTGGGACTATTATTGGGACTCGCCCTCACACGTCTCGTCTTTAAGTTTTGATTGCTTCATAGGATTTCTGTTTGCTTTGCGATTGGTTAGAGTGGTTTTGGGTTTTTGTCTAATAGCACTCAATTGCAAAAGAAGTTCATAATAATAAAATATCATTGCCGTCAGCTTCTCAAACGAATTTTAATTATTTAGTGATAACTTATCATAGATTACCATTGGTCCGCGACCTCCTTGCTGCCCTCGGTCTCCCTGAGGTCCAGGCGGACCCTGTGAAAATGAAGTTGGACAGCATTTGTTTTTGTTCTTGTTCAGCAAGAATGTAAGCTAACCTCGACGCTTAATTTTATTGATAATGATGGTATAAAGCTACGTACAAGTATTAGACGTAAAAGTCACTGGTCCAAGTTATAACACAAGTCAAGTTAGTTCATAGGGTGCTAATAGCAAAAGCATAACTTTTTAAAATTAATTTTGTTGTTCCTGTGAGGAGAGATTCAAATGACTTTAATTGGCATTGAAGTCATGTGATGCAAAGGGTAAGAGTTAATGTACTCTCGCAACCTCAAGGCCCATCCTTTACATGGAAAGGAGGCCATTATGCTGATGGACCTTTCTTTGTGAGTCCTGGAATCAATTTACGGCAGGACTGACGTTTGCATTGTAATTGACTTCTTAAACTTGTCACTAGCTTCTCAACTTTTACCACGACTCACGTCTACGACTTTGTTATCATGTTATTTGTCACTGTCCTGGAGGTGTGATCGAATATTTAGACCAAGATCACAACACATAGGCAGGGGTTTCATTAATGGTTTTCAGCAGAAGGGCAACTGGTTTTCACAGGTGGGCAAAACTAATAGAACTGAACTCCTTTGTAAGAAAGACGTTCTGCTAGATGGTCAAACCAGCCCAGCAAAATCGTCCTCACGGCCGGTCAATTTTCCCAGTGACTGGCCCTTAATAAAACCCTTGCATAGGATGTTACACTCACTGGGTTTCCACGATCACCGGGCACGCCAGCTTCACCAGGAGCTCCCTGACAAGAAATTAACAGGATTTAAATAAGGTCGGTCAAAAGTAGCTTAACAGTTTACATTACAACCTGCTACTCAATACAAGTGGTGCTTATTATTGGTTAATTCTTTCTGGGTGAAAATTTTAGCAAGTATCTTAGGCCTGCAATGCGTGCAAAACATTAAAGCTGGGTGCCTACACGACCCTCTGCACACATTTGCACGTCTATGATACCACGTAATGTATTTTTCAGCCTTATACCCAGAGTCTTCGTTTTCCTTGACCAGTAGTCAGGGAGCAAGTGACCCTGGAAAGTTCTGATTGGGGATGGAAGTCTAAAAATATAGTCTACATGTACCTGCCTAACATTACTGACTAACACACGCCTCAGTGGAGTCTCTTGATGTTTTACGTCTGGTCACTTAACCGTTGTTTTGGAAGCCTGTCAAAATCAATCTTGTGATAGACCTCTCCAGAGTTGCTCATTTTGTTAAGCTTGCACAGTAAGGTGTGAAGACTTGAGGTATGAGATTGAAAATTGTTATTTTATAGAATACCTTGGTTCCTGGGGTACCAGGAGTTCCTGGGGACCCCCGCTCACCACGTGGACCCTGTGAAACATATAAAGCATTATATTAAGGATGATAAAAAAAATACAGCAAGAAATGCACATAATGAAAATCTTGTGAAATTTTAGCCTTAAATAAGAAGTCTGTTTCTTTGTGATTTAATATCAAGTTTATTGTTCATTGTTATAACAAGCATTACTACTATGACATTAGACACTTAAATTTCCAGGCTCTGTTGGACTGTAAGTTCCATCAACAACAAAAACAATCATGAGGCTTTAGTGACAGTGTAAAATGTAAGTCGAGTTTTCTAAGGTTCTGCATGGTGACTCAAGGAAACAAGCAATACATGGTCACTGAATTTCTTTGGAAACAAGAGGAGAAGGAAGGTATATGATCTGACTTTACCCTGCTTCCTCTTGCACCTTGTGGGCCCGGTGGACCAGGATCTCCCTAAAAACAAAAACAAAACAACATTAAAAATGTATCAGCATTCCTATATTGCTTTGTTATTTAAACAAAGCAACAATGACTGAATCAAACTCCATAATGTGTCAGTTAGTATCCTTAACCACAGTGTGACCTTCCAAAGAAAATCTTTGCCACATTGCTAAGGCACATTGCCAAGGCAGAAAAAGTGGCAACCATCGGATCGGCCAAATCAAAACTTTCAGAGGCAAATATACTTTAATAATGCAAAGACCTGATCCCAGTTTTGTCAGCTCTTAAAACATTCTGATGGTCTTAAGCCATCTCTGTAATATGAAAAATTAATCGCTCTTGTTATATAAAGTTCTTTTTTCGCATGAAGTCATCCCCAATTAGCATTCTGTTGTATCGCAGTAACCTAGAATGATGGATACAATAATAAAGTTATTTTTTATTATTAATATTTCATTATGAGCGGGCTGACCCTGATGCCCTTTGATCCATCTCGTCCTCTGGGTCCAGGGGCACCAGCATTTCCCTGAGAAACAAAAAAGTATGAAAGCATTATGACAGTACATGAAATTAAAATATTGTATAATACATTTCATAATTTACTGTACATGTGGAAGTGGGTTATTTGAATGGCAAACTACAACCCATAAGGTGCAAAAGCTTGCACATGCAAATTGGAACCATCCAAAAGAAAATTAGTGGACAAGTATTGATCTAAATGTACTGTACACCAGTACATAATCAATTCCAGTTCGTTTATTGATTGTCAAATGTGATGCTCAGGGTTCTCCTGAAAATTTGAAGTAGAGGGAGAATAACTTTGAGTAGGCTGCAGACAATGCCGATAAAAGGACGTGGAGTGGTTTTATCAGAGCCACGTGGAGGGGAGGGGGGGGGGGTGACCACTACTTTTTATTGTGGGGTCCGGGAGCCTTCCCGGAAAAATTTTGAAATTGGGGTTCTAAAAAGTGCATTTCAGTGTATTTTAAGCAATCATGGTTTTGTTCTTTTCTCAAAGGAAAGCAATTTCACCGAGAAAAACATACATGTAATGTAGTGTGTTACTGTAGTTGAACAGGTTAATCATTGTCATCCGTATCAAATTCGAAAAAAGTATCAAAAACGTCAAAAACGTTCTCATTTTTGTGGTCAATCACGCGTGTAAAAACAGATGAGAAAGCCAAACGAGAAAAGAGTTTTGCTGACATTGAAGGCACTAGATTGAGGTTTGACATTTATTTTGTTAAAAGACAAGTTTTGAGTGGCTTTAACACAGTGCTAGGGGTGGAATTCATTGAACGTGATGAAGCTTGTGATTGGTAACCGTT
>Ga0126338_10003290_pt1 | contig 11311 bp, 5 predicted proteins | sample OrbCmetagenome_2_FD_92529 | JGI IMG/M metagenome (GOLD analysis project Ga0126338, IMG submission 92529) | Coral microbial communities from Petempiche,Puerto Morelos, Mexico - Orbicella C C metagenome | ecosystem: Host-associated > Invertebrates > Cnidaria > Coral | place: Petempiche,Puerto... | reverse complement strand
TTTCTACACGTAGCATTTAGAGTAATTTTCGAAGCATTCTCATACGTTGTCTTATAAACGGCTAAAATTGTAACGCAATCGCCAACAGAATAATGTCACGTATTAATCGTATTCAACGTCTGGACCGCCTGTGGTCAGGCGTGATTAGTTTGAATTTAAATCTACAACAGTTAGGAAAGAACTGCACCATGTAGTCAGTGATTTAAAAATATACTTCCTTTTTCAAACTGTTAAATGATATATCTATAAGACTTAATTTTTTTTTATTTTTCATTAGACGATAGAATAAACGAAACTTTTAACGAGCTTGTAAAGTGGGTAGACGTGTCAGATTCAAAGGTAGGTCTGCCGGAAAATGTTCTGTTAACATAAAATCCAGATGTTAAACCAAGCTTCAACAACAGCCTGAACATGCATGCTTGATTGGAGTAACTGATCAATTATTTTTTCTACAACTGCAGAAATTCTCGCGCGCTCATTAGCTAATTTTCATTGTCACTAAGCGGACAGACCCATGAATTTATAATTTATGCCTTTTTGTTATTGTAAAAAAACAAATTGACGTCAGTTTTTCATGCGTCTGTCCTGTTATTGACTTTGAATTTCGTCATAACATTGTCAAAGGAGTCTGTGGATCCATAGCTACTCTGACAATGTTATGACGAAATTCATGATCAACTGACGTCAATTTGTTAATTAGTAGATGATGATTGAATTTCTAAATCTTACACGCTATTGAGACTCCAAGAGTTATCTCCCAATCTTCTTTCTCTTGGTTTCGGCATAAGTAGGAAAGACATTTTTAATCAATTACAAAAAAAGCTAAAAGACTATCCTCAAGTCTAGATACTGATTATCGTCTAGCTTGGTCTTTATTCAAGTCGTTATTGATTTTTTTCTGAGTGACATTATTACCCTTGTTTTAAGATTTTGCCGTTTTACATTCGCCGCGCCGAGGCATTGAAGCTATACGGCCTGGCTTTGAAGTCCTCCATGAAGCAGAATGGAGATGGCACACCACACAGGGCAAATGATGACAAAAATATCGAGGTAAGCTAGCTATGTCGGGAATAATTTGACGTAAAATAAGACGTAAAATTGTCCAATGAAGGCGTAAGTGTTTTATTGACTGGTGGGGTGCAAAGCCAGTGAATAACCGTGATAAGGCCGCGTTACCCGCGTTTACCACCATTTTCCCGCGCTTACCACTGGTCACGTGTTTTCCCGCGCATCCCACCTGTTCCACATTTTCCCGCGCTTGTCACCGGCAAGTGAATATGTTCAGTTCCTGCGCTTGGGTTTGATTGGTGATTTTGTTCTTGCTTTTGGCTTGACCCGTTGTAGGCGCCTTCTTTTACGGAGTTTTTTTGATTGGAACAGATTTACTTGATTCACTCAGTACTGCTATTAGTCTCCAATTAAACTGTTAAGATGGCGAGACTTCATCTCGCGTCGATTTCCTTTGCGTGGCGACACCCTACATTAGAGACTACTATCACCAATGACTGAACATTTTCTGTTGTTATTTTTTTTAGCTATTCGAGAAGCTTGGCTGGGAACATTGTGCACGCTCGAGCAGAGAAAGCCTTCTGGTCAAGTATCCTACCAAGTACCAGCCGTTTTGATGTACAATTCTTATCGGACGACTTGACATGTTTTCAATTTGATAGGTGTGAATTACATGCACGCGGGCACGTGCAGCACGCATAGAAACTCACGTACGCTTTTGCAAACCGCACCTGGCTCCTACCTCGACGGTAGCGCCAGCGTTGTCGTCAGTTGTACTGCTTGGGTGGGATACTGGTGGCCGTGTAGATTACCGGAGGTATCGGCATGCCGGCAAACTTCAATAGAGTTCAACTTCGCAGGCATGCTTGAGGTCTTCGTGGCATGCTGGCGGAAGACATTTTCAGTGCGAAATGCTTGGGCAATTGCTGGTGACAATCGCAGAGCCACCCGTGGGTGGCATATCAAAATTAGGCTTAATTAAGCCCGGTTTTCACTGCGTCATAAACACAAGCATAACAATTACGGTAGTGAGGACGTCCACAACACAAACATAACCAGGCAGGCATGCGCGGAATGGATAATTACCTTATTTTCAGTTCCATACCTCCGCGATACAATGAAACAAGATGGCGTACGCACGCTTATGCTCATGTTTACGGTAGTGCGTTTTCACTTGACATAAGCATAAGCACAAGAAGAACAAAAAGTTTCGTTCTGCTTGTGCTTATGCTTGTGTTGTATGCTTCCTAACTACCGTGTGCTTACGCTTGTTGCTAGTGTTATGGGTGTCCTCACCACCGTGTTGCTTATGCTTCTAGCTTGTGCTTATGTTGTAGTGAGAACCAGGCCTTACCCTCAACGAGGAACTCAAATATTTTCTATTCATAAGCTCCTTTGTAAGATAAGTTCAAATTACGCCTATCGTAGAAAGCAATTGTGATCTTAATTGGCACTGAAAAAGTTTTTCTTTATCGTTTTGTTATGTTAAGTCTTATACTTCCTCTCAGAGAGTTACACTATGTTTGAACTATACAGTAGTGCTATAGTAACAAACATTTACTAATTCTCTCAACTGTCGTATTTGCAGGATAGGCTAGTATTGTCAGACTTTTTAATGTGTGGTATCTTTGAATTTTATTCACTAGTTACAGTGGAGATGGTTTGTTTATTAAAATAAAGCTATACACTTCTGGCTACTGGGATTTAATCTCTGAAAGCGTTTGAATCCAGCGTTGAGAGCATCTTCTGCACGTGGTACGACTTTTTGGTGTCAAACAGACAGACAGATAGACAGACAGTCAGACAGGCAGACAGACAGATAGACAGACAGACAGACATAGAGATAGCATTACGTGTGGCTAAAGTATGGTGCGGCCAAGTGTAGTGGAAAGCTTTGCACATAAAAGAGTGAGTGAAGTTCTTGCGGACCTGTGCATCAATTTGCGCGTTACGTTACATTTTTTTTTTTTTTTGCGGCACTAAGCCACCATTTCCACATACTCGTCTCTTCCAAGCAAATGCCTTATCGTGGCTGCTGGTAATTTTAAGACCTACGTTATTTGAATTGCCAGTCTTTTCTGTTTAATTTATCCTCCCCGTATGCTGTTATTCTCTCGATTCACTGTTAACCCGTAAGTCTCGACTGATCAAAATGAAATTTATCCTGGTAATATCAGTTCATACTCCATCGCACGGGTCTTGAATTTAGCAAATGATCGCAATTGAACCCTGATAATTAACTCAATTCTCCAAACTAGTACTATAAGAAATGTAAGCAGTACTGTAGGAAGAATTCTTATGTCCACATCCGGCTTATGCACGCAATAAGAATAGAAAACTGATCATCACCTAGGTGTTACCGGTAATGTCTGGAAAGATGCATAAAAAATATCATTAACACAAATTTACGATTATCGGCAAAGTTATTGAGCTAAGACTTAATTTTTGCCCCATGGTTAGATACCTACTTCAGTTTTCCGACCCCTTCCCCCACCTCCTCCACCCGTGGCCCGCGTCTCCGACGAAATTTCATGGAAAATAGTATACGGAAAATATATTTGCAGACGCTTTGCCTACACTTTAGAGCAGTGCCAAGGCAGTGCATACTGTTGTGTTTACAGATGAATATTATTATGCATGCAACTGGCAAAGGGCTGGTGTGTCAATATTTGCTTGGCAGAAACGATCATGCTGCAAATGCGAAACGTTTCGGTTACGGATAAAACTCTTAACAAGCTGGGAAATCACCACGGTTCTGTTAAGTTTCCTATTTTCTTTAACGACGAATTCAAATAATACATCGAGTTGTGTTTCAAAGTACAGCTCTTGCCGTACATTTCGGCTACCTACCTTCTAGTAATTACCATTTATAACTTACGCTTTTGTGAGCAGGCACCAGAGCGCGAAAAGTTAAAAATATTAGCTCTGTCTCTCTGACGAATTACCATCACAATACATGTTTTAGGATATCTTTATGTTTATTTAATCTAGATCTAGCGAGTTCCTTTCTCAGGTTCTAATCGAGAAGTTGTGTTCGTCACTCTTCAACGTAATATTTTTTGGTCACCTTTAGTGCTTGCCCCTCTTTATATGTAACTTTTAATAGAAAAAGTCATAATTGCACACGCTTTAAGATCTGGGACGTGGAAAACTTCAAAAGGTGGATTTTCACAATAATGCTAAATTATTCAAGAAAAGCTAGTTTAGCAAGGTAAAGGTTATTCAAGTGTGTAGCCGCAAATATTGCACAAATTTCATTTTTAGTGGAATCAATGTATTCGCAGCTCGCGCATGGAAGAGCATGCATTTGAGCATAAAAAAGAAACTATAAACGTTTTCTCCGAGAGAAGGACGAATTGTGTTATTAGAAGCTATTAGAGTAGAACATATTTTTCTGGTCACTCCTATGTTGAGGTCTTGAAATTATTACTATTAAAAAAAAAATCGTACTACAGTCAAAAGACTACTGACGAAAGAGAAAACCTGTGCTGCGGTTTTTCCTGAACAAAAATTGACTCCGATATTGTCAATTACTGCTCTCCGGCATAGCAGATAACTAGTTTATTTATCCCCCTGAGTATCAATAGACTTAGAAAGCGTATAATGAGATGCAATTTGAAAGAAAGATTAGCTGATTTTCTGTATTTTGTATTCAATGCTTGAGTGCGTTTTTTTACAAATTTAAAAACGGGCGGCATTGTCTTTGTAAAGGGCGCTGGCGAAAGATGAAAATCTTGTTCAAACTGCGGTGGATTCTCCACGTAAAGTGAAAGCTGAAGTGAAATTTCAGGGACATTTTCCCTCCATAACTCAACTGACCAATCATAATCAGCCGAGATTTTCCCGCGAACGAGGCAGCGAAGAAATGCCCGGAATGTTGCTTTTGCGCAGTGCTTAACTATTAGCCACGTGGTTAATGATAAGCCAATCAGAGCGCAAAATTAAACCCCACCGCGAAGATCGTTTGTCAGGGCCTGAAGTCGGTGCAAAAACATGTCCGCTCGATCGAGGAATTAAGAAACTAGAACCTAATTTCTCTTACAGTAACCCTCAAATATGCCTCATCAACCAATGCTGCACTAGATCTAACATTTCCGAGTACTTCTATAACGATTGCGTTGAAATCAAACCGTTTCCCTGCTGGCGATTTCGACAAGTTTCTGTCGCATTCTACGCTTGAGGCTCTGCGCAAACTTTGGTACACGAATCACCCATGCGATCGGTTGGAGCTACAGTGAGAGTATTAACTTCGCTTTAGATTATACTGATGTCGAATCCAACTGCTACACTCACAAGCTTGTGGATCGAAGGTCAGTGGTATCCGATTTTCGTTTTATACACGTGTTTGTTTTCCGTTTGTGTGTTAACATGAAATGAGCTGTATGCGTTTTTCTTTATACAAGCGAGGTTTACATTTCTCTTACGCCAGCACTTGTGAAAGTGGGGCATTGTTTTCCATCGATTTCGTTCACAGCCTTGCCGCTAAAAGAGACTAGGTTCGTGTAGAGTGTATTAGCTTGACGTGTTCTTTGGAGACACGCTTTCCTTTCTCCTAAGAAGTTAGCAATTCAATTTACAAGTGAAGGCTGCTAAATATTCAAATCTCTTGTAGGTCAGCCGAGCCCTGTGAAAAGTAACCCCTCTACTCCAGTTAAAGGAGTCGTGAGCCGGGACACCTCCATGGTACAGGAAGACTTTTTAAAGTTTTACAAAGAAAGTGGACTTGATTCATTAGCCCGAGAGGTAAGGATAATCGACCTTACCTCGTGTCGATCTACTTCTCAATATGCGATTGCACTAGTTTATCACTCGAGGAACAGTATAAAGTATATTTAAATTTATCCGCAATAGTTTGTAACATCGCTATTCATAATTCATGATAATATTTTCAAAGTTCTTCATGTAGATGAGACATACTCGTTCTCCGTCGGGCCGCTTGTACTAAGATCGACTGCATGCTATTGAACTTCTGATCAGTTCTTTATTGCGCGAATATCCACTGCTCTCCTTGAAAGAGTTTTATATGTTTCACTAGAAGATTTTTCCAACCCTGTAGCAGCTTTAACACTAAATTCTTCGCCTTTGACTGGCAGGCTGGTGTGATTGACAACAATGGAACCATAGATGGCCTAAAAGATGCCTCCCATTCAAGAGTCAACAGTGAGTTTTCCTTTGCCTGTTTGTTTTTGGATTTGATTTACCCAAATGTTAATCTGTTTCCCTTGAGATGTCTCTGACTTGCATCTATTCATATTCATTTAATCTCCGCTCGCGAGAATTGCTTGAAATCGATAATATCGTTTTCATAGGTCTGATGGAAACTCTAATTGCCCAAAGCCTTTGGACTCTGTTATTGGCTCAACCGAAAATAAGCTTACGGTTTTGAGATTTTCACGCTGTATAAGCTTACGTATTTATTTCCTTGAAGTTGGCCTTGTTTGTTTATTGTTTAACTGAAACTCTTTGGTAGATCGTATCTTTCTTGGAGAAACAGAAATTGACAGAAGATAAACATGCATGTTGGTGGGTGAATACATATCTAGAGAAGAGGGTTTGTGAGAATGACGTACCAGTAATTGGTTTTAAGCCTCACTGCTCTTTTCTACTCTGAGGCACTTCGTCTACAATGCTGTTTTGAAAACTTAAAAAAACCTGTTTTTGTGCTTAATGGGAGCATGGCACCTCTCAATCAAAACTGAAATTTGATGTTTTTTTCTGTCTTGTGATGCATTTCACCCAAGGAGTAGCCATGAACACATGAAAGCATGGCATTTTTCATGTTTTCAGTCGGAAGGCGATTGGTTTTCACAGGTGGGCAAAACTACTTGAACAGAACTTTTTTATAAGAAAAACTTTTTGCCAGGTGGTCAAACCAGGCGGGCAAAATCGTCCTTACAACAATTTGCTTGGTGCTCGGCCCTAAATTCATGAAACCTCTGATTTTAGTTGTCTAACTGATATCATTGCTCCAAAATGGGTTTTCAAGCCCCAGGTTAATCAGAAAAAACTTGCATAGAAAGCAGAATTGTACTTAAAAACATCTACACAGCCTTCTGGGCTTTTAGAATGCATATCACAATAAACCCACACATATTGATTGCATGTAGATCTATATAAGCGGGGCTAAAGAACTGACAGAAAAAAATTTTGTCCCAGCTGAAATGAGTCGGTAAAATTGTGATAATCTTTGTAAATTATTTGATTGCAAACGTGCAATAAGCTATTTTACTTAAACTATAGACATGGACACATTTTCTGAAAAGTCATAATAATGTCTCTTCAATGCGGTTAATTTTGCTGAGGTTGACGTAATTTGATATCCATATGACATCACAGCAATGGAAAATTAGCATTCACTTGAGAAAAGCTCCTACGAATCTCAAGGTGTCAATAAAAGTTGTTTCTGGTGTGCCAGGAGTTTGATTAAATCTCTTAAAATTTTGACATACTCAGCATGTCTTATGGGCAACTGAGAGGCAAAATTCATGATGCACTGAGTACATCATATCTAGACATGAGGTTAAACACAGCCCTTATAAGGGAACTGCAGTTGGATCTCTCTTTGGAACAGCAGAATAAACTGGATGTTACGGAAAGGTGGATGTTGGAAAGAGTTTTTAGTGGGAGCACAGTGTATGAATTGGTGCACTGTTGGGTCCATTGTAGAGAAGGAGCCAGCAGCAGAGGTTTGAATGTGTGAATGTCAGTTGATCCCATTCCCAACAGGAGTGCGGGATGACACGTACTGTTCAAACTGTAGGAGCTTACAGGGGTCTCATATCTTTGGACCTCAGTTGAGATCCCATCTATTTCTGCTGCCCACACCTTGAAATCTTATTCGTAGTTGACGTAAAATAAACTTAACTTCATAGCTACTGGATGCATATAATGGTGATGACAAACTAATGGTAATAAGTAAGCCAGTATCAGTACAACTCAGTCATAAGGTGTGCTCACGAATATCATTTATTTTATCAACAGCTGCAAACAGCCCAACTGTTATACCTGCCACTTCTGCCAAAATGTCACCTGTGATTTTGCCAAAAACAGTGAACACTGCACCTTCACCAATGGTAAGGAATCCAAGTGTCTAGTAAGTCAGATGAGGAGAATAGAGACTTGCACTACACTCTTATTTCAGAGGTAAACGCAAGTATTGTTCCCTGCAATAATTGGGAAGTCACACATATCTTAGCAGGCCTGTCAAAATGTTTTGTAGTCGCAGACAAGATCAAAGCTGAATTAGTTGGCAGTGAAGGCCAGAACTTGATTATTCTCATAGTAGCTTTCTCCACTCAGAATTGTACATGTAAATGGTAACCAGTGAATGAAATGCTGGTTGTTCCTGTCCAGTGGTGTGGGTTGGGGGTAGAAATACTCTTAGTTGTAGATCATGCTACAGAAACCAGGGACAAAAACTGACATGATAAGCCACACGGCTTAGTCACAGACTTTATCTTTTACCTTAAAATTTCCTGTACAGAGAAGCTACATTGTACTTACAGATTAAGTAACTTTACTTTTCCAAAGGTGATTGGTTCTCCTGGACCACACCAGGTTATCGCTGTGGGTGGAAGTCCAAGAACCCCAACAATGATTGCTGCACCAATTGTACCAGCTAATGCAGCAGCCTCATGGCCAAGGTGATTGTTTCTATGAAATCAATATAATGTCCATATTCCTTTGTTTTAACTATGCTCAAAATTTCCCTTCTCTTTACTTCTATTACTTTTCATTATGAATTTTTGAATGCTTAATTTCAAGTTTAGCATGCTAATTATTAGTCGACTGTATTTCCCAGAAAGTTTGACCCCGAAAATTCTTTGCTGGTGATGTACATAGCTTTGCACAGATTTGAGTGGGTAAGGTCCCTGATTGGTCATTAATGCCACAGAAGAATTTCAGAACTGAGTGACTAACAGTCATGGACACAATCATTGACACTGCGAATCTCAGTAATGTGACATCATGAGCACAGAATGATGTTTTTTTTTGGTTCAAATCTTGAACATCAGGCATGCAAGGATGCAACTATCAAGACAGATTTTTCTTTTCTCTTATTAAAAGGTTACTTCCAGTACTCTTTCTGTTGGTCAGAAGAATGCAAAAATAAAGAAAAAAACCACATGCTATGCCCTTAGTAATTATGAATTCCTAACAATATTTTGTTGTATTTTTTTATTGAATTATAGGGTAAACACGACTCCAAATAGTGGGAAGAAAAGAAGGATGGATTGTATGGAAAATGATTTACTAGACAGTGCAGAAAGGTAACTGTTAAACTTTGAAGAAAAATTAATGATTAGTATGCATTTACTCATTTACAGTAACTGTTATTTCTTGCAGGAAGCGAGGCAAAAGACTGCCCAGCGCTGGCCGCTCAGGTGGAGATAAAAGTGGAAAGGGATTGAGGCATTTTTCAATGAAAGTGTGTGAGAAAGTTCAACAGAAGAGAACAACATCATACAATGAGGTAACATGGTCAAATGGATGAATAGATGATAACTGTCTTTTTGTAGGTTTTTTGCCGTTTTTAACTACTTTGAAGCTAATTACCTAGTCTGTCCACAGAGCCTCCATTTTGTCTTGAGTTCATTGAGATCACAAGCTTAGCCAAATATTAACCTGGCATGTGGAATATGAACTAGCTGAAACACAAAGGGGGTTGTGCTGGGGAAAAGACAAAATAGAGGTCTCTAGACTTCTTTTGAGAAACTGAATTCTCTGTTTTTCCAGAAACGAAAAAATTCCAATTAGCTTAAAGGCCATTATCATTACAATGTCAATGTCTCATCACATGTGCATTTGGACAGACTACTTATAACTCTGATATCAAGAAAAAGCCAAAGCCCCGTTAACCAGGACCTGTAGGCAGACGCAACCCACCAGCAGACACTCAGTTATGTCATGTAATCCCAGTAGCATACAGACACTACACCTTTAACATCCCATAAGTGGACTTCGGGCTTAGGGTTTGAATGCATTGCTGAAAGTATTTTACATTGAAGTGGCGAACAATCTTCTTTCAGGTTGCTGATGAGCTCGTACAAGAGTTCAGTGATCCTGACAAACATCTCTCACCAACAGACCAGGTAAGTTTTGATCAAAATCTTTGTTATTGCAGTGTGTGTAGAGATAGTGGTATATAAATGTGCACTGTAAATTATGAGGACTAACTTCCAAGGAGGCTGGTATGAGAAAGGCAGTGCACAAATTAAGCAAAGACAAAATGATGCCAGTGTTCAGCCCATGCACTGTAGAACACTGTCTCATTCTGGTCACAGTGTGCAATGTGGCCTTGATCTTGCAAACAGGATGTATTGCAGTACCTTTGTTAAATTTGCTTAGTGCCATAGGACTTGCCAGATCAGGAGTGTTGTTTAGGAATAGTAGCCAGCCAAAACTGCCAGCTATTTAGCCATCTCTTACCTCATGCTACCAATGCTGAAGATGAACAATCTTACTGCATAAAAATAAGAGAACCGTAGCCAGGACAAAGCATATTAGAAACTTTTACAAAAATGTTCACCATTTGGCTATAGAAAGTTAAAACTTGCACATAACCATAACTATTGCACATAATCCAATTAAACAACATAAATGTATCATCTTTCCCCAAAGAAGCAAGCATTTCTGGTGGAAAATTCTTCTGGAAAATCTCTCGAGCATTGGCATTTCCCACTCCCTGTGGATTTGTGACTCATTGCTTTTGAATTTGTTGCTCACTGATATGACCTCCTATTTCTTGATCAGCCATCTCCATGTACTTTGAAACTTATAATCATATCAATGAAATTAGTGAACAGATGCTCATTGCCTGCTACTGCCGAGATCGGCATAATAGTCCCAGAATGTTTGTGCCACGTAGCTTTGCTGCAAGGCTGTGTTGTTGAAAACTCACTGTTTGAACTCTCAACTAGCTTTTACGTATTGTGTAGCGCAGTCAGTCACGTTAGAGTTGTGTGTATTTTAGGCTTATGACCAGAAAAACATCAGAAGAAGAGTTTATGATGCCCTGAATGTGCTGATGGCCATGAACATCATATCGAAAGAGAAGAAAGAAATCAAGTGGGTGGGACTACCTACAAACTCTGCACAGGAATGCCAACAGTTAGAGGTAGAAATGACTGTGTAGTATGTTGATTTGAGTTCAAAGCTGGGCAAACTTGGACTGTTAAAAGTGTCTCTAACAAAAAATATTTGTTACCTGCAGGAAGAAAAGAAAGAAAGACAAGAAAGAATAAGACAAAAGACCGCTGAGCTTCAGGAACTAATCCTTCAAGTAAGCTAGTGATAATTATCA
>Ga0126338_10003289_pt1 | contig 11314 bp, 4 predicted proteins | sample OrbCmetagenome_2_FD_92529 | JGI IMG/M metagenome (GOLD analysis project Ga0126338, IMG submission 92529) | Coral microbial communities from Petempiche,Puerto Morelos, Mexico - Orbicella C C metagenome | ecosystem: Host-associated > Invertebrates > Cnidaria > Coral | place: Petempiche,Puerto... | reverse complement strand
TATTATCATGTAACTTGCAGATAGGACCCCTCCGGCGTTGTCTACTTGTTGTTATTAAGCAAATATCGGGATATCCAATTACTTAGGTGAGATCAAAACAAATACATTTATTGGTAAATATTATACGCGAAGTCTTCAAACTGCGAGTGAAATTGTCAATTGCTTCAAATAGAAGCCTTACACGCATTAATGACTGAACAGAATATTTGCCTTGACATGCTGTGGCAATTGTTTGCCATTTATCTTTTTCTCGCCGCTCATCTCTTTATTACTTTTACTTTTCTAAGGTAGTAGAGATGGAAAAAAGAATCAGTTCTTTTCTATAGCGTCTGGTGTGGTTATACGTGTACAATGATTCAAAATCGCATTAGACGTGTTAATCGTATAATCGTAAGGCGATGATACTACTTCATTCTGAAATTTGCCCTCAAAAGAAAAAATGCTACTTGCGGAAAGATGCTCATCTTTTAAACCCTTTACAATGCTCACGTGCAAGTTATGAAGCCGTTAAATATTTTAAAAAAACACACACACACAATGCGCTCAAATATTGAGTAGCTAGAAATTCCCTTCCATCCCATAAGAAAAAAGGACAATGACAAAAAGAACGTACACTCGAGAATATCAAAGAACGAACGAAACTACTTACATGAGCTGATGTAGAAACAGTTTGACCGAGACTCTTCAGGCCAAGAATAAGGCTAACTGGTGACAAATATCGAACAACTATTAGTCGTCAAGGGTAGAACTTTCTTTGACTCAATAGCTTTAAGTCAGTGTCCTTGAGTCAGTCCGCTGTAAGGGATTTAGGATATTCATGTACTGGTACACTCATCATCTTGTAATGACTTTAAGGGGAGATCAAACAGTGATATTTAATCTTTTGAATCGATGCATTTACCTCAAATACGCTCTCGGTGCTTTTGAACTTGGAATTGCATGAAATATTTATTGGTTGGGGCCATTAAATCAGAATTGTGTATTGAAATTAAATACCTACAATATAAGAAAATTTTTTTGCCTTGTTTCTAACAAGGACATAATCGCATGAATAATTTAGCGCATCTATGACAAATTCTGCTGAAGAAGACTAATCGAAAAAGGCAATATAAGACCAAACAATTTCATTCGTCAGTTAGCTAAGAGCAAACCCCAAAGTACTGTTAAGTGGGTCAGGTAATTACATCTTCAAAGTCTTCCGTTCCAAAATTGTTAACGGTTTGCAAAGAAACTACGAAAGAAAAGGTTTGGGGTCACATCATTAAGTTTTAATGGATATCATGTTTTAAATTTCAATTCTTTTTTGAGTTTGAGGCCTTTAGCAGACCCAGGGGGGACTGATATGATTACAGCTTATCGAGAGCACTTAAGTAACGGTCAGCCAAAGTAAAAGTTAGTCAGTGTTTCTAGTTAATAACAAAACAAAATAATTCAATATTTTGTCTTGGATCCTTTATTCTTGATATACCATATGTATGCGAAAAATATATTGTCCAAAAACTGTGAAATATCATCATATTTTAGGGTAATCATCTGGTGAAGATTGATCCTTTCTATAATGGGAAACACAAGCTTTATCGCCGTGACTTGTTCTTAATTATTTATCATAGTTGTGCTTAGATACATTGTCGTAAATTGTTGGCAGTTCTCACCGACAGAGCTATATAATCGCTTTAAGGTCTTGAAAGCCGTTTAATTTCCAGTGCTGATTATTTGAAAAGATTTATACTAATGCTTTTTTAATAATCTTAATGGCGGCGTTCATACAGCTAATAAATAACAATATACTGTTAAAAAACTTCCTGATCTAGCAGTGCAACACATCGAGCTTTGATGACATTAACGAAAAATAGCTTAATTATGGTACTAACTTATGTCCGATCATGGAGAGAGAAGTGAGGTTCAAGAACATAAACAAAATATAGCAAAATATTGCTTGGAAAATATTCACTGATAGGTCTGTTATTTTCATAAGCAGCCTCTAAATTGAATAGTACAGCGACGAAGTAAAGAGTGAACTTCTGTATGTTTACGTTAGATAAAAGTTCGATTCGTGTGAGATAAAATTTGTGTATAAAAATAATTATGGCGACATTTCCAGAGAAACCTGTGGTAAAGCTGTTGATACCCTGTAGAAGTCTTGTTTGGGCTACACACTGTAGTTTTATCATGGGCTGGAGTCGTGTACTTGGTGTCTACAAAATCTCTGCGTGGCATATTCATCACCATGAACTGATTCGTTTTTTTTGCAATGTACAAAAGTACTTTCAAATCAAGACATTTGTTTTCATTTCCATATGTTATAAATAGTTAAACAAATTAAGCACAAAATGTAATCAGCGACACATCGTTCACCTCATATTGAAAATCATCAAGCACAGGTAAAGCTTCAATCACACGTCGACATAACGTTCAAAGAGTGCTCCTTAGGATTAGTAAAGTTTATCGGAAATAACATTATTTGTAATCTTTCGTGATTCAAAAAATCGGTAACCTCAGCATTCAGAAGAAAGTGAAAGTGGTATCTTCAGTTTTTAGTTAACCACAAACTATAATTTAAAACCAATTAACTTCATATAAGAGAGAAATATAAACTTGTACCGCGTGTCACTCTCTATTCTGTGAGAGTGATGAAATACACGGAGGCAGCGTGGCCGAGTGCTTTAGGGCGCTGGTGTTTTAATCCGAAGGTCCCCGATTCAAGGCATTCACCCTGCCACTAGCGGGAGTTGTTTGTAGTCCCGAGTTTAAATTCTTGGTCACGCTTTGTAAATAGCCAACTGGTCTTCCTCCTGCCAGTTGGGATTTTTTAGTATGTTACGTTTATTTGAAATATTTGTTTCCTTTGTTTCAGTGGCATGCCTGTAAACTTGCGAAGTTTAGTACTTGTATAACTAAGTGTATGACCACTAAGATTTACAGTTACATTTCACATTTTACATGGAGGAAACAGGAAAAAGTAGGGGAGGGCTTTTATTCGGGAAGGGGAAGGATACATGACCAGGGTAGCTTTTTTATAATTTACCAAGTTGAAATTGCATATAACCGGAATTTTAATGTGTTTCCATCACTTTATCTTGCATACCAATTTGCTAAATGTTCTACACGAGACAACTTTTTGAGAATAGAGTAAAATAAACATAAAAAGAGTTAAAGTGCAAAGTATTTCGCCGAAAGCTGAGTAAGGTTTTCTCGGGTGTTCTCGATGATAGTTAGTTTAGAATGGAGAACCATTCATCCTCAGTTAGTTTTATCTTCACTTTTTTTGGCGACTAGTTTAGGGTGAGAATAGGCTTTCTGCTTGGCATATAAGAACTTACAGACGTCATGTACCCAAGGTATATCGCAAAATTCAATTAAGGGGCGCTTTCCATTCAACCAAAACTGTGGAAAATGGTGCGGAATGTTTTAGGGAAAGTTTCAAGAAAATCTGGAAATTGCCGAATTTCTGAAAGCGATCCATTCCAGCAAAAACTTTGGAAATTCCGAACGGAAAATGAAAATGGAACGGACATTCCCGGTAAGAAATTTTCGAAAATTTCGGCAAACCTAACAAAATTGTCCTTTTTTCCGGAAATTCCAGAAAATGTTGTTGCATTCTTCAAAAAAATTCAAGTCGACATTTTTGACCGAATGGAAAGCACCCCAGGTTTCCTCGCTGTTTTGCTGATGATGATGAAAAGCTGTCTCGTTCGCTTCTATTAGTTTTTCCCAAAGAAATGTTCTACATTTCTCAAAATAAATATACTTTCTGTAAAATTTTTGTAAGCATTTAAGTAGATATGATAGCGTATTGGTGACAAAAATTTTCAAGGCCCAACAATTTGTTACATCAGTAGAAATGACAATCTTCAATGGTGAGCTAACAATCCGCTACAAGGAAAAATTATTGCCATATTTGATCTTTAGACACAGGCTAGCGGCAATACTTTAAAAATTAAAGACATATATTAAAGTATTTAAGAATTACTCGTGTACGATAGCAGACCGCGTAACAAGCTTAATATTGTAGGTTATGTATATTATTATTTGAACGACAAAAATAATAATTTTTCTTGTTTGGATGTAACACAAATTCTAAAACCCTTTGAGGTTCCGAAATTCTTCAATCGTTCCAATAACATTCGACTGTAGAAGGACAAATGTGAATCAGTTAAAAGTAAACAAGATTTAACTTTGCATATGGCATAATGACACAGAAAATGAAAGGTATTTGCAAAGGCAAAGCATCCGTTAAAATCCGTTATCCCAGAACAAATAATGCAAATGAAAAAAAGAAAGAAACGTGTGATTCGCATGTGACTGTTTTCTGTCTCTTAAAAAGAAAAAAAGAGAAAGAGTTTGGGAGGAAAAGGCTGCCTCGTGCTGATCACAAATCCGGTTTTGTAGAATTTATTCATTACGGTCCCGATTAAAAAAAAGTAGAGGATTAAAAAAAAGTAGGAGGGAGAATAGTTATCATCGATGTAAATGATTTTTCCAGACAGGTAGGAATGTGAATATTTCCTTTGGTCAATTTAGAAATATTACAGAATCTCTCCGCACAAACCCGCTTAGAGTTTATGATATATAAAGGGTTCCTTTGGATTTCGTTAGTAGGATGTTTTAGAACCATTTAAGCCCAACATTTACACAACATATCTGATATGAACAGTAAACTTTCAATCCCAGCTACCATTAATTAATACCAAGACTTTCTCCTTTAACATCAAGAAATCATAAGAAAGAGAAAATCGATATATGAGATATAAAATCAGTCCCTTTTTACAATAATACACGAGAAAAGCGTCTTTGTGGCTTTTTATTCCTCGAAGAACTCGGAGAGTCGATCAAGGGTAATTGAACTCGAAGAATCGATCAAGGATAATTTTCTTGATAATGCACACTTTTGATGTACGTTTGACATGAACACGACAGCTATGATAATCATGCATCAGGTGATAAAACGCTTATTATTCACCCGAAGTATACTTCTCTGAAGGAATATAAAATTTAAACATAGCCCTTCCTCAGATTCAGAGTGCGAGTTGGCAAAAAAAATGCCTTTAATCGATCATTTGCGAGACGATAAGTATTAACTAACACAGAACCACTTTCAAAACATGATAACGACGTCTTCAGTGAGTGACCTTCGTTCGAATACAAATCGGTTGAGTGTGCAAAGTGGGAAATGAGTCTGCGACAGAGTGTTCGTGATACATCGATTCCCTGTCTTAAGGCGGTAACCAAAGGTACTAATATAAGGAAAGTGAAAATTTGGTTTGAAACGCTAGCGCTTGCTATATATTAGTCAAAGTTTTCATTCAGCTGAATTTGTTCTGATCTATTTTAATGAATTACTGAATTTCAGAAGAATATGAGATTTTATTTACATCAAAATCTGCTCATTATTGTTTATTCCCTGGCACACGGAAATGAGAAATTCTGTCCCTTAGCTTAACAAATTTTAGTCCGGATGACAGCGCAAAAGAAATATAAACTGTAACCGTAGCCAACGTAGCAATTTTAAATTACAAAATACGGTAAACGGGCGAAACTGCTTTCGTAAAAATACAATTGATTGATATTAACATATTGGAAATGATTTACCTGAAGGTGATCGATTGGGCAAAGGAAGATCTCAGATTATTCCTTTTGAGTTCACTCGGAAGAAAGCGTCCCCTTAATATGAATTCCTGTAATATACATTCGTTTACGGAGGCAAATTGACTTGGCATTTTTTCAAAGAAAATCCTATGACAAGTACTTATATTTATTACGTACATGTGTCCAGAAAACCACATACGTTTGATAAAAATTTTAATGAATTTGCAAGCATATTGTTTCCGGAAATTGTTTGTTCTAGAAGTCATAACATTGAATGTTCTCTTTAAAATTAAATAAGGAAACAAATCTTCCCTCAAAATATGAAAATCGGTAACAAAAGTAAGTTACTTCTCAGCCAATCGTGAAATGTGTGATCTAATTTCAGAATTGATTTAGCACCAGTCTGCAAAATATGGATCCTGGCCTACGCAAAGTAAATTTATCACCCTTTATTTATTCCGTATAGTTACGGAGATTTAAAATGCCGCGAGTCAAAGAACCCAACCACACTGAATGACAGCGAGACGGAGACATTTTCAACATGTTGCTGATCGATCTCTAGCTCTCACAACTTGTACACCTGAAAATTCCAAAGAAAAACTAACTTTTTGTATATGGCCCGAAAGTGTCATACCCTCTCAAGCGTTTATGTTTACATTGCAGCAACGGTGGTATCTACTGAGATGCATTACAGGTGTACGCACCTTTATTTCACATTTTATGCTTATATTTATGGTTTTAAATCGGAACTTTAGCTATGAAATTAAATCTGGTATGAACTCACATGGTGAGATTGTGCGATAAACCACACCAGGGGATAACTGCGGCAATCAAGATAATTTGCTCTTCACTGCAAGTAGTCGACTAACAAGTGAGTCATAAAAATGCATTTGACTCTGATACGACAAATAGTAATTAAAATTTCACTTATCTCATTGGAATCCTACAGTTCTGCAGAGAAAACAAATTGAAATACACAAAGGGTAAAGTAGGGCATGTTATTTATTTCTTCAGTAAAATCGTGCCGCTTCCAAGCATAGATAAAAACGGCTTTGAAGAAGAATAAAACAAAAGATCAAAGGTTAATTAGTTTCATTATGATCACTCAAAAACCAGCCATTAACCACCACCTTCTCCATGAAAATCGCGAGAATCGATTTAGCACTGCACAATTGCGTGGTTGGTGAGTTTTACTTATCATGTCAGTATAGAAAGCGCCAACCTCATCAAAGGAGAACTTTAAGGGAATACGGTATATTTTAATATTTGTGGACACGGCTGATTAAAAAGAAAGCTTACACATTTACCGTATTCAATTAATAAATAAAAACAAATTGAGAAGCTCACTTTTTGTTAAAGTCTTTTCCGAAACTTTGAGAGTATGTTTTTCTAGACTTCACACTACACCTGGCTAACCACATGTAGGCGAAGCAAAACAGAAATTTGCAAAATTTGTTATGTAAGCCATTGTAGTTGACGAAGTAATTTGCGGTATTTTCCGCAATTTCATCACTGCCATGACATAAATAAAAACTGTACCGGCGATGATAATAGAAATTATACAATTTCGAAATTAGCTACAGTTTAAGTTACTGGAGATTTTTGTTGCTGTTGTTGCGGTTTTTTTTTTTTTTTTTATTTTTTTTTTTTTTTTCTTTCAAAAACTGCAGACTAAATGCTAGATATGTTAATTTCAGGTAAGTTGCAATTATTTTCTTAAAATAGAAAAATTGCTCATAACATGCATAATTTTTTTGTCCCTTTAAAATTTGGTAGACCAATCCAGAGTTAAAGTAGGAAAGAACTGTGCATTACTGCAACAACAAAAACTAATAATTCTACTTACATTCGATGTTCGCGTCGAGTTGGTATGCCGCGTTAAAGGAGTACCTGGGTATGAGAGCTGTAAAAATTATTACAGGTCGAAGCGTCCTTTCGTGTTATGATAAGAGACGATCCAAGTTTAGTGCGTTGAACTGTAAATCTACTAAAACCATGGGAGATTTTTTGACCTGGAACTAACTGGGGATGACATAACCCTCGAGCAAGATGAGCCACGTAGTGGAGTATAGCACTTTGCCCTCACTGCATGATTGCTTATATATATCATTTTAGTCGTCGACGTCGATATTTCGTTGTTACTTAGCAAATATCACAGATATAACGGTATTGGCGAGCTTGAGGTTGGAATTTGCCAGAACCGATGAAGGAAAGATCCCTAGGACATGATTGCAATCTGTTTAGCTGATAGTGTTTGGTATATTCTTGAATTTTACTCAAACTATTTTCCCCAAAAGCAAGACTTGGGTCATGGGCGTTGAGATATTGTCTACAGACCCCTTTATAACCCCTTAAACGTCACGTAATTTTTTAAGGTACACATTTTAACTAGGATAAGAATTGTTGGAGTCTAAACGCAGCCAAAAGATGTACGCAACTAATACTACTTATTTGTAAGGGCACAAATCAAAGCCTGGTTTTCACTAGCGACGTAAGCACAAGCGCAAGAACAAGCGCAAGTAATAGGGATGACCCAAGTGAAAACCAAATTCGACGCAGACACAAGCACAAGCAAAATCATCCGAACATTCCAAACTGTTTAGGCGCGAGGTTATCTGGATCCAGTGTTTTCACTGGCCAAACATACCCACGTGTGGTAAATATCCTTGAGTTTGTGTTATGCCTGAGTGGTATTTCGTTTTCACCTTTGCAGCGCAAACGTAAGCATAAGCGCAAGCACACGAAAATGGAAAACTTTTGATCCTTCTGCTTGTGCTTTCGCTTGTGCTTATGCCTACGTCAAGGCCGCTTTCATAGTGAAATAAAAATTATTGTGCTTGAGCTTGTGCTTGCGCCTGAGTCGCAAGTGGAAACCAGGCTTAACTAAGTTTGAGAGTGGGAACATAAATGAAATAGTTTTTTAAACCCGATTTTAAAGTTCGGGCGTACAAGCGAGATGGATGCCAGCCTCCAGAGGTTTCCCAGAATTTTCAAAAGATTATTAAATCTGTGATGCTAAACTTCTCAGTAGCTGTTTATTTATTCCTCGCCGAAATTTTTGAGGATTTTGTGAAGAGTTTCTCTGCGTCATTTGCAACTACCATGGAAACCACACTTTGACATACAGGACAAACCAAATTTGGTATGTTTTGACAGAATTCGTCGTTTCTTTTTCATTTTTCTTTAGCACTGTGATTGCACAGCTAGTAATTTTGTTGCATGCAACTATCATTTTAAACCAATCTACGTTATTTATTGACTTTCTGAGGAAATGATAAAATCTAAGACGACGGATCCAAGATGGCGGACTGAAATACCTCACGTGATGCCACATGAGGTCACGAAGAACACATATTATCGCAGATTTCACAGATGGAAATCCGTGTATTATCTGATATGATATCTTATAAATGATGTAGTTCTATTTGGAGAACATAAGATGAACTGTAGGTAGTGCGCCCTAGGAAAATATTTCAGCTTTAGCTCTGTCTTTCTTTTCTCCTGATTACCACACATGCCGCCTTCATACAACGTAAGCATTTTTTTTTTCTAAATTCTTATGTTTTATCTCTTCCCGTGATGATAGTATTATAATTTTGTTTTATTTTTTATGAGAAATATGAGAAAATATGAGAACAAACTACACAGTAATGATACCTCTATGCACAAATACAGTTACAAAAGTATTAGGATGGTGGCTTCTGAGCCATTTGCACCCTTTTTTAAAGCATATGCCTAGTGCATTTGCACAGTACGACAGAATACACTCCAGCCTCCAATTTTTGCTTTCGAAACCTGCTTCAGCCAAGTAAACTAACATTCATCGATATTTTGCTGGCATTTAGATGTTATGCTCGAGTGGACAATCCTTGGTTGTCGTATTTAAAAGATAAAAGTCCTTAGAACACCGCCTGAAAGTTTCCCTCGATAATGTTTAGCATAACAACATTGCGTATGAGCGTTTAGAAATCTCCAACGATGAAGAGCAGATCGGAGGATGAATATTGACGCATATTCTGCTCATCTAAGCGCCGATTGAAATAAAAAACTATTTGAATAAAGTTATCTAGCTGCTAAGAAAAAGGAACACCTCTAATACCTCAAAATTTTGGCCATAGTTGAAATGTTCAACAATTGCAAAGAAGAAATGAATTTGGCTTATAGAAATATGGATTGCAAGTTACAGCTAGATGAGGTAAATAACAGAACAGATAAAATCTGTTTATGTTTTGGTGTCAAGGAAATTAAAATTTCACTCGACGTTACCTGGATTTTATTTATTATTCATGCCTTCATTAATAAAAGAGAGTTAAGGCTTTAGACAGTCTAACTTAGCTTTGAGTGCGTTTTACCACTTTTATGGCCTTTATAATAAGATAATTTGAACAGTTAGTTATGACAGCTCATATGTGGTGAATTTTAAAGATAAATACGTTGTTTAAAATGCAATCGGCTTTTAGATCCATGCGCAAAGTACGAATGAACTAGTTGAAGAGCTAGCTAGAGATTTTTGATTATTTGCTCAAGATCACCAAAGGATAACCAAAGAGTGCTCGGAACATAACTGAAGCAAAAACATCAAAGCTATCTGCCGCTTAACTACAAGGGAACCGGCCATCAACGCCGCTTCAAGGTTTACGATTAGACAGGTTTGCTTAAGAAGTATGTCTTTAAAGATATAGTCGTACCTTTGTGCGATCAAAGTGAAGCAACAAGACCTTTCTGATGATATAAGCGTTTACATAAATGCCATACGATCCACTCATATAAACTGTTAAATAACAGATCACCGACACTGATAAACATGTTCCCTAATTTCGATTAAATTAAATTCTTTTGTTTTGGATATTTTGACAAATGTAGTGTGACGGGGTACACAAGAAGATCTTGGAAAAGAAAATAATTAAGATCAATTCATAATGCTTTCAATCATACTTCACTATTTTTACGTAATTTGTAAAGTTTATACAAATTCTTAGTTCAATATAAACGTGTTGAGCTGACTTTACATCAATTACCTTTTGTCGTGAAGTTTACAATTAAACAATTATACACCGCTCGCATAACTTGGTAACATAATTGATTTGGCCTTCGGTGACACATTGTTTATTATATTTTGTTTCTGCTCTGGTTATAAATATTTCAATAAAACAGAATTCCATTGCCTATTATTTTGCTTACAGAACATTGCAATGAGCGAGACAGTTACCGATAACAAAATGATGCACTTTCTAACAAGGAAAATCGGCTCGCTTTTCTTTTCTTTCTTTCTTGTTTTTTTTTTTATTATTTTTTATTATTTTTATGATCTGAGTTTCGATGAGTTGATAGCTTTAAGTTGAGAGCTTTAAAATTAAGTTGGGTGAACCGTACAATTGAGATATTATCGACGTACGTTGCATAACCTCGCTTAAAGATTAATTTCAACCCATAGTTTAGTTTATCTCTTGTAAATCATAGCTCCTAGTGTCAATCAAAATATGTAAATGTACTTGTATTAAACGGTTTCGTAAATCCTTCTATAAGTAGTTGCATAATAATCTTATTTATGTATTGATGGTCTAATATAAATATAGATGTGGCCCACCTAGATTAGTCCAGGCTACCTGCGGGTTGGCGCTGCTGCTATTGTCAAGCTTTTTTAACTTAATGTGTATATTTCTCTGTAAAATTGTAAATATGCGAGTCATAATGATAAAAGTTGTTGTTGTTGTTGTTGTTGTTGTTG
>Ga0126338_10003287_pt1 | contig 11316 bp, 4 predicted proteins | sample OrbCmetagenome_2_FD_92529 | JGI IMG/M metagenome (GOLD analysis project Ga0126338, IMG submission 92529) | Coral microbial communities from Petempiche,Puerto Morelos, Mexico - Orbicella C C metagenome | ecosystem: Host-associated > Invertebrates > Cnidaria > Coral | place: Petempiche,Puerto... | reverse complement strand
CTCTCCACCCTGGTGTAGAAACAGGTAACGGCGAATTTAATGCTGAGGGGGCGGGGGGGGGGGGGGGACCCCGGGGAGGATTAAGATTTCAAAACCCGGAGGGGGAGAATATTTTATTTTTTTTTATTTTAAAAAAAAAAAAAAATTTCCCCCCCCCCGGGTTTTGGAAAGTTAAACCCCCCGCGGGGTCCCCCCCCCCCCCCGCCCCCTCAGCATTAAATTCGCCGTTACCTGTTTCTACACCAGGGTGGAGAGAGACAATGTGAGAGTAAAGTGTCTTGCCCAAGAACACAACGCAATAACTCCAGCCAGTGATCGAATCACGAACCATTAGGCGACCTTATCCTCACCATGGCAACCATGCACTAGTGAACTTTAAGTATCCATGTCTGCGCCTGTAATATGACATCAACCCGAAGCCTATATCTAACGACAAAAATTGCGCGTGGCAAGTTCTAAATAAAGGGAAAACATGCCAAAAAACGCCCTTTCTCTCTGCCGCAGACATATCTTTGCTTCATAAAAATTCCTTGGGAATTTCAAGATTTCACGTAATAATTTAAATTAATCATGAAAATTCGGGATTAACGCGCACGGTCAGTAGCAAAAAAACCCCTTTCTTATAACTGTATACACGTACACTGGAGGAGATGTCCTGATGAATCCAACATTTGTTAGGTCTTCCATTAAAATGTTTCGTTTGAATTTGCCGTTGTTCTTTGAGAAAAGTAAAAAAGTAAAAACAAAGTAACATTAAAGTTAAAGATTCACTGTCCGACAAACAATACATTTTGACAAAATGTTTGAGAAAAAAACAATACTTTCGCCCAAATGTTGTCCATAAAATTAATTCAAATAATCTTGTTTCTTAGGGAAAAGTGATTTACCACCAGACCATGACCCCATCTTGGATTGAGGCGCATGCGTCCTACATCGACGGATCTCGTGGATACACCACTGAACAGATCACATTTCACGCGGGCGCAGTAACGCGGGCCGCCCTCTTTAAAGTTCCCATGATTCCTGTAAATGAATTGCAAAATTCCTCGGCGTTAACCGTTAAATTTGTGGTTTCCACTAATGTCACTATCGGATCAACTGATTCCGACAGTGATTTGATATATGGCGTGTCTGATGGCATAAGCTTTGTAGGCTTTGAAACTCTCGATAAAAACAATTACAAGGGCAATTTCCCTCCCTGTTATGGATTGGAGGGCGTCTCTTTAGGTTCGCGTTTGAAAGACTATAAGCCGGTCAGCTCTTTGTTACCCAAACCAAGCGACTCTTTCTATCCCGGTCAGGTTATTGGCACTCTCAGCTTAAATGAACGCTGGGGCTCATGCTACACTGCGCATGACGGAGGCTTCGCGAAGACCGCTGTGTACAGCAAACGACTGAACCTCAGCAAAGGTCTCACTTTTGAGGTTTATAAAGATAACAAAGGCGAGAGGACTGGGATCAAGTTCATTGAAGTCACCATCATACAAGATTCCCAGCCTTAAAAATCGGCTTGTCAGTAAAGTGACCATGGACGCAACCATCAGAGACAAAGCAAGTATAGCGGAATTATAGAACTGTGTTAAAATTATTAAAAGTACCTTCACTTGTACACGAAATGTGCTAAGAACACCAGCGTGACAATGTTAGCAAGATAAAATTATAATAGTATGTAACTAGCAAGAGCAGAAGCCTGCCTGACTTTTTCAGTTTAAGACCGATCAAAGGTTTTTGCATGCATAACCCATTAGTATAAAGCTGAAGTACATTAGTACAGCAACAATAACATCTTTATTTAATTTTATATTTTACTACATTTTGAAAGATTTTTAGTTTATTTTATGCATATAGAATGTTTTAGATGAGGTAACTGTTATAATCTTGTTTGAATGAGACTGGAGGCTAAATAAACCGTTATGTTTTCGAGTTAGCCTCCAGCCTAGTCATGTCTAATTGTAGGACAGGAGAGATGAAGGAAGAATTTATAGTGTACAGTTTAGTTTAATTTAAGGAAGAACAAAAAAAGTAACAGAAAAGTAATTGACTGTATCGGTCTCACAGTAAACAATGTTTAATTTTTTTGAAAATGCAAATACGCTAAGTTCTTTCAAATGGGTTGGAAGTTCTTTCCAAAGATCTATTGATATTTAACAAACGTAGGTTTCCGTTTATGGAGATAGTTATTTTGGCTTTTCGAACTGCTAAGCTCATGACGGTGCCCGACCTTTGCCTGTTAGTTTAGATATAACAAATGAGCCTGGGAGAATTCCATGCTAAACTGGTATTGGTGTTGGGAAAAACTTAAACGCTCGTGACTGAATTTTCTCCTTTACATTCTTCAATTCATAAGCAGCCTTTCTGGAGTCTTTTGCTCCTCCTCTGAAAACGCATTGCAGAAACTGAAAGATGCGACAGTTAAGATTTTCATGCAAGTTGGCATGTGCAAGATGCGTCATTATAAGAGATAGGAATAACATGGTATACGCTTTGACAGTTCCTCGACATCTCCAGCATAGGGTTCTATGCCGTTACTGCTCTAAAATAAAAGGTCCACTGGGGACTCAGGTGTTATATTTTCTGCCCTGAGTAATTCGACTTGATAACGCTTCCCCATTTTTATTCAATCCACGTAACCGAGCCTACTTATCATTATGGCGAACCTGCGTTTTTTTACAGTTTATACGTTTATATGCTCTCACATAATTTCCACAAGTATTTGAGGAAATTTGAAGTACTATTTGTGCCAGATGGTGCCTTTTCAGACGGTCAACTAGCTGGGAACACGTAAAACTATGGAGACGAAACAAAGATGTGGGAGGAAAACCTGCAAGGCAGCAATAGACACAAACAGAATAAGAGGAAAGATCATTAAACACAAAATAATAATAAAAAACGCAAGGCTTTCTCCGGTGTAACAGTTTCCAGTCTCAATCGTGGGAAAGATTGTTCTTCCCCCAGGCCAGTTGGATGATTTAGCGCCTAGTTAGACAGGCAGTCAATTCAGTCAATCAGTCAGTCAGTCAGTCAGTCAGTCAGTCAGTCAGTCAGTCAGTCAGTCAGTCAGTCAGTCAGTCAGTCAGTCAGCCAGCCAGCCAGAGAGCCAGCCCGTCAGTCATTAAGTCAGTCAGTCAGTCAGTCAGTCAGTCATTAGTTACTTAGTTACTCCTAGTTAGTAGCAAAAATAGTAGAAGTGTATGGTATGCTAATTTAAACTGTGAGTGATAGTGTATACGCTGCATGTTATATATAGGCTTGGGTAAACTTCAAGCACAATTCATTGTACTTTCGCTAGCGATAATTTTGCCGGCGAAAAGTCCCATTTTTGAGCAGACATATTGAAACAAATTAGCGACACGAAACATGACATAGAAAGTAGAACTTTAATTAGTCCCCGATTATGGCTCCTGCTTTAATGTAAATCATCCGCTCCAGTTTCACCCACCTTCGTCTTACGTCCATTATATATCATATATTTGTGATGTTGAGCATCGTCCAATGGTAAATTATTTATAAAGAATCAATTGATTCGTCCCTTATGCTAAAAAGAAACCTCAAAACGTCAACCAAAGGCTTTGCTCCGTAATTTGAACGCGATTATTGTTTTTTTGCGTGAGTAAATAATGTCCATATTTGTACTTCTTATACTTCACGGTTATCGCCTTTGTAAGGCAAACCATCTGCTTCCAAGTAACGGTAGTTTGACTGAGCGGAATCCAGGCAAGTCAGAGACAAAACAGGACTGCCATATAACTATGATTACCGATAGAACTGAACCACGCCAAGATCTCTTCTTCTTTTTCATTTGGTCTGTTCCAAATTAATCATATCCATAACAAAATTCGAAGAAACAAGGCCTTTTAAACTGCTCAGGCAGTCGATAATTCTTCTGTCATATCAAGGAACCCAATCAAGTACAAAGCACGGAACATTATTTTTTAAATTCGGAAAGTAATTATGAGCTGCTCCTGTTCTTATTAGCATTGGTAACTGTGTATGAATGCGATTGCAATTAAGGTGATTCACATTAAAGACGATATGTAAAAATTCTCTTAAAATTGCAGGAGCCCTTCTTTGGGCAAGTGCAACGGATTTGGAAGAATTTTCAAACGCACGAATAGTGTAAACCTTACACGTAATTATTCACGCTTTCGTACTATTTACTCAAATATATGATATCACTGGAAATTACGAACGTATTGACTTAAACTGCAGTGCAAATTCACAAATTAATGACAAATTTGCCTTCTCTCGGCCAATCAAAATGGAGTCATTTTCTTTATCACATAATAAGGTGAAAACAGACCCTGCCAAACGTCAATCACTTTCCTGATGATTATCGTAAATATGAACACAGCTGGAACTTGTATTCATGTAAATATTCAGCTCGGAATATGATATGTGAAGACACTGCCTTATCAGTTATTGTGACGCAGCAACTAGCCTTCATGTAGTGATGCTGAGTGAAGAAACAATTGCTTTAGTTTAGGCTCCACTGAATACATTCTGAATGGTGCTAGCAAATATTACCGGGGCGGCACAAGATTTGCTATTTGGCGAAGATTTGTATTGCTCGCCAGATATCACCGAAGGTATACATTCTCAGATAACAAGTATTTTGGCGATAAACGTGTTCGTGTCCATTTCAGCGACTCTAGGGAATACTCTAATTCTAGTTGCCCTTCACAGTGAGTCCTCCCTTCATCCCCCGTCCAAACTCTTGCTTCGTTGTTTGGCTACAAGCGATCTCTGTGTTGGTGTTACTTCAGAGCCTCTCGCAATTATCTACTGGATAGCTGTGTTGAACAAACGTTGGGACATTTGTCGATTGGCGGGGACCATAAATTTTATCTCCAGTTACGTCCTGTGTTCTGTGTCGTTGTTAACACTGACAGCAATAAGCGCCGATAGACTTCTTGCGCTGCTTTTGGGACTAAGATACAAACAAGTTGTAACCTTGAAGAGGATATATGTGGTTCTCAGCAGCTTTTGGGTTGTATCCACCGCCGCCGCAACGATGTCCGTGTGGAATTCCCTTATTACCTTCTCTTATGGCTACATTGGTATAGCGGTGTGTTTAACCACGTCAGTTTACTGTTACACAAAGATCTTCCTGAATCTCCGTCAGCTTCAGTCTCAGGTACAAGACCACCGTATTCATAGAGAGGTACAGAGCGTAACAAGTCCACTGAACATCTCTCGATACAAGAAAGCAGTTAACACTGCACTGTGGCTGCAGTTGACATTAGTTGCGTGTTACCTGCCGCACGGCATATCTGGTGCCTTAATGTTCACGGAAGTAAAGTTATCTCCATCGGTTTTTATCGCCGGGCAATGTACGTCCACCTTGATTTACTTCAACTCGTCGTTAAACCCGATTCTTTACTGCTGGAAAATAAAAGAAGTGAAGCAAGCAGTGAAGGACACAATTAAACGCTTCTGTTGGTTTTGCCGTTAGATTTGTCACTTAGTTAGGGTGGAGAGACGAACAACGCAGCAGTCGAGAAAACTTCTCTTTTATCTTATAATGAAGTGGCTAGCCCACCTTTGTTTTCGCAGTGGAAAAACACTCTTAAAAAAACGACTGAAACAAAAAAAAAAAAATGCCGTACGTTGGGTGGCACCAATGTGAAATCGTTTAGAATATAATTATCTACAATAATTACCTTTTTAGAGAGCTTTATAGCTTGTTGTCAAATTACATATATACATCCAAACTAGTCGTTAGGAAAAATACAAACCGTTTAATCACTTTGGCTGGCGTCTCGCTAATGCGCTAGTATTCATGGCAATAAACTCTATGCTATTTCTGCCGGCTTTAAGATAGGGAAATCATTATGTAAAACGCAAGAGAAAGCCATCAGTTAACATCTTTAGGAGGCAGAAATAAATTAAATAACCTTGTTTTCTTGCGCCAATCTCGACAGTGCCGGATAAATTCGAAGAAAATCAATGAAATGGAACAGTAGGCCTCTTCCAAATTAGGTTTGAAACTCATATTTTCTTGATATTTACATGAATTTAATGAAGTAGTTTGTATGTAGAGAAAAATCCACGCATAGCTATCAGATACTTATGATTTACTACTGCCAAATGGACAATTCTGTATCATTACGGAGTAGTGTAGGAGAAAATTGGGCACCCCGTTAGGCAATATATATAATTAAGCAGCACTTTTGGACCGATTTGTCATGACACAGCCATGAATAAAGTTCGACAACGTTTTCCCTTATGCCAATGACGCGCTGAATAATACGCTCTATTTGTGATCATAATTCGAGGGGTATTAGTGTACCCACTTTTTTATTTACCATTAAGCGATATGTTTGAAAGCAATAATGGATCGTTGAACAAAATCTTTTCAAATTTGCATATAAAATTTCCGCCTTCAACGTTATTCAATCGTTCTAGAAGATGTGTTCTTCTGGAGGCCCTAAAGGGAATTTCTTTCAAAAGACCTACACTGATAAAAACTGATAATAACACGAACTGCTGGGTATCGACAACATTATTTTTGTGATGCTTCCTAGTATGTTGACGCACATATGCCGTTGTATAATGTGAGATGCTGTCTTAATTTTAATGGAAATAGCCTTCTAATTGCTTGTCGCTCGAAGGATCTGACTTAAGACTGAATCATCACCCACACCAATTTCAAAAGGAGATAAAATACCCATTAGGATTTAGGCCAATCAGAAAGCTAGAAATACAATAACCGGTCGTCTCTATTCGACCATTTATTTTAATAACTATGTCAGCAATTAATTCGCCTGCAATAACTCTTATCTTTTTTTTTTTTTCTTTTTGGTCAAAAAGCGAAACTGGATCATAACGTGACAACTGTTATCTGGGGCGTTTAGTATACTGTACAGTTTGACAAGGCCACGGTTTTATCGAAGCATTATCTACCCTCCCCGACGGTGAGCCAGTCGTTTAAAGACATAACAGGTGGCAGGAAAGATGGGGGATTTTTCCTTGTGATAAAACGGAATATAAGTTCATATCACGTTGTCAAAAGTGCATTAAAAATTGAGTGGTGTGTTGATCGATGCAGCTATATGCATGTGGTTGAAACTGCTAATACTAAATGCCCTCCCCTGATAACAATATTGAAAATGAAAATGAAGAGACCCACTTAACCAAAGACTGAAAACAGACGATCACTCAGCCACTGTCCTCCAGGTCAATCAGAAAGCTAGAAATACAATAACCGGTAGTTTCTATTCAGGGTAACTCGCTTACCCTCCCCCCCTCTCCCCCCTCCCAGTCCTCTCTTAATTGGTCTGCATTCAGTGATCTTCAGTGGTCTCTCTTGGTCTCCCAATGGTCTCCCAATGGCAGAGTTGTTTGGAATTGCCTTGGAACAAGCGAACAGTGAAGTTTCTAGCAACCTCCTTTTAACTAAGGGAATTTTTTAATAACAATAATAACGATAATAATAATAATAATAATAATAATAATAATAATAAAAATACTAATAATACACATGAATTTATATAGCGCTCATTTCCAGAGCTCAATGGCGCTTTACAATATTTGTAATTAAAATTAAAACCAATACTACTTAAAATTACAATATCATCATACGAATTAAAAAATAAAAATAAAAAAAGTTCCAACAAAAAAAATATATCACTAATTGTATTATTGTATCATTAAGAAATGTCATTCTCTCTTAAACCATAGGGTGTTGAAATGTGTGTATTTCAGAGCTCTCATATCATGTCTATAAGATACACATTACTTACGGACGACACTAGAAACGACGAATATGTCCATATTTTTTGAAGGCATTGTTTAAGATAAGTAGTTAGTAAAATTTTCTTGTTTTATCAATTTTAGGCGTTCTCGGCCTAGCAACTATCAGAACTGTCTGTGATTCGTTAGCGCGGAAGAAATTTATTTGCGTGGCCTCCGGTCGATAATTGACGTAACGACAAAATGTGGCGTGTTCGCTTACTCCTAATTATGGCCTAATTTGTTTGAAGTTCAATCGATTCTCGATGTAGGAAGCTCTTGTTCAGCCCATTCAGGACGAAGCACGACAGCTGTAACAATTGGAGCACCGCAGCCGTTAATCTGAACATAAGAACCAATCAAAATTCGAGAAGAATTCGACACATTATATAATCACTAGCCTAAGAATACAGCCGCCTCTCATTCGCTCCCGCTACTACGTGTGAAGGGAGCGAATGAGAGGCGGTTGTATTCGCAGGCTATATAATCACGTGTAGATTGACCGTTCACGCAAGAGCTGTGTTATTTATTTCTCCCTTACACGAGCGAAAAATCGCCTGTGTAAATACCTCAACCCAGAAATTTTCACACTTTTGCGAAAAATGTTTATTTCTATCCTCAGCTCAGTGTCAAGCTCTGTTTCATCTCGTCTGACAAACCGTCTGTTACAACTGCTCTCTTACAATGATCAGTCCATACCTTACAATATTTACTGATCAGTATCACCATCCGTTTCTTAACCCTCAGTTTATTGACTGATTTACCATCTTTCTTCTCAATCTTGTACAATTATATATTAACAATCTCACTTTAGCCTAACAAGCAGAAGAGTCTCATTTGACCTTATTATTACTATTATTATAATATTATTATAATGTTATTATTAGTATTTTAGGATCGCACGATATTTTTATTTTCATCAAAATTTTAGTCTACGATAGAGGAATGTGTGAAGATTTGTAAATACGTTTTCTGAAATTTTAATAAAGTTCTTGTTATTAAAAGAATTTTTTATTTTATCATCATCATCATCATCATTCTCATTCCTCCCGCGCTTTATGAACTTCATTGGTTACCAGTACAACATCGTGTTCACTTTAAGATTTTAATTTTACCATTTAAAGCTATTCATGTATTGGCGCCAAAGTATATCATAGAATTAATTAACATTATGCCTAGATCTATATATCAGACCCTCTTAAAGGAAAAGCTTGTTACTTTAGGTGATAGATCTCTCTCTGTTGCTGCTCCATAGTTTGCCGGCTGAATTACGTGATATTCAGACATATTTGTACCTGTAAGATGAAAACTTTTTTATTTCATGTAGCTTTTAAAGCGTATCGTGCTTGATATTCACTCTTATTAGTATTACTAATTGAGGTTATTATCATTATTATAAATATTCTATTTTATTAATATACATGCAATTAGTTTTACAAATTTGAATTTTGTGGTATTTTAAGTTGTAAAGCGCTGTTGATCAGTAAATGTAAATAGCGCTCAAAAGTTATTAAATTATAATTATTATTAATGTTATTATTACTATTATTATTAATCGATTTCGTTAATTCATATTATTTTAAGGTTAATCTAATCGTCGTGGGATAGTGTTACGTGTCCGTTAAAACTCCATCCGGGAAACGAAAACCGCACACAGCAATGACTTGTGTGTATCACTACCTCGGCAATTCGTGCCTCGTCCGGTAGACTTCGCTCGTCGGGATCGTCGTCCTTTGCGACGACGACGATTTTCGGCGCCTGCTCCCGTAACATGATCGTACGACGTTTAGCTAGTTTAGTTTGATCACCGACAATGGTTTGAATCAACAAGATCGATATTTCTTGCTGTAATTGTACGATACAGTGAAATAAGACTCCTTTGCACCCTGTGGCCTTACGCTCTTCCGCTGTATCTTGTATAACATTTACATTTGTATCATGAACACAAGACTGAGGCCCCGTCCACACGCATCCGGCGAATTCGGCAGCGATATTTTTGAATCCGCCCTCCAGAGTGGAAAAAAAAAAAAAATCCGCAACGAATCCGATGTGTGGACGGTGAATCCGGATATTTTCGAGTCCAATGACGCAGGAAAATCGAGTCCAGTCTCCTACCGAGCAATAAACCAATGTGGCGGCACAACGTGCAGGCCTAGTTTCTCTAGAGTGAATCCGGATACCATCGGATGCGTGTAGACAGGCGAATTCGATTTGAACACGCTACGTGTGGACGGGAAAATTGTTGATCCCGAAAGAAAAAGTTGTGAATTCAAAAACACCCGGATACGTGTGGACGGGGCCTAAAATTACTATTGCATATAAGCGCATTTTAACGTGCCATTTTAAATAAGCACAACTATTCTGATTAAACTGCCTTGCTGCAAAAATGCAGTCAAAAATGCAAGCTACATAGTCTAGTTTACCCTCCCTTGCTGCGGACACTTACAACAGGACAAAGCAAAATAATAGCACAAGTGTCAAACACCAACTACCACATCGTATTTTCCAGATTAATCGCCCACAGCGTAGATATCAAACTTGCCCTGGTGGACCCGGCATTTATTGGTCTTACCAAGGTTTATTAAGAAGAGTTTTGTTAGTTATGTTTGGCAACCAAATATCTCGTCATTGTACTTTCAAGCTTATGATATGACCTTGAATAAATGCCTTGGGACTTATTTACAACTCCACCTTAGAGAATCCGCGTTTATCTGGGCCTAGGCATTTAATCGAGAAAATACGGCGACTTAAAAAAAGTTATATACAAAAATAAGATACAGGTCATGGTAAAACATATACATTTGTTTCTTATTATAATTCGTGACTTACTTATTCTTGGTGGAATTTACTCTATTTAATCTTGCTTTTAATAGTCTCAAAATTAGCGTAGAAAAACTGGTCTACTTCTTCGCATCTAAACAACGACTTTTCGTCATACCTTCATTGATTCATTCATTCGTTCAGCATTGCACCAGTAACGAGTAAATAGCAGAATATTACTATAGAAATTGCAACTAAATCACTGCCTGACGGTAATGACTATAACTAATTAATAAAAGCCACCTTGTTTCATCACGAGTCAAACACTTGATGAAATTGAGTGATTGCATTTCTGCATATTGGACAGATTTTCGTCGTTCCTTGTAATTGTGTGGCGCACGTCATGCACACACCTAAATGACCGCATGGAAGCAAAACACTGTTACGAGGATTGTCCATACATACAATACACTCCTTCTGTTGTTCTGCAGAGACAAAAATCAGTGTCAAAACTCATTAAAAAAGCATGATAAGGTGGACTCTGGCCATAAGATACAACTAGACGTTGTAAAAGGATAATAAAAGACTAAAGAAATTAAAAAATGGGACTAAAGAAATTATAAAATGGGACGTTTCGGTTAAAATACTCTAAAATGTTTCCTCAAGAATCTAAAACGGCGTCCAGGTGTAAATGAGATGTTTTTAAGGTGATTCCTCACATTTGCATTGCGCATCCCTACTGCGCATAATTTATGGCGTCATTAGCGCGCGTTCGTGCACGCGCACATTGAAAACATGGCGGATTTGCCTTGATATTGAGTTCTG
>Ga0126338_10003286_pt1 | contig 11318 bp, 4 predicted proteins | sample OrbCmetagenome_2_FD_92529 | JGI IMG/M metagenome (GOLD analysis project Ga0126338, IMG submission 92529) | Coral microbial communities from Petempiche,Puerto Morelos, Mexico - Orbicella C C metagenome | ecosystem: Host-associated > Invertebrates > Cnidaria > Coral | place: Petempiche,Puerto... | reverse complement strand
TGATAATCAGAAAAACGGGTTGATCAAAGTCTGTCACTAAATGTCCATTGTCTCTTGACATGATGTCTAGACTTATAATAAAAACCACAAAGAAACACGCACGAAACACGAAGTCTCCGACACCACTCGTGTTTCTATAACTCGAGAGAGAAACACGGTACATGTTTTCTATTTCTTAAATAACAAAATAAATAAATAAATAAATGAATAAAAGGCAGAAAAAACTCAATTCAGTTATGGTAGTAATATCATGGGTGACTAATTACTCCTTAATTTTGGCTCGAAATTTCAGTGTTAATTTATAAATTCACATGTGAAATTACAAAATTGCCATGGCAACGTTTGGCGCGAAATTTCTCGATACTGAGAATGCAAAAAGTTGTTCTACACGATAAAAGTTGCTCGAAATACAAGAAGTTGCCAAAAAGTTGCCGAGCAACTTTTGGAAAACCCTAATTATTATGATGTGTCTGAAGTTTGTTTCTCGTTCCGCTTCTCAGGATTTAAACTCATTTTGCGTTTACTGAGCTGCTAAATTTACCAGGTACCCCTTGTCGCCAATGGTAGACTGTATATGAGAAGCATCACTCAGCATTTTCATGCTTTTTTAATGTTTTACCCATTGCAAAAATCCCTTTCTTTCTTGAAATTTTATGATACACTGCGCAACTAGCCCGTTACTAGTTCCTGTTCTTTGTTGACTTCTTTGTCCGAGGGGGGAATGAGTACAAAACACACCGAGGAAGCCCGCAGGAACAGGGCAGGAAGAAAAGTGACATGTCAGCGTATTGCCAGAATATAAAGAATTGCGGGCATTTCCTATTTTAACGACTTATGATGTGATCATAATCAAGACAGCAATGCTAAATGGCGATCGTCGAATTGTCCTTAGTATCTGTTCTTATTTTTCTTGGCCTTGCAACATTGTCGACGGGAAAGCATGCGTTTAAACAAGATAAACTCCCCGCACTGAGACGTTTGCCGTCAACTCTTTGTCATCTCCGTTGTGCTAAGGATTCAAACAAGGTAAGGTGATCAAACAGTTTTGAAAAATGCGTAACGGTTTCGTTGGTGTGAATACGCGTGGAGAGATCGAGTTTGTCGAATAATTCACATCTAAGTACTGCAGTAGTGTCGTCTTCACTTGATGTCGCGACTTCAGCCTGCGAAACTTATCATTGATTTTATCACCTGTATGACATAATTAAAACCTATTCGAAACCGTCTTCATCTCTCAGAATTTTCCATACAAGATTTGGAAAACTTGGTTTAAAAATCCAATGCACGAAAAAAATTGTCGAAAATTATACCAATTCTCCTAGCTCGAGAAGGATATTAAATTTTGTAGTCTTTCCTGTTTGCGCACAAACAGGATGTTTTGAAAATATTACTACGCATTAATTTTAAAATGTACTCAACTTACTCCAACATGGCCATTTTAATGTCTTTTGACTTAGTTTTTAAGGCAATATTAAAGAGTAAAATTTGTTATCGTATAGAATTCAGAATTCAATAGGTATAAAATAACATGCTATACACAACGATGCCGCACATGTATTTGCTAGGAGTGTTTATTTTTGTAAAAGCGAAACACAACTAAAACTTCTTGTTGTTATGTAAATTTTTTTCACTTTCAATTCATTAACGACAACTACATGTCACAATGCCATGACAATCATCAATCCATCTCGTTTCACAGTGACTACAATACCTAATTTCCTACCTTGTCGATTAACATCGCTACAGCTTCGAAACCTTCTATCGGCGACTGATCATGATATGATCACCAGACGTTAAACATGTTAATTCACAAGTTGTATTTTTATTGCGTGTTCCGGCAACTAATCTCACTCATATTGCACGGTTTGGAAAACACGACCACTTGCAGCGCTGTCAAGTACTAATCATTCTTATACCGTGACAAGTTCTGACTGCTAATTTTTTTTGAAGTTTCTTCGGTTGCAGCGACACTTAAAATTTGTATATCGCAGCGACCATTATTCCAAATATTCTTTAGTCCTTCTGCCCCCGTAAAAATTTCATCCACTTAACAATGCCTACTGAGCTTGTTTATCTTTCAAGTCTCACGAACTATGGCTCTCTTTGGGTCTCTGTATTGATTAAATATCAGCTTCCGTAATTTATTAAAACCATTAATTAAACAATATCTACATTTTAGAGTGCATGTATTAAGACACGTACATTTGCATGAGTGTATGCAATTGACCCAAATGTTAGTCGTTAGACCGTATTAGGTAACTTTCAAGTCAGGTGCAAACCCTAATGATACATGTCTATATATATACCATATTTGACATAAAAATGCAACCATTTAATTTCAAATGAAGATATACCTTCCATGAAACATGTTACTGTAAAACAGTCAAGTGTCAACATGTGGATGGTCTTTGCTTTGAATATTTAATGAAAAGCAAAGAAAATTAATAATTTTATTTTATTTGCAGTTTGTAAAAAATATATTCCCTCTTCTACATACTGCAGTTGAAACACTGCTGTCTACATCCTTTTCTTTTATACCCTTTAATTTATACTTTATGAAAAGGCCCATTTAGCGAAGGTAGCCCTTTTGGGTGGAGCCTCCTTGCATGATTCATTGCAGGGAGTCCCTACTTTTGTTCTTGGAAGGAGACTAATATGCCTTCTGTCAGTTTAGAGTATAAATGTGTGTACGTAGGTGAATTATTACTTGGCAAACCGGTCAGTGTAACACGCAGAAACAGGGTTATTTAGGCAAATAGTAGAGAAAGTCTGCACTCCGTTTATCCTGAATACCACTTCGGTTAGCCTAAAGAACACTCTGCCTAGCCTGCTGACAGTTAGCTCTCAATAATGGAAATTGTAACACGGTACAGTTAAAAAGTCTCCATTCTGCATTCTATATTTTACCCCTGGTCCACAGTCTGCACTCTGCAATCTTCATTTTACACGGACCGCTTAACAAACTGAAGAATAATGGGGATTACCCTGCACAATCACTAATAAATATCAGTAGTGATGACCCTACTTGTTCCTACAGCACAACAAATGACTTAAATCTGTACTAAATTATTACCACTGAATGGTAGCTGTGAAAACTATAATTTCACAGAAACAATAGCTTAATGATGTCATATATGGTTTGATCCATGCTCTATTTATCATTTCTTTGTATCCATGTCTGTTTTTTTCTGGTTAACACCTAGTATATGATGCAGTTATTTTGAGCTAGAGTCTGAACCTAAAATGTCGTTGTCAACTATGGTATTTTTCTAGGCCATTTCTGAACAAGAGTGTATTCGAAGCTGCCAGGGAAAATTGACATTGTCATTAGGTAATGTATGCAGGAAAATGTTATGTTACAATGTTCTGCAGAATACAAGTTAACATATGAAAGGTCATAATTAATTATATGTTCTGCGGGTTTGCATTTTGTAAACTCTTATTACACTGTCTGCTAATGAATTCTTGTTGGCTATTAAAAGTTGCATGTATGTTTTACCAGAACGTGTCACTATACATTACCAAATATTTCATCAATTTTTATGATGAACAAGACTATCTTTAAATTGAAGAGAGCCCCAAAATAACAGAAACTTTGCAAAACAGAGAACTAGGGAAGAGGTATTAGTAAGAGGTATTATTACCCAATCCATCCCCCTTGTAAGGTCTAATAAGGTTTTAAAAAGAATAGAACTTTTGCAGGATTACAAGTTCTTTCTTTAGCTTAGTCTTACAGATGCAGCATATTGGCTGTCATGTACAGTAATGCTTTGAAGTAGTAATGTTGTCAGTAGTAAATATGTTGCCTAACTCTGTATTTATTCTGTAGAACAAAGCAAAAGTCATGACTTCAGCAAAAGAACGATAAAAAGGCATTTCATCAGACGTCAGCGAAGTGTTAATAATGTGAATGCATTGGATGGTAAGTTGCCAACTTAGGTCACAGGTTTGCTTATGTTAAACCCATTGTTTAAATGTTTCAACTAAAGCATTAAGGGGGTTCCTTCTTAACTACCAACTGGTCATGAATTATTAGTGAATATACATGTATATGAAATATGAAATATTTGAGCTGCAGAGAAAGATATCAAGACATGATTATAGTGTAATCATCACAATTACAGTTACACACAACTTAAGCATTTGTGAAATTAAGCCCGAAAAAAAATTCTTCAAACCAACATACACTTGTACCTTCAAAGACCTAATCCCTAAATTTTAGCCTTTGTAGAGGGGAAATGGCAAAGATCTTTGTGGTATTAAGACTATCTCAGACCAAGTTGGACCAAAATGGTCAGAAACGTAACCTCCAAAATAACATACTGGCCCCAGTTGTCCGAAGGCTAGATAACGCTGACCAGACAAATCACCATTCAGTGGATAAGTGTTAACAAAACAAACCACGCTATCCATTGGATGGTGATTTCTTGTGTGGATGGTGTTATCCACCTTCATGCACCTGTTGTCATACTTAACAAAATGGCTACCAAGCAAAAGGGAACCTATTGTGTTTGGTTTTGCAATGAATATTATTACCTCGTGATTTGCTGGTCAGCTTTAAATAGTTAGTATACTAAATATAATTCAACAGCTAAAAGCATAACTTGTATTTAGCAAATTTACCCCAAATGTAAAGTACTGTTCAGTTAAATCCATGATTAATTTTTGAAAGTTACTTACTGAAAGATCTGTTACCTTCTCAGAATGTCAGTCCTCAGCCCAAGCTTCTCATCATAAGGCAAAGAATCTGTTGGTAAATTTGACAGGAGAAAAATGGCTATATATTAAATGGGATGCCATAGACCCTTCAAAAACAGGTAAATAAAAGTTTAATGGTACGTACAGAGGTATTAATTATGCAAATTGGCAAAGTACATGAGGGGGGCGTGGTTGCCTACTAGAAACTGAAAAACTGTGCAAAAAATCGTCCTAAATGGCAGTACGCGAATAAAAGCCCTCATTGACAAGGCTCTCAATTGGTAGTCTTCAGATTAATCTCTCTTTCTGTTTTATTTTTAATTTTTATATATCTAAACTTGTTTTACTTTCTGAAGTTCTTTCTTCCTATTCTCTTGTTAGGACAAAACCCATCATATGATAAAATGATTTTAGGTAATTTTTGTTTAAAGAAGAAACACCACATTGATTCTGAAGTTTCTTTTTGATTGCCTTTGTCAGAATTTTCATTTGTGAAGGCACAATGGCAGCTGTATTTTACAACTACAGTAGCCAACAAACATTCTCTCCTTTGCTGTTATTCCATGTGAATGGAACGAGTGAACGCAATGCTATTCCCATTAATGAAAAGGGGAGACAACTTGCAATCGAGATAGAAACTCAGTGGTCCACAGTCTTATGTCAAAGTCCAAAAGACATAATCCCAGTGGCGTGATATTTGAGAAATGACCTCCTGCTTTGATGTTATCTTTGGTTTTTTGTGGTCTGCTTCGCAGCCGTTATGACCAATTACTTCTTTGTAAGTCTCTCCTGATGACACAACCCTGTTACGGCTGTTAAAGAGAGTAGGCTTGTCATGCTCTTCTCTAAAAGATAGTCAAGGTAGGAGGCAGGGAGCAGGGATGGTGCCGTGGTGAGAGCCCTTGCCTCCAACCAATGTGGCCCGGGTTCGATTCTGATGATGTGGATTGAGCTTGCTGTTGGTTCTCACCTTGGTCTGAGGGTTTTTTCCCGGGTTCTCCAGTTTTCCTCCTCCCACAAAAAACAACACTCCATATTCCAATTCGACCAGGATAGAGGACCCGCATGAAAACCAGCTGCTTAAAAGCTGACGTGGCTTCCTCTCTAAATATAGTAATTTCTTTTTACAAGAGGTCCCTTAGAATTACAGTTATGGCATGTAATTGCAGAGTGTAACATCCTCGGCAAAACCAGAAAGACGGTAAAATGCATTGGACAGAAAAGTGCAAAGAACCGCCAGTATTGTTGGCAAAGACCAAAACCAAAGACTAGATTAGCATACAAGACACCAAAAGCGAAAAACTACAGAATGATGTTATCTATGTTACCTAAAACCTATGTTACCTAATTCACTAATTTCAGTCTATCTATACCTTTATCTTTCTGGTGATAACCTACTCATGATCAATTGTAGCAATTCAACTCCCAAATACTGGCATTTCAAAATAACACTCCAACTGAATGGAATAAAACTACCATTGTGGACCTATTTTTGGTTTGGTGGGCAGATGACTTGCCTGGGCCCTTGCCCGTCAGGCAAATGAGAAAGAAAATTTGCGTGCCCGGCATAAACATCTACTTCTCCAAGACGAGCCCTGTATTGGGTGTGTTTCAACTGTTTGATGCTGCGCTAAGATGCAGAGGAAGCAGCTGGAAAAAGAGACATAAAGACACTCTATAACACCACAACCAAACTCAGTGGTCTTAGAAAGACCATAGACCACCCAATTAGAGACAAAACTGGAAGCCTGCTCACCAAACTGAATAGTCAACTTGAAGAAGGGCATGATCACTTTGCAACAGTACTTTTAAGTATTGTAGGGATGCAACTATAGATCCCCAAACCACAGCCTAGCCAACAATAATTTTTTACTAATTGACACAGACAATCAATATACTTCATAATCTGTTCAATACTATCTGGACATCTGAAGAGATTCTAGAGGACTAGCTAAATGGGTTACTAGTCAAACTGCCATAAAAGGGGAACACCAACTGTTGTAAGAACTGAAGAGGAATTACTCTGCTGTCTATCCCAAGCAAAGTAAGAAGCAAAGGAAGAAAGGAAGCACAGCAAGCTTTTGCTAGGATCAGCTCAGTTTGGAGAAGCAAAGACCTGTGCACGGCTACCAAAATCAGAATTTTGAACACCAATGTAAAGGCAGTTTTATTGTGCAGCTCAGAGACATGGAGAGTGACGACAACATCAACAAAGAAAGAACAAACTTTCATCAACAAGTGTTTGAGGAGAATTCCAAGGGTACAATTTGGCCTAAGGTGATCGCCAACTGAGATTTATGGATAAGAACCAATCAATGGACTGGTCATGCACTAAGGCATGGCGAGAGGAACATACATGTAGCATGCTACATGATGGATGGGAACCCACACGGTACACAGAAACATGGCAGACCTAGAATTACGTGGCACAGAAGCATCCAGAAAGCTCTGATGGAGGCCAACTTCAGTTGGTGCAAGGCCAAAAGCATGGCTCAAGACCCACAGATGTGGAAGGCAACTATATGGCTGCGCTATGCCCCCATGAAGATGATGATACAGTGCTTATATAGGGGTGGCTTTTATTTACAATTTGTCATTTTTTTTTAAAGATACATTTGTGCTACTTATAATTTATTGATAGCATTTGTTTCTTTGTTTTGTTCAAAAACAAGAACAAGAGTATCATAAATCTAAGAATGTTGTAACAACTTTGAGATCCATTGAGATAAACTGTTCACATTTTTACTTTAAACTCTTCAATTTAGCATATCCCTGTAAGTAAACAATTCAGAGTAAGCGTCACGTTCCAGGTACTGAGTGCTTATTTGATGATGGCACTTATTTCGGAGTGGTGCCTATTAATATTTTTGTTTCAAAGTAAGGTGCTTATTTGGTGGTGACACTTAACTAAGGGCAGCACTCTTTTGAGAAAATATAGTACGTTAATAGTGTTTTTCTTTTCCAGATTTCAATTGGACAAGCTATGCATTAATCTACGATAGCATTCACGGATCAAACTGTATAGTTGTTCCAAAGGTCAGTTTACAAATAGCAAATTGTTTAAGGGGGAGTGGGGAACATATACTACAGGTCATCTAATATATTGATCCAGGAAATGCTGTCGCCCATCAAACATGAAAGGACTGGTCATTTTCTTTTCATTTGTTCAAATAACTAAGGTCTTCAACAGTTCTGAAAGAGACTGAGAATGAGAATAAGAATAAGAATGAGAATGCAAATTCAAGCTATACAACCTTTTTTAATATGCACAATGCCTCTAGGCAGGTCATTTCAAAATACAGTCCAACCTGTATTAAGTGGACACCCTCTATTAAGTGGACAGCAGTGCAAGTCTTATTTTTCTTTTTCCACATTCACTGTAAAAAATACCTGCATTCAACAGACACCTCTATTAAGCGGACGGGGACACCTTAAACTTGACTTTTATGGTCATTTCTATTGTTAGAAACCTGTATCAAACGGACGCTGCAAAAATAATGCACGATTTTTTGTCCACGTTTTAGTAGATCGGTCATTTAAGTTTGCCAACAAACTGAGCTGTCACAGAAATGCAATATTTTGTTATTCAGTTTTGTTTTTATGTTTTACAGAACTTTTGTTCTTGGTTAATTTTTGTTTAATTTTGTGAACCTTCACATGATTCGATCAATATAGATACCATTACTGTATACGTGTTACCTCATATACTTGTCATTGTTTATGGAAATACGGTATTTCAGAGTTATCGACCATTCACAAGAATGCTTTTTGACCCTTTCAAAGTCTTTTGATTGGACTAAGTTTGAGTGATTTTGGAAAACAAGAATCGCGTCAATGTGTATGGTTACTCGAGTGAAGCGACGGTTAATTTGACCCAGCTATAAATGGGAACAAATAAAAATTTAAAATTTCAGTGGTTTCGCTAACCTTTGTTTCATCTTTGAGTAAACTAGCCACTCGATTTATTTTAGCAAATAATTGCAGACCCTTGAGCCCAGTGATCCTGTGATCTAAAGACCCTGGAAAGATTGCCGATGATAAATGCAAATGTTTGATAATTTTGGAAATTATTAGCTGTGGCAAACGGTAAACACCTCAATTTTCCGCAGTTCCTTCCCAAATAAATTTGCACTTGATTCACATATGACAAAAATGTAACGGAGGATTTTCATTTTTGCTTTTTGTTGTTATCACAATAACGTAATGAAATAGTGAAAGCACAGATTTCGATCATTTGCGCTTGAGTGATTCAACATCCGCCAGTCTCGTCGGCCCGGCACATTGCATTGGTTTGTGAAGATAGTTTTTTCACGTTAAAAATATCCCAAACTCTCTTCGCTAGTGTTTAAATAGCTTTTGACAGCAATTATCTAATTTCTTGTATAACCGAAATAGAGGATTCTTTTAAAATCTTTTTAAACGAAAGAAGTTTGTTCTGTGACTGTGGTTTCTGTGGTTGAAGATCTCACTCAATATAACGCAATAAACATTTCAGACATATTTTAAGTGTTCATGGTTTTTTTGAGTTTGACAGTAAGTTTACCCACAACTTCTTGAACTATCTGATTTTTCAAACCACTTCTTGTTTCCCTTGGAGGTTCGAAAAATCAGGGTTCTGGTGTTTATTATTGAGTAGTGAATTTCTTGGCGTTGGGCACAATTCAACTTTTTGAGTTCTCTCTGTTTTGAAAATACTGGCTACAGAAAAATGAAGGGCCCCTTATTTGGTCCTGGGCGACTAAGAAATCAAGGATACTGTTCTGGTATGTAATACTTTTTTCCTCAAATTTATCTTCAGAACCAAACAGATTATCTGCTGAAGCAAGTTGGTGACCAGAAACTCCCATATTCCTTCCATGTTGTGGTATGTATATCACCTCTAGCTACCAAGGCCCTGTTGAAATATGTAACTTACAGTAAATGTGTAAACTGGTGATTTCATGTCGCTGACATTCAGAGGCAAAAATTTAGGCCTTTTGTCAAATCTTCACAGAGCTAACAGAGGTGCTCAAACTTATGCATTAAAATACTGTAGCATCCCTTAGTACATGTATACAATTGTGCTGCTGGTGTTAGTTTCAATAAGGGAAATTGGAATTGCAATTTTTTTCTTTTTTGATGTCACATGTGGAATTGCCAGCACATATTACATCCCTCTGGGGTTAACTACTGTGCTATTATTAAATTACTAGGTAGTTTAAGGTTCTCTGTAACACTTCAAATGTTTACCTGCAAATGCAACTGTCTCACAAGACCTAAGAAAAGTAGACCTTTGTCAGGACATTCAATTTAAAAATTTTCTAGTACATAGGAGTTTCTCTGCTTGCGTTTGAAGATCTAATCTGCCACCGACGGGTGAAGTCTGCCAGCTACTATACCCAGACTATCAGAACTGCAAGGGATACTCATGATTTCAAGTGGTTAGGATGATCCTATGGAGAAAATAATTAAACCCCCAAAAAATCCCCAGGGTTTTCAACAAAACCCCCAAAATTATTCAACTAAAAATTAACTCCAAGAAAATCCCAGGACAAAACGGATGCAATGTAATGCGAAGCCGTTGTTAACTATTACAGTCTGTACATGTACATGTAAATAACAACTGTAGAACCAGTTTGGTTGTACTTTATGTGCAGAACTACATGGTCGGGACACTACCACAAGTCTTGAGATTATTTGTAATACAAGTTTTACCCAAAAAATTCCCTTCTTAAATCAAGCCACTCCCCCCCAAAAAAATTTATTTGTCAAATTTTCTTACCCATTGAAATCCCAGAATAATTTGAAAAAAATTTGGAACCCAAAAATTGCTTTGATCATCCCTGTCACTTGAAATCCATGGTAAAACCATCCCCCAACCAAATGTAACCCCGAACTTTTAGATGTGTGACATGTGACACTTGAGGGCTCTCTGAATCTGAAAAAAGTTGAAATCTTTCAGTTATATCTTTCTTTCCTGATATACTTCAAGTTACCAACAAAGGCTAATTCCTCCATAATCACTGTAAACATGCAGAACACGTGACAAAAAGACAAACAAGATGGAAGCTCACTGCAAGTGTGTAATGCCTGGCACTATTTGTATTGTTGTACCCAGGTTCAGCGTGCCACTGAGCGTAACTGTTGACAGAAAATGTCAATTGACTATCGATTGAGATGTCAATGGAGGGTCAATCAGGGGTATCGATCAACACTATGAATGCCTTTAGTACACATTATCCCTAATGTGTCCCTGAATCCCGAACCTACAATGGGCGACAAAAGTGGCGAGACACTTTGCACTAAATTCAATTTTCGAGCGTCTTGGAAACATTTCCCTCCATTTCCACCTTTCCCCCCTAACAATGTTGCTTTTTCTTTTTTGTCAGACTGTAGACTACAGCACCTACACAACATTGAATTGGGGGGCCAGGGCTATCAGAGAATTAATGCTAGAAGCAAATAAAATAGAATAGACCCTTTTCATAAATGGCTGCCAATTTAAAATTCTTTTGTGTGTATTTAAATTAGCCTCACTAAACTCGTTTGGGAGTAAAAATTCTTTTGAATTATCAACTCAAGAACGAGGTTAGTCAGGCTAATTTTAATACTTACAAAAGAATTTATAATTGGCAGCCATT
>Ga0126338_10003285_pt1 | contig 11318 bp, 7 predicted proteins | sample OrbCmetagenome_2_FD_92529 | JGI IMG/M metagenome (GOLD analysis project Ga0126338, IMG submission 92529) | Coral microbial communities from Petempiche,Puerto Morelos, Mexico - Orbicella C C metagenome | ecosystem: Host-associated > Invertebrates > Cnidaria > Coral | place: Petempiche,Puerto... | reverse complement strand
GCTCACATAACCATCCTTTGTATTTTGCCAGGTTTTGTGCAGGGTCAACCCCTAAAATAGCCTACAAAAACATACATCAAATATCTCTGTCAGGTTTCATAACCATTCCCTCTATTAACTACTATCAAGCTAAGCTCGGCTATATGCTGGTATACGTGAATGTTTGAATGAGAACGACGCATGGACAGCCTTGCAGCTCTTTTATCTCACCTTTCTCATTCCATTCGGTTAATATCAATACCAAACTTATATTCACTTTAATAAAAAATATAAAAAAGGAAACTACTCCTAATTTTGTACTAACGCTAAACAATACATTTTAGCACTACGTAAACTGATAAAAGATATCGTAAAAAACAATGAGTTAAGTTAAAGACAGCGGGACATCCTAATTGCACTTAACTACGTTTTTAAACCCTTTCGAGTTGTAAACAAAGATTTCTGCGACATATTTAGCTTTACTAAGCTCTAACTGGAGCTTAACGCTTTCAAACACGAGAAATAAACCCTCGGTTGGCGTTTCATTTCACAGAAGCTTTCAGTGGCTTTGGAACAACCTCTCCCAGAAAAGTACCCATTAGAATGTGTGCCCACTTTCTTATTTTTGTTTTTGTTTATATGTTTCGTTCTTTTTATAGTAAGAACTTTTGATTACTTTCGACGAACTCAATAGCTAAACAGAGATGGATACAGAGATACTCAAACGGGGGTCCCGAAGTGAAGAATGGGCCTGACCTTACGAAGGGAGGCCTTAGCATTGCTGGGCTTCTTATTCAAAAAAGTCAGCACGGGAAAATGTTCCACGTTTCGTAGTCCCCGCCATCAATCCCAAGATCCAACAACGTCCAGTCATTTTCCATTGAGATTCCCAAAGGTGGGAGAGCACCTTTCTTTAGCTCTATTACATGGCTACAAATATACTGCATACACATTTTTAAGGTATCAAAAAAAAACTCCCCAAAATGGGAGGAGGTTAAAACGAACGCTAACAGTTAGTGCTACACGACGTTGACTCACGGCTTTGACTTTCTCTGTATACCCAAGAAAGTGCAAAGCTCCTCAGTGTGCGAAGGCCAGCTTCATCTTAGTATCATTTTGTCCCTGTTTAATTTACCCCTTACATGTTACTCTAAGTGTTAAAATAAGGTGGCAGTAGCAGCGGCAGCACTAGCAACTGCAGAGCAATGCTGTGGCGGTCGGTAGCAGTAGTGGTAGTGGTACTGTTACTGGTTGTGGTAGTGATAGTGGTAGTGCTAATACTAAGTAATTTAAATACAAAGGCGCACTATTAAAGAGGGCTTCCCAAGGAAAACCGGGCTACATCTGTCAGTCAATGTGGGGAACACAAAAGCTTAAATTTAGTGAAGAATACATTTCGCCAGTCAAAGTTTCGTAATTGCTTTAGCCATGAAAAGTTGAAGGTAAGAACTCTTCAGAGGCATTACAACGTTTAGCATCTAAGTTCAAACTTCCACAAGTGGAAGAGAAGCTTAAGAGAGAAGCTTAATACCTCTTATAGTACGCCTTCAAGTTTAACTAATGAGGTTCAGGTGCTTGCTTTAGAACCATTAAAAAAACTAATTTAAGTACGGCATATTTTAAACTATTTCAGTTCTATCGTGGGAGGACATTTGATGCTACCACCTCGCCGCGTTTAGGGTTTCGCCTTACGTTTGTGATTCTGCAGTGGACGGACTATTATCTTCCAGTACCAACACCGTTTGGCCAGCGTCCGGCTGGGTAAGCGTTTCATATCGAGCTCCCTCTTCCTTTTCAACTGTAACCTCCGTTTGATCATTCTTTGGTTCCTTGCTCTTTACGGAGACTAACGATTCGTAACGCGCCTCTTCCTGGTCTGGTGTATCTATGCGCACGGTTGTATCTTTTTCCTTCTGGACAACAATCTCCACTTCATCAGCCTTTAACTGTTGCCCCTCCCCTAAAGGTACTTTTTGGGGCAGCTCTCCTGCGGCCTCAGCGAGGTTGTCATTCTTGCTGATAGACTCGACAGCACTGCCATCTGCGTTTATGCTCCCCATACCTATCTCAGCATAAATAGGATTGGAGACTCCGCCTGCTTCCGTGTGTTCTTCGAAGGGGGCAAAGATCACTGGAGCCACGTCGTCATAGTCCTCTGCAGCAGCAGTACTATCATATCCCGGATTTTCAAAGGCAGTGGTTTGAATCTTCGGCTGCCGATTGTCGTCCTCTTTCACGTAAGGTATATTCATGGAATGAGTCCTTCTTACCCTGATAAGTGATGACAATAATTAAATTACGGTTATTCCCAACTAGACTGTGATAAAAATAAATGTAGAATACTTCACTTCACAGCTCACCATTAAATTTTCTGCGATTCGTATTGATTTAAATCGATCACGTGACGCGAAAGTGTTCTGCCATAGCGCCCGTCCGAGGAAAATACCCGGATGGATAGTACTTTTCCGTGAAATTTTTTTTCTGTAAACAAAGAGACTTGTAAAAAAAAGTTGAAAGCCAAAAAAGTTCAAAACAAATTCAAATTTTACAGTAGGCGTTCACGCCTTTCATCTAGAAAAAGGTGAAAATAATTCAAGATTTTTGAACTGGCGCGCGGAAGAAATATAGTAGTGAATAATTAAGACAATGGAGCGTTTACGTCTCGGAATTATCAGTCTGATAGTCGCCCCTTGGAAATTTGATGCTCTTAAAACTAGCATATTTTTTTAAAAGCATCAAATTTCCGCGAGGCAACTATCAGTCGATAGCTCCTCGACAGAAACACTCTATTGTTTAAATAGAGGTAGCAAAATCTTAACCTAACTTATAGGGTACACCTCCACCCAGATTAAGCTCAACTGAAATGTCGACACCATCTTATGGGATTGAAGCGTTGATTTGAGCAGCACAGATTTGTGTTCTTAGCTCGAAGTAACGTTCAAATTCTCAGCTAAATGATCCCGATTCTTTCGTCTACTGAGGTTCAGAATATTGTAAATGCATTGTATGTGTTCTGGAATGAGATGAGAAAATTTCAGATAATGCTTACCTGAAATACCATACAGCGATGGCAGCAATAATGACGATAAGTACCAAAGCTACGACTATCCCAGCAACTAAACCTCCACTTGATTTTCCGGTCTGTGGTGCACTGGTAGGTACTTCCACAGGTTTTTGCCTGACTGACAATACCTCTCCTCCAAGTTCGTTTCCAATCTCATCAGCTTTGGTCTCTGTCACATCAGCGACGAATTTACTTGGCACTGCCACAGGTTTGCCATCCGCGGCAGTTCTGACAACAGCATACTCCACTTGGATTCCGCCATCGACCTCCTTTGGTTTCGTAGGCAATTTGATGTCTTCAAATTTAAAAGGACCTTCCACTGCAGCACGTTTAACGATAGATTCAAGACTTAAAGAGTGAAAGGATAAACATCAAATCAGTCAGTCATTCCCAACAATTAAGTGAGTGAGCAAGCAAATTAACTTAAGTATGGAAGGAAGGAAGGAAGGAAGGAAGGAAGGAAGGAAGGAAGGAAGGAAGGAAGGAAGGAAGGAAGGAAGGAAGGAAGGAGGGAGGGAGGGAGGGAGGGCGGGCGGGCGGGCAGGCAGGCAGGCAGGCAGGAAGGAAGGAAGGAAGGAAGGAAGGAGGGAAGGAAGGGTAGAGGGTGAGGTAAGAATAGTATGTAGCTACGTACGAGAGGCAGGTAAGTAGCTAAAACATGAGGCTGGTAGGGAGGCACATGCAGGTAGACAGGTGAATAAGTAGGGTAGCCAAGGTAGACAGGTATGTAGGCAAGAATGTAGGTAGCTAGGTGGATGGGTAATTAGTTATTTAGGCTGAAAGGTTTGTAAGGTAGGTAGTTACAATGTAGGTGGGAAGCTATAAAGGTAAGGAGGTTAAGGGAGGTAAAACAGAGGGGAGAGTAGGTACGTGGGTGGGTAGTTCGGCAGGCAGGCAAGGCAGGCACGTTGGTATGGTGCGGTGGGCAGACCGGAAGGTGGTATAGTAGATGGGTGGGTAGGTGGGAAGGAAGGAGTGGTATGAAGGTAAGGTGGTCAAGGTAGTTACGATGGTCGGTGGGTAGGCAAATTTACAAAGTTAGTGAATATTCTAACCTTTCACCAGTCGAGCATTCTGGTTTGTCTGGGTTCGACGCACATTCTTCGTTGAGTGATACCACGATGATAAGAATGAGCACTGTTTCATTGTACTAGAGATAGGCAAATAGATAGTAAGTATTAAGGCTGGAGGCTGCAGTTCTTTCTCGGTCACATGGTACCTAATGTGGCTTATTTCCGCGGAGATACAATTTTTATACTTTTATACTTTTGGACTAGCAAAAATTTCTTAACTTCGTATTCAGCTGGTTATTTGATTGCCTGAGTTGATCTTACATCTACCAAAGTTTGTTTGTTTTATTACTTTTTTCTCTTCGTCTTTAGGGCTCTTCCATTTAAGATTTTTAGCAGAAACAAGCCAAACGATCTTATATACTTGGTTTGCAACTTTCTCACAACGAAAGTAATGTGAAAGTGATAAGGTCTACAGTACGTCCACATTTTATTAACTGTTTCAAGGTTTGCACTGGCCAGTCGCGCATTAAAGGAACTACGTTACGGTTTGCGCATATTGAAAAGTTTAGCCTCAATTTTTCAAATTCGTCGCGTGTAATCCGTGTCAATCTTCTCCATCCTTAGCCATCCTTGTTCCTTTATGGTTTTTCATTATCTCTTTGGTGTTTTTCTATCTTATTAAACTGTTATTTTCAGGTTTCCTACCATTTAAAGGTAATTTTGTATTTGGCCAAAATATCTCAAAATACCGTGACTGAGCTCCTTTAACGTCGCTCTAAATGCCTGTTAAGATGCCATTTCAAGTAAATCCGGTCCCGTCTATTAGCCAATCACAACGCGCGTTACATCTTAACAAGCTCTAGTAACATTAAAAATACAATCCATTGCGCCTGGTAAGCTGTGTTACTAGTGATGGTTAAATTGCTTATTGGCAAACGTGCACAACAAATAATTAGAATGAATGGCTCGTACCGGGAACAATTATTAACTGAAGAACTGAGCGACGTACAATAAACAGCGCTGTAACGTGTAGCGTACTTCCATTGTTTCGGAACTTTTATATAGAGCAGTTTTCAATGAGTGTCGAAAAGCGAAAAGTTATTAGTTTGGCTTTACTACGCCACACGATTGGCTTAAAACTCGCGCCACTTTTCCATCAAACCAGAAGTAAAAGCGAAACCAATCACAACTCGCTTCCACACGTTTTCCCGCGCTTTAGGACGGCTACATGTATTTACTTCGAGTTTTGACTGGTTCATTGGATTGTCTTCAACCTTATTGATTGGACAGACTGATTACTTTTGTTTTGGTTTTAAGACATCCAATTGAAAACCGCTCTATAGCCACGTGTTTAGAGCGATCGGCAACTACGCGTCGGTTGTATTTTTGAAGGCCATCACCCATGTAGTTACAAATAGACTCACCTCCACTAAAGTTATGCCGATAGTCATTTGGACCACTTCAGTCTCTGCAAAAGACAAGAGTAATTTCACTCTGTAAAACCCACTGAACGACTAACGGGGCAAATGTCCAATATAATTGCTTACACTGTGGTCGTCTGGCAATCGGTACATGGCACATGGAGCTGTGTTCTAAGGAAACTGACTTCTCATGCAGGGCATTGACACTCGACTGTAAATGCAGAGTTTCAAAACTGCATTTAAATGCAGGGCATCAAAACTGACTTTAAATGCAGAGCGTCAAAACTGACTTAAAACGCAGGGAGTTGAAAACAACTTTGTATGCAGGGCCGGGCGTCAAAATCGACTTCTAAAGCAGGGCATGGAAACTGACTTCATATGCAGGGCGTAAGAGCATGTTGTTTAATAGCTAGGTAAATACCTGAATAGACAAGTAACCAAAACAGCTTTTGTACTGCTCAATGTTGCAGAATGTCACCTGAATAGGCAGTCGGCTATGTACCAGATGATAGCCGGCACAATTTTGCAAGACAATTTTTAAACCGTCATTGAGCTGCTGTTTGAAATTAACAAACGCACACATGAATATGTACAAATTAAACTTACCATAGTTAAGGGAACATGTTATGCCAGCAAAGTAGGGCTGACAATCACATGAGAAAGAGTCGTCGATTGTTTCACATGTTGCATCATTCTCACAAGGGTTGGACGCGCAGTGGTCAGGAGTGGTTGGAGCTTCCGTTGTGGGTGTGGTTGTTGGAGGCTGGGTTGGTGTAGTGGGTGGTGGTGGCCAAGTAACAAACGATACGGAACAATCCTGTGCATCTTCGATAACCGTTGGACAATCACATTTATATCCAGATGGAACTTTCAGACAAAGATGAGTGCAGCCACTGGTGCCACTCATACAGGGATGTACAGCTAAAGAAAACAGAAAATAATAAAAAAAAAAATAAATAAAAATATCTTAGTTGACCACTTCCCCTAAGGAGCTTTTCAGGACCAATGGAAACAAGCAATGAAACAAATAATGTAAATGAACATAACATGGTTCAAAATCCCAACTGAGAGAAGGCAGACGAGTAGGGTCTCTACAAGTGTGGCCAAACGTTGAACCAAGTACTACCAAGGACAACAGCCGTCTGTGGACAGAACAGCACCTGGACCCCTGACCAACATGTTAAATAACTGCATTTAAGCAATTGATTTGACTCTTGGTTGATTAAACCTTGAACCATACACACATACATACATAGCTCAAGTAATAATACTTTTATTCCGTGCACTTGACTAGCGTGGTCATTGAAGTGTCACAGAGTAGGAGAGAGTTTATGAAAAATGTAAATTAGTATCTGAAAAGGCAATACTTACTGTCTCGCGTAAATTTGCCCTTTTTAACTGCAATTCCTCTGGGGTCATATGTCCCTTGAATTAAAGCCTCAACAAAGTCATCATTTGCAGTCTTATTCAATCGGAAGACATATCCATATGCAAAATGTTCAGTCCAGTACACGTACTCATCATCGACAGCAATTCCATAGGGTAAATAGAAATACCAGAAACTCTTAATCAGTGTCTGGACAACGTAATTTGCAGAACCAAGATCGATGTAAAGTAGAGAATATTCGTGAAAGCTCACAAAATAGATTCGATTCATTGGCACATCCAGTGTAAGGCCTCTGGCATCAATAGTGTCCCCATAGAAAGTCACTCCCAACTCTGCAATTATACTTCGGTTTGACCCATCCAGTAGTGCACGTTCAATAACCCCTTCGGCCGACCAGTACATAACCCTAAATGATAAACAGATAGCAGATGAATACACTAGGTGTGATATGTTTCACTTTAGTGCTATGCTTCAATTGGTCAGGAAATTATGGTAAACAAATGGTAAATTACATGTAGTATTGATGCTGCTACTCAGCTTCTGATCTGTGTACCTATTAAGGCCCTATTTCCCAGTTGGCAAATTCGACATGAGGACCCAGGCGAACTGATCAAGAAAGAGTCGAAACTGACATAACGGTGAACAAGAATCCAGCCTTAGCCCACTGCTACTCCAAAAGTACTCTGCTTCTTAGTGTTTAGGCATGTACCATTCCATCTTTTTTATTATTGCACATTACAACCATAGTCTTGAGGAAAACGGGTTCGTTGACTGGTTATTGAGGTGGGATGCACAATAGAGGTGATAATTATTACATTACATGTACACCAAAAAATGCAAAATTTTAATTTTTTAATTAAAACAACAATAACAAGAAAACGCGAAAATAGAATAAAAATGGCGCATGAATCCGAAAGACATGGCACCAAATGTTTACACTGTTTGTTTGACAGAACAAAACCATACTCATAAACTTAGACTATGACAAAATGACTCCAATTCCTACCCTTTAGTTGTATCCAAAGCAATGTCTACTGGAGCTGAAGACAAATTGTAAACTAGTACTTTCCAATATTCGCCACTCAAGTCTGAAACTTCGATGGTCCTATCACCACTGTTTATCCAGTATACATTTCCCGCCACAAGATCTAAATCGATGCCCCGGGGTGCTGTGACATTGGAACGAATGATCGTCTGGTTCATACCGTCCGTTGTAGACCGGTAAACAGTACCAAGTGTGTAATCAGTCCAATACACACGTTCTTCGAATGGATCAAACGCTACATTCATTGGACTCTCAATATTGGAAAATGGGAGGGGAGAGAGAATATTTCCCGATAGTGGTGACAAATATATTTCATCGTGATTAGCATCCGCAACAAATATCACATCGTCAACAATACCTGCAAGAAATGCCAAGGCAATTACTATGTTGAAGAAGAAACAAATCATCCCTCTCTTTAACAGGACGATCGAAACCTCTAATCTTTGCTGATTGCGACGACCTGTTATCTTCACAAGTGAAAAGATCACCGTTGCTATGGTTACATAATAAATCATGCCTTTCGCATCAAAAGTGAAATGATTTGGTATTTCACTGGTGTTTACATAATAAATTAATAATCCATTGCATGACTGCAAGGACATTTAAAATTTCTCTTCGAGTGTCGAAAAATTTTTCACGAATGAGCACAGGGAACGATTGAAATACTTTTCAACATGAGAAGAGGAATTTCGTGTAAGCCCGTCGAAATGTAAGTGAGGGAAATACGGTTGGTTTTGGACTTCTGATTGGCTGAAAGAGAGGGGCAAGTTTTTTAAGCCAATAAGCCAATCACAATGCAAAGGTAACTACTCATTGACATTCAGGTGAAAACCGCTCTACATGTATGTTTAACAATGTTACATGTATATGTTATATATAACGCAATTTTTCCTGCATTTTAGGTAAAAGCAATGCTAAAATCATGACTGAGTACCTTCATTCGTGTACGAAATTCTCCTTGAACATCAAGATGAAGATATAATATGATATTTTGAAACGATACCAAATTGCAATCAGTTTAAAGCGATTTTTAAAAGAGAAGACGACAGAATTTGAAAGTCTGCCAGACATCACAACTTTGAGCCTGAGCAGAACATTATACTAATTTATAGCTGCAGTTACATAGTAATTTTCAACAAAACTAGACTATTATATTAAGGTTTCCGTAAAAATGTGTCTCTCCAGCGTTTGAGTTAGCCTTCTAAACAGACACCCTTTAAGATCATCATGCAAGCTTACTTCATTGGGAAGGAATGCATGATGAGCCATAAGAGCGTCTGCGTAGGAGACTGGGTTTGACTTTACAAAGTCATGCTGAAGGACTTTTGGTGGTTTGACTTTCAGATCAAGAGGTCCATGTTTGCGCCAGAATTCTTGCATGTGTCCCATCCTTGGGTGAGACAATTTACTCTGACAGTGCTACACCCACCATAAATATAACTATTATAAGTACAGACTCAGCAATTTAAACGCCATTCCCTCAAGAGTGATAATACCACCTTAAGTCGATCAAGCTTAAGTTCCAGAGCCAATAAGCCATTTGCCTTCGTCCATCCCTACATGCATGAACAGACTTAACCTTTATCACAATTGATTCCAAATTTGTTTCAAAACCTAAGTATACAAGTACATTTTACGGTTGCACAACAGTATACAAATAAGACACGTACAAGATGTTCCATCTTCTGCAACGCTCATGCCAGCTTCACATCTGCAAGTCCGACCATTGGGTTTTAAGATGCAGAGCTGGGAACATGCTCCATTATCCTGGCAAGCAGATTGCACTGCAAGAAAAGAAAGCAAATTTATAAACTGTGTCAACATGTCATCTGGCAACGCTTGGTTCGTGTTCATTATAGTCTTACTGTGTGATAATCTCGCATCACTGCATCACCATTAAAAGTAATCGACCACAATGTTATTTTAAACACAAGGGACAACTAAAGTCTTTTTGCACCAAGCAATCACTAACTCATTATACCTAGTGCAAGTTGACTCTTGTTGGTACAATTATAGTGGACAGGCCCGTAACAAATTCTATCATTTCTTATAATTTATAACAAACTTGATAACGGCTATTTTACCGACATATTATTTAAATTGGCACAAAGTTAATCAATCCAGTTGGAAGATAAATGCAAATGAGAACGTATTACTCCTCCATAAAGACAATTAGTACGTAAATGGCATAAATTAAACACTCTTCAAAATGAAATCTGAAGGACATAAGGCACGAGAAACAAAGGTTTACGTGAAATTTTACCTATAGGGACAGACTCTCCAAAATTAACAGGACAAGCTTGAGCCTTACAAATAAAGTAAAGGAATGTTTCAAATTTTGTTTATTTCTATAACATGAAAAATACATTTGGCTAAACGTTATCCTACCTGGTATATCAGTTTCCATGGAATACACATATATTCCTTTTGGTTTCCCAAAACTATCAGCCACTGTTTGTGCTGTAACGGGGTTAGCCGTTACGTTTGCTTTAAAGACGGCTCCTGAAAACGTGCCATCACCCTCAGCAGTCCAATAAAGAGTGTCTTTAAGCAGCGCTAGACTTGTTGGTTTGTGAAGGTTTCCAGAAAGGATAGTGCGAATCTCCATATTGGCCAGATTAATATACCGTATCACATCATTGGTTTGGTCGGAAAAGAATAGACGGTTGTTGAGCTTATCAAGAACCACGTCAACCAATGTATCATCTCCAACGAATGACAAATTTGCCAGGAGCATTTGGTTTTTGCCGTCCATATCTGCTCTGTGTATTTGAAGACTATCCCCAAGCGATGAATAATACATGTACCTGTGTATCACAAAAAAAACAAAACAATAAAATACTATTATTATTATTATCATTATTATTAATATTACTATTACTATCATCATCATCATCATCATCATCATTATAATTATTAGTATTATAGTGTAATGAGATAGCGTCAACACAAAGAATGGTAAGGAACTAGTTTGAGTCTTTTCAGTTTAATATCAGCAACAAGGTAATAATACATGCCTGATACACAATTGACTAAGCCTTACCCATCAACACTGTCCAAAGCAATGCTTTGAGGATTCTGCACGTCGACAAGGATAGCTTGATAACGGCCGTCAAGAGAGGCAACTCTGATGTTATTGTCATAACTGTCAGCGAAGTAGACGTTCCTTCCAATAACATCTACTTCAATACCCATTGGAGAACTCACGCCCCTTACCACAGCTTCTTCTGATCCATTAATTAAGGAAGATCGATAGATGTTTCCATAATCATCAGTCCAGTAAATCTGTTTCTCTTTTGGATCGTAGGATATCGCTGCTGGAGCATACTCAAATGCAACCTTCAGTGGGATTACCTTTGCTGGAGAATCATGGGGGAGAGGGATGAAGTGGCACAGTGTTCGACCAGAT
>Ga0126338_10003284_pt1 | contig 11320 bp, 11 predicted proteins | sample OrbCmetagenome_2_FD_92529 | JGI IMG/M metagenome (GOLD analysis project Ga0126338, IMG submission 92529) | Coral microbial communities from Petempiche,Puerto Morelos, Mexico - Orbicella C C metagenome | ecosystem: Host-associated > Invertebrates > Cnidaria > Coral | place: Petempiche,Puerto... | reverse complement strand
TAGCAGCGTGGATCAAGCTGGATACCAACAAGGGTTATCACTCGATATTTGACACGGTTGGTGGCCATTCTGTCCATAAAAACGGGCAATACCATTTCGAAGTACAAGATGGCAGTGTTAGATGGTTTCACAGGAATGAATCGGGCGATGAAATCTTCAGTGTCGAGACAGGTACGTGTATGGAGCACACACACACACACACAAAATAAAAGATAAAAAAAAAAAATAAGAAAATAAAAAGGTATGCTGGGCAGGCTCAGTGTAATGTGACTCCAAACTTGGATTTTTGCATTAAGACTCTCGTATGCCACACAAAACTTTGCAAAGTTATTTTTGATAGTTTGGGGGTTTGGTTTGGGTTGCATCACAATCCACAACCTGCCGGAATGCTTAATTTGTTGTCAAACCTCTTGCGGTAAGCGCCTTAAAAAAAAGCAATTTTGTGAAAGGTTATGTTTTACGCACAAGAGCTCAAGAAATCTAATTATCCCGCCACTTTGCCGGCCTGTCCTCGTGACTATAGAAAAGTTTTATTGCTTTCTATGTTAATGTGTGGATGCTGTTGTTTGTTTTGTCCTAAGCTTCTTTGTTTTTTACTTTAAGTGGACGAGATAGAGAGAGGCATTGTATCAGCAAAGTATTTCACTCCAGAACACAGCAGAAGAACCCGGCTGCCAGATCTCGAAATCAGACTTCTTAATCCAGAACCAAACTCAGAAAGCCAAACAAAATAGTATACATTTATCACTTCAAAGTTGATAATTCGGAAGCTGCTCAATAAATGTTTCCTTTAACTTTTCTACAGATCCAATAATTCCCGCAAATGTTTGGAACCACTTTGTTGGAACTTACGACGTACACTCTGGTCTCGCTAAGATTTTCGTTAATGGTCAACTGAAGGCAGAGGGTACTGGGAATGGTCTTTTGTCTCAAGACTGGGATGCGCATGCGGGAATAGGGAAACACAAGGATGAAAGATTTCTCCAGGGGGAGGTGGACGAGTTCAGGATTTACAACAAAGCTCTGTCACAGGGGGAAATTCAGAATCTTACGAAAGCTTGCAGTTTTGAAAGAGGTGAGTGTTTTTGTTATTATTGGTACCTTCTTTTTCGCGTCACTGTTGTTATTGCTTCTAACATTCTTGTTTTTGTTGTTGCCACTGTTACCGTTTTGATCTTTTAGACATAGACATAGACATTTTATTCTACTCGGTCGCACACTTAGTTATGGTAACGGTGCGTCCCATAGACTTGATAAGCAGAGTCTACAGGACGCACCAGCTAGTTTACAGGTGCGCCAAGAAAACAAAATAACAAAGTAAAAATGTACATTTCGGAATCATTATCAAACTCAACTACTATAAAATATATAAAATATATAAACACTTAAAGAAAATGTATATAAATTGTACACATAAAAACTACACATAAGTAAGATATAAAAAGGAAAACATTGTTAAAATAAGTTTACATATGACAGCTGATGTCCACAACACTTAATGCAGTTCTAAACGCTTTATAACTGGCAGAGGATCTGATCGAGTCCGGGAGGCTATTCTATAATTTGGATCCAGAGTATCGCCATGATTTAAGGCCGTACTTAGTTGTCTATACCTTTGGGAGATTAAGAATGTTATTACCTCTCACGTTTTCTCGTATTCTTTGTCTTCAATTTAGTTTTTTACGATAACTGCAGAAATTCTCGCACACTCATTGGCTAATTTTCATTGTCAATATGCGGACAGACACATGAATTTATAATTTATGCGATACATCAACAAGCGAGTGAGGACAATTTGACAATTTGTTATCGCAAAAAACAAATTGACGTCATCGCCTCATGGATCCACAGCTACTTTGACAATGTTATGACGAAATTCATGATCAATATATAACAGGACAGACGCATGAAAAACTGACGTCAACTTTCTCGTCTCTTCAGAATGCGGTGGTTTCTTCTTCAGTCCAACTGGTATTTTCGAATCTCCAGAATGGCCCAAAAGCTACAAAGGCAAAACTTCTTGTACGTGGCATGTTACCGTGGATCCGAGCGAGAAAATCGCACTCAGTTTTAAAAGCTTTAGTTTAGATGAGGACGGAACCTGCGGTAAGGCCAAACTTGTGGTCAGAGACGGAAGCAATGAAAATGCTAACGCCCTTGGAGTTTACTGCGGAGTAAAGCGGCCGCCCGAAGTAACATCAAGTGGGAATCAGCTATGGGTACAGTTTACCAGCATCGAAGGAGCAGAAGGAAAAGGCTTCCTGATGTCTTACGATACAGGTAATGAAATGAATCCACAACCGTCTTCTTTGTAGTCAGTTTTGCACTTGTAATAGTCCTTTTGCGATTTTGCTCCACCCAAGTGTATAAATGGGTACCGGCGATCTTAATGCTGGGGGTAACTCTGTGATGGACTAGCATGCCATCCAGAGGGGGAGGGGGGAAGTAGAAATACTCCTGGTCGCTTCATGCTACAGAAACCGTGATGAGCTCCGGCCTGATGGGCCCCTTGGCTCTTATGCAGGCTTAACCTTTTTAATAGTTCAATTGCGATTTCGCAAAATTCTAAGTTGCTTCCGCTACTTAGCCAAATGAAAGAAGTCCTTGTTTTATTCATCCTTGACTGCGATATCTTTTCCTTTATTCTTCAAAGCCTGAAGGGCTTTATAAAATTTTAGTATATCGAAAAAGACCTATTTTGGCTGTCACCCACCGACAACTAACATTTAATTATGACCTGATATTTGTCAGCAACGTCTCGTCAAACCAAGAAAACTGAAAGACCGCCCGCTCCTATTGATGACTCGCAGAGATGTGCCGTCACCAGGCCCGAATATAACGTTACACTAGTCGGTGGCATTAAATCCGGGATCTTCTCTGAAGCTAAGCACGTGCACGACATGGATTTGTGCACGCGACACTGCTGTCTGAGAAAGTCATGCGACCTGGCCTTCATGATCCGGGACTCTTGCTATCTGGTTCAATGCCACAATGCGGTGTTTTGTAAAACGAAGAAGGCACGGCCGTCGAATATGAATCCCAGGATAACTTTCGTATCTCACTTACAAACGCTAACACCCGAGCCAGGTAGATAAATGTGTTATCTCAGTTCTTGACTTTGCTAATCTTACCAGGCGAATGGTACTCATGAATTGCCATTTCACTAGCGATGTATGTATATTTGCGTAACATGAAGTGAAAAATATAAGTATGTTACATGTGTTACTCAGTGTCAACACAGATGTGTGAATGATTTTGACGTTGGTCTTGATCTCCCGTGATGCATAGCGGAACAGATAGCGTTTAAGAGCAAAACATCAGCAGTTCTAAGTAACTGAACGATATACACAGCAAAACATAGACGAACAAAAAAACCTGACCGCAGAAGTAATTCAGATATCTTTCCAATTAAAATTCAATACGAATCGCAGGAATGGCATAAATATAATGGATTATCACGTAGTTAGTGATGGGCTCTCGTGTTAATGAGGTGTTTGCTGCGACATTCAAATACTCGTACACCTTGCCTCCTTCCCTTTAGGATTCCTAACTACGGACAATTTCTTCTGTGTATTTCGACTTCGCAGGTGGTGTCATAACCGTTTTATCTCTTTCCTCCTCGTCAGAACTTTCGGCCGACGGAAGCGCTTACAGCAAGGCCTTGACTCCTAGTTTGTCAAAACCTACAACACCGCCTGCACAGCCGCAACCACTGTGTCACCACACGGAAGTCAGCTACAACGTGACACTGGTTGGCGGAATAAACGCGGGAAAATTTAGCACGTACGGTCGAACCCGCACCATGGGCGAGTGCATACGTCATTGTTGCCGTGACGACAAGTGTGACGTGTCGTTCATGATTCAGGGCAATTGTTATGCAGTTGAGTGTTTGGATACTGAGGGGTGTCAGGTCAAGAGAGCAAAACCTTCCTCATATAACCCTACTGTGGCGTACGTGTATCGCGGCAATCAGAGACCCGTAGGAGGTGAGTGTGGTTAAATGTTTCTGGTTAAATTAATTAATTTAAATTAATTAAAATATTCGAGCTAAGTATTTTTAGAAGAGGCCACAACAACTCAAGCAGTGTCTTGTTTTTGTGCTAAAGGACTTCTAACCAAATCGAGCCCTTTTTGCATAATTACCGATGCACAAAAAGGTCAGCAGTAGTGCAAACTGATTCAAAAAGGGCGAAGAAGCATTCATCATGACTGTCCGTGCTCCTTCCTTTGGCGCTAGCAATAGAAGCTAATGCTATCCTTCGAAGATTTTGGAGCTAAATGACAGTCCCTGGCTTGTTTCCTGGCTTGCAAAAAACTAACTTTTCAGCCTCGGGTTTATATGGCTTGACGGAAATTCATTTAGTAGTTATATTAAGAAATGGCCTACACTGAGCGTGCAAATGTAAAACCATAGCTGCACACCTAAATTTGATAAAGCTAGAGAGAGGACACTAGAGAACACTCAACTCTTCACTAGTATACCCAATCGTCCTTCCGCTTACATCTATAGTTCGCACAGACCACTTTATTTTTTCTTTCTCTTGCAGATCCTTTACCAGGCGCTAAGAAACCAAGCCTGGACGCATGCGACAAGTATAGCGTTAGCAACACCATATACAACGTGACACTGCGCGGGGGCATCAAATCAGGGAACTTCACCGACAAGGGCGTGGTCAAACACATGGACGAATGTTCAGCATTCTGCTGTGCAGACGAGAAATGCAACGTGGCTTTCCTCATACGGGACAATTGCTTCCTGGTTTCGTGCAAAGACTATAGTTCTTGCCAAGTCAAGCCAGCCTTGTCTGAGTATTATCACCCGAGGCTGGCCTATGTTAACTGGAGTCCGCCTGATGACGAAATTCCAGGTAGTTTTCCTGATTAAATATCTTGTTAATACCTTTGTTATCTACCCCTTTTTGTCTCTTCGAAGTCTGTATTTTATACTCAAAAGGACGCAAAGCGACGAAATTAAGCAGCAATGCGCAACTACAAAAGCAGCTGAAATTTTTCATTGGTCTGAAGAAGTTGGCTTTTTTCATAGGCTAAGGGATTGGAGTAGTTTTTACCTGTATATTTCGTTATTAATCTTATGTTATGTACTTAATTGTAAAATGGTGATAAACTTAGTCTGATCTTCTTGCGCCGACTTCCTCAAATGTCGTGAAAATCATCTTACAATAAATCGTGCTTTGGGAAGAAAAAGGGATTGGAGCTTATCGCGGAAGAAGTATTTTCGTCTAAGATCTGCGAAACATACAGCGTTTACTTTTTTGCTGCCCTGAAGATTTCCAAAGTTGTGAAAAGTTAATGCTAGATTTTGGTGCTGAATCAATTGTTATATCGTCATTTTGTTTGCAGCAAACAGGTGGTACGCCTCTCTTGGTTGCTGGAAAGACACGGATTCATTTGCCGTTGATTCGTTAGAGGGCTCAGATCCCCTGCTAACTGAGCCGTACGCCATGCGGCAGAAGCCCGTTGATACATGCGCTCAAGTGGCAAAGAGGCATGACTTCAAAGGTAAAGTGAAACCCTTTGCTCTTTTGGCATTGACAAGGGGAGAGGGGGGTGGGTGGGTCATTTGAATTTTATTGGCACACTTTCTTGTCTTCAGCAATTGCTCACTGCAGCTAATGTTACTCACCGATATAGAATAACTGTTACAATGATAATCAAGAAAGTCAGTCCCAGAAAGTTGCTGTGGATAGTGTTATTATCACAAGTTATACGAGTTTTAAACAACTGAAAAACGTGGTTCAGTACTTGAAATTTATCTCAAAACAGTCCGTAAGTTGAAACTCAATTAGAAATGACTATTAGAAATTGCTACATCATCTATTCTTCGTCATTGAAACAGGGAATGACTTGGAGCCACGAAAACACTAGACTACGAATATGTCTTCTTTCGCTTAGTCCGTTAGGCGTGGAGCGAAAAAGAAAAGCGCGAGGAAAAATTGCGCTTTTTGCGGCGTCACGCACGACGAAGTAAGCGAAAGAGGGACTACATGAAGCCCTACGAAAACAAGCGTGTTTCACTTTTTGTTTCAGTGTTTGCTATCCAGAATGGTGGAGCATGCCTAAGTGGACCCACAGCAGGGCGCAGGTTTAACCAGTTTGGCGAGTCATCATCTTGTAAGGCGGGAAAAGGAAGCTTGTTCGCTAATGATGTCTACCGACTGACGGATTCTGGTGAGCATAAATGAGTTGGACAAGCCTAGCTTGCGCTAAAATTGCATGCAATTGACGGCTAAAGTCGATGTGAACAATTCGCGATATGGAGTGATCACAGAGCGGTTTTCTATTGAGAGTCTTAAAACCGGAACCAAAGGAATCACTTAAACCAATCACAAATAACACAGAGAATCCAGTGAACCAATCCAAACTCGAAGTAAATGCATGTAGCTGATGCAAAGCGCGGGAAAACGCGTGCGGTAGGTCGCGTGCGCGATAGGTTTTGGTTTTACTTCTGATTGGGTAAAAAAGTGGCGCGAGTCTTTTTAAGCCAATCGTGTACTGTGTTAATGCAAAACCAAGTACTTTTCAACAATAAGGTGAAAACCGCTGTATTAATTATCCGACTAGCTATATTTGTAAACCTATTGAAGTACAGATAATTGCCTATATGAACTAAACGGTTTTTAGAAAATACATCGTTTTTCTAATGTTTGACAGCCCCTTACAGAGCAGATCAAAACACGAACAAACAAACAAAAAACGTATTCCTAGCTGCTAACAAAACGTTGCACTCGACCTCAGAAACTGGCAAACAGCTCTGGGAATGTATACACGACCAAAACACGGATCGTCTTGGCAAGGCTCCTTGCTGTAAGGGGCAAATATACTGTTTCTAGTTCGTGCATTGCCGGCTCTCTTTTTTTTTTTATTTTTTTTTTATTTTTAAGACAGAGTGTCAATAATGATAATGATGATGATAGACTGAGTGTAAATTGTGTATATCAGGTTCTTACATTTCTATTGGTTGTTGGAATGACTCTGGAGTCCACGCCCTCCCGGTACTCGAGCACTCTGATGCGCAACTGGATGATTTTTATAAGTCACGCTCAGATCCACTGCGCAAGTGCGGAGAGGTGGCGCGAAAACGAGGCTATACTGTGTTTGCTCTTCAGCGAGGAGGAATGTGCTTCGGAGGGCCCCGAGCGGAAATTGATTACCGGAAGTATGGGATGTCCAGGAGATGTCGCGATGGTCTGGGGGGACCTTATGCTAACAGTGTTTATAGGTTGCTAGGTAAGATAAAACCACTATTATTCACTTATAAAGTTGTAAAATTACAAACTAGCTGTGACTGCCGCTGGTATATTAGAGAATTTTACCAGAGTTGACGAAATTATTCACTTTTTTAGCTTGAGAGCTTGTAAATAATATCCAGAGAAGTTCTTCTCGTTATAGAAAAACTCTTTAAATTACTATAAACACCAATGAAATACCAGGTAAGCTTTCGCGCGAAAACATGATATCTTAACAACTGAAAATAACATGTCATCTTCACACGTAAAAAGATCACCGTCGCTATGGTTACGTAATAAATTGCGCCTTTCGCAGCGAAAGTGAAACGGTTTGGTATTTCATTAGTGTTTACAGTGTATAATAAATAGATCATTACTTGGCCGCTTAGAGATACGAAATTTCTTTTTTCGAGTTTGAAAAATATTTCAATCGTTCGCTGTGCTCACTTGCGTAATACTTTTCAACACCCGAAGATAAATTTCGTTTCTCCGCGCGTTCATGTAATATCCTCCCTTTTTTGTTTGCGTGTTGCCATCTAAACACTTCAGTGCATCATATTAACTGATATCATTTGTTTAGATAACTTAGACCTGGAATTTGGGCCAACAGAAAGTACCCGAAATTTAACCTCGCCAACTGGTACCACAGGGACCTCAACCTTCAGCACGGGTACCGCTGCAAGCTCTTCCAGCACAGCATCAACCGACTTTACGCCAACCACGCTTACCGGAACCCAGCGATCGCCGGGAACATCACCCTCGCCGACACCGGCCATCCACGAAAACTACCTTACCCTTCAGGACGGCTTGCCGCACAAGAACACGTACGCGGCCGGAGAGATCCTGTTTAATGTCACGCTTAAGTACGGCATCAAGGCGGGAAAGTTTAACGACAAAGGGAAAGTGGGAAACATGTCGGAGTGTGTGAGAGCCTGTGGTAGAATGGAAAGCTGCAGTCTCGCGTTCATGCTCGGGAAGCAATGCTTCGCAGTGTCTTGTTATAACGACGCCCTCTGTCTGACGAAGCCTGCGTATTCACCCTTTTATAAACCAAAGATCGCGTTTGTAAAACACACGAAGGTTGTCGTGACTGGTAAGTAAGAAAATACAGTCGAACGTACCTCTCCAAAACGGCCACCTTGGGGAAAGAGGACAGTGGCCGTTATGGGGAGGTAGGGGTGTAATATGACACTTTTTTTCGGGGGCTGCAACATTTTTACTTTTTTAAAAAAAACGTTTATTTTAGCATGTAAATATGTAACACAATGCAAATATAATAGTAAAACAGAAACCAAACAGAAACAGAGATTAACGACGTGTGGTACAGATCAAATTTCATGACCATTTTCCATAGAAAATGGGGTTTTCTAGATATCGTTCGTCAGTCGTTGATTTAACTGACTGTTGTCGAGAGGTTATATTGGCAGCTGGGACGCGCCCTAGTTACCGTTGCCGTTGTGTAGAGTTGGCTGTCGTAGCGAGATTGAAATAAGATTGAATGAATGGACCGTCCGCCGGGACCAAAAAAGTGGCCGTTGCAGAGAGGAGGCCGTTGTAGAGAGATGGCTGTTAGTGTAGGTTGGATTGTAGTTGTTTTCAATGGCCTTAAGAATCTCTGAATAAAAATGTGAGTTTGGAGAAAATATGACTTGCGCATAATAACTTTTAATATTTTTATACATGAGGCTCTAGCTTGGATATTGGCGGCAACCTCGTCTTACGTTAGGACACTAATTGACTGATTGTTTGAAAATTGATTGATTGAATATGTACCTATGGTGGTTATGTTTGTCCATAACCAGCTATAGCTTGGTTTATTTGGGTGCTGGAACCTAAGTAAACAAATCTGGTTGCCGTTGAAAAAAGGTATATTCCAATAAAACATGACTTCTATGTTCAGCTTACAGGCTATATGTTTTTGTTTCCAGCAAACAAAACCAAACCATCGTCGGAATTCGGCGAATGTCGCACAAGCCAAGTTCATAATGACGTCACTTTGGTGGGTGGTATAAACGCGGGAAAATTCACCGATCTTGGGGACGCTGACAACATTAGTATTTGCACTCAGCGGTGCTGCATGAAGGACGCATGCGATGTAGCGTTCATGCTCGAGGGGGAATGCTATGGTGTTAGCTGCGTGAACGAGTCGTTGTGCGAGACGCGTCCTGCGAGGAATCCCGCGAGGTACAACCCGAAAATTGCTTATGTGTATCACGACAAGAAGAAAGACAAAGGTAGGAATCGTCCAAACCGCACTGTTTATCGTTTTTAGCAAGCTTTTATAGTCTTCTTTAACTGGGCTCCCGTTATTTTAACTCGAAAAGTCTACTTAAAAAACTTCGTCTTCAAAAATCGGCATTTCATTGACGGATTCGGCCAACGTGTTCACCCAATTCAGGCCACGTGGTGATTTACTTGGGAGGTTAAAATTGTTCTGTTTATACAACAAATTGCACAACTGTAACCTCCAGAATGAATTATCATATGGTCTGAATTGTGTGGCAACAAGATTGTGAACACGTTAGCCAAATCTGTGTATTCTTATTAGAGACCTGGGGCCCGTTTCTCAAAAGCCCCAAAAACCTTTCGGGCCCATAAAGCCATTTTTAATTTATCTGTTTGTAAAAACTGAGAGGTGTACACGCCTGAAACTTCTTGTACGAAGGGAAACTCTGTTGATATTAAGAATACGTGAATAAAACAGCTCTGTAATCATAAGGTTTGAGATTTTGCTATGGCTTTCCGGGTGCGAAAACTTTTCGGGACCTTCGAGAAACGGGCCCTAGGTCGGAAACGCCCAGATGTTCCCAGGTAAGTGTCCCAAAGTTTGATCACCATAGTTCTGCTGCTTTTTTATAAGAAAACATTGAAATCAACGCGGTACTTTGTGCCCCCCGCCTAGGATAAAGAGGGTTGAAAAGAAACTATATTAGTGTATTATTTAAATCGTAATCTTAATATTTTTGTTAATGACGTGATCAGTTATTCTCAATAGGCTAGGCTTAACAGTTATCTATTGTTTCAACAGAACTCTACCGATAAAATGCTTTGTTATACCTCCCAAATCAAATACGTTTTCCAACTGGAGGAGAACGTGTCACGTGTCGTGGGCCAAAACTCACTAACTCCCTGGGGAAACAACTTGAACTTTCGACTCCCACGTGATCACGTCGTGCTCCTTGAAACCGCGGCAAAATTGTGAACCAGCCAGCGTCAAGCAAATGATTTTTTCGCAGTTTTTTTCTACTTTTGAGTTGGGAGGTATAACAAAACACTTAATGACCGGTCCCGCGGGAAACAGTGAGTTTTATTTCCCCTCGACTTCAATGTTCCTCTCGGCTTAGCCTTAGTATATACCACATTAGTCAATAGTTCTTTTTACGTGTTCTGATTGTTTGACTCGCAGGTGATTATATTCACCTCCATTTGTCGGTTTATTCCAGAAATAAACATTTATTTAGTCCGCTAGCTGTTCAGCTTGTGTGGTATATACTGATACAAATTATTTACCTCAGTGCAGCTTCGCCACGCGGTAAATATTCACCACCATTCACCTCCACTTCGGTGAATAATTCTCCTCTCTTGCGACACCTCGATCAAACCATCCAGAACTGGTCATGACTTAACTGGTTAACCCCAATGCAGTATAAGACATATTAGACGTTTAATTTTCTCTCTTTTATTCATATATTGACGATCATGCAAACCTTACTTCTACAGCATTGGGACATAAAAAACTCAGGGCTCTCATGCGAACGATTGAACGCCTGCTGTACGGGAAGACGCTACAGACTGAAGCAACACTTCTGCCCGTAAACGACAAGTACACTGATAACACTGACTTCTCTGTGGACAGTGACGCGACCGGTGACGTCAGTAATGACGTCATCAGCACCATTCCCAGCGACAGTCATTCTAACAGTAAAAACATTGACGAAAGTTTCTCCACAAACATGTTTACGCCAACAACTCCACGAATGCACTTTGAAACGCTGGTTAATAGCATTAAGGGCGGGCAAATGAATGTTTACGCTTTTCCTTTATTTTATAATGAGAATGACTCTCATAGTAGT
>Ga0126338_10003281_pt1 | contig 11323 bp, 7 predicted proteins | sample OrbCmetagenome_2_FD_92529 | JGI IMG/M metagenome (GOLD analysis project Ga0126338, IMG submission 92529) | Coral microbial communities from Petempiche,Puerto Morelos, Mexico - Orbicella C C metagenome | ecosystem: Host-associated > Invertebrates > Cnidaria > Coral | place: Petempiche,Puerto... | reverse complement strand
CAAGTTCTGATACTCTTAATGGAGACACTTACACTCTAAACCAAAATCATAATGAATTTCACTTGAAGTCAAGTTTGGCGAAAGGACAGTTCCATTTGGTAAGGTAAAGTCATCATCAGGATTGCCATTGAAAGTTCCGAGCAGTCCTCTGGTCTTGTTAAAATACTCATCGGTTAACATCACCACAAACGTCATCAAACCTTTGTCTACGCAGAATTGCACCCCCGTTCCAGACTTGAAAGTAATATCAAGACACTTTTCAGTTTTTCTGGCGGCCCTCAAGTTGCCTCCAATGTCTTTACTCACGTTAGTTAGATCGTTGTAGCCAGCGAACAACGTGCCATCGATGTATAGTGCCAAACCACCTGCGTATCAAGATAAAACAGACAGTTTATCTGTTAATTTTCCTTTGTCAAGATAGAAGTCACTGGTAAATTTGCAGCCCTGAAGCATTTCAAAAGCGTTTTGAACTCGCTACTTTACTTTTTGTAAAATTCAGTTTTACTTCAGTTGTGTCTGTCCTATCAAACTGCGTTTTTACTCAGTTAAATTTAAACTTCAATTCTGTGGCACTGACTAAAGTTAAAAATGTTGGACAAAAGAACGAAGAACATTGCCCATAAAAAGCTCGCGTTGCCCTTACTTTCGTTCATGGCTCTGACTTCAACTGTGCTGGTATTGTATTCCTTTGCCGCCCCTGCTGAAAAGACCGTTGCTATGCTAAGGTTCCCTGGAGCCAAAACAGTTCTTGCTTGGAGAACAAACGAGCTGTTGTCGGCATCAACCATTGTGTATTCTCCGATACCGTTGAAAGTGTAATCTTTATCGTCCAGTGTTTTTAAGTGTGGATCTCCCCAAAACCATACTAGAACGAAATTAAAGTCGTTGTTAAAATAAGTAACTTAAGTACAGCAGTCATGGCTAACGGCATAATTTGGAGCCATTTTACAAAGTAGTTAAAGTAATATAAGATCTAAAGAATAAAAGTTATATACGGTACTAATAAAAGGTAACAGAGAAAAAGAATTGAAAACATGAAAAACAAACAAACAAACAAACAAACCAACCAACCAACCAACAAACAAACAAACAACAACAACAAAAAAAAACACAGTGCACAACTTAGACAGGCAAAACCCTGTTTAATTAAAATATGGTACCAAGATGCTTTGAAATTTGTCTTCTCAAATGAGTGCAAAGCGTTTTCAACAAATTGGAAAAAGCTAAACTTGATTTTGTTAAACTATGTTTAGTTGGTGTAAATGGGGTGTAAGGCTTTTATGGGGATCATAACCTGAAGCTACTAAGTTATGAGCCCGAGTTCTGTAGCATGAAGCAGCCAGATTGAATGCTTGTCCATTATCGCCGCCCAAAAAGTTTGCCTTCACTCATTTATGTACTCCCGCACGGCTGAAGTGAGTAAAGTTTGAAAGTCTTCGATTATTTTGTTTTAACCGCCGCCTTGTTAGCTCAGTTGGTAGACTGACGCCAGACTGCTGTGCGGGAGGTCGAGGGTTCGAGCCCCAGATCGGACCAACACTCAGGGTCGTAAAATAACTGAGGAGTATGCTTTGCCTTTGTAATTACATCTAACCAAATGGTCAGATGTTCAAGTCTTCTCGGATAAGGACTATTAACCGTAGGCCCCGTCTCCTGCATCTTCAATGTTACATGCATGGTTAGCAGAAGACGTTATAGAACTCACACACTTATTCCAAAGAGTAGGGCACGTAGTTCAGTCCCGGTGTTGTGGTCTGGCCTTGTCTGACGGGTTGGTGCTTTACATAGGGTTAACCTCATTGCACCTTTCCCCCATGGACAGAATTATGGCCTTGTATTAGTAACGAGTATCCCGGCCTTCATAACAATGTATTAGGTGGAAAAATAAAGCCGTTACTTACTTCTAATAAGTGGAAGGTATCCTGTACAGTCCTGGGATGGTCTCACGGAGTAGAACTTGTCACAGTTTGGGGAGTTATAGCAGCAGACCTGTTTTGCAGCGAAGTCATCCAATACATCGTCCGGCAGAGTAGTTTTTCCTTTTTCAAATACTACGCTGCCAGCGTCAACTTCGTCTACAACAAGTGCACCAAATTGTGGCGAATAGCAACACCTTTGGAAAAGAACTCCAGAAACAAGATTTCCAGTGATGGGGGTTATGACAGAAGAGTTAAAACATATGTTCTCCGTGAAGGGGTCCGAAAAAAAGAATCTGCTGTCGAAGAGGGCTTGGAATAATGAACATGGGCATCTCGGCAAAAATGACTGTGTTATCAGACTTTTGAGATTATCCTCTTGAAATTTGACCCACTTCCTGCACTTTGTTTCATCATCATCACCCGTCCTTGTTTCAATTCTGAAACTGAACTCTCCTCGAATGATTGAATTTTCATCTTGTAAGAAAGTGGAAAGCTCCGTCGCTCTTTGTGACGCCGACCTAAGGAAAAAAATTGGAAAAAAAATTGAATGAAAAAAATAGAAACTTTCTGGCAAATCTGAGAAATGTTAAATTTCCAAAATGCGGGGTATTCAACTAAAAATTTGAGAAATCCCATAAGGAATAACAAATGGAACGGAAATTCCCGGTAGGAAATGACGAACTTAGAACGTGACCTGTAGAAAACTGAAGAATTAATCCAAACAGAGTTTAAATGAAGGAAATTTTTTGTAACAATAGGAAATTAATTAAGATATTTTTTTATTACAATACTAGCAACTTCTATATCGTGAAATAAGACTTCTGCACGTAATTGGAAAAGGAGGAGAGAGGGAGAAAGTAAAGCAGGAATTTCCTGTTTGTGCGTTAACGCGTGTGAAATCTTACCCATCAAGAGTAGGAAACCTAGCTCGGTCACTCAGCTCACCATCTGCAGCGTTGAAGCCAGCTACTGAGAAGAGGTCACTGTAAAATCAACCAGTAATTAATAATAAGTCAGTCAGTAATTAGCGAGAGAGGCTCTTGGTTCACGATGAATCGTAACGTTTTAGCGTAGAAGAGAAAAAAAGTAATCTGCAGTTCATGTTACAAACATGATGAAATTTCATTGAACTTGTTAAATTTCTAGAATTAAGTTGGACCAAAATTGTTGACCAAACACACGGGGGGAGGGGGGGGGGGTACTCCCAGAAAAGTTGAGTGGGGGTGTGCGGCCCACTTCCCAAAACCCTTACCTATTTATGACCAAAATCTACGGTTTTTGCTACCCTATTTGTGACCTGGCTAAAATGTTAACTTGACAGCCTATTTGTGACCTTTGCGGCTGACATAGTTGCCCTAAACATACGTTATGAAGAACTTTTGCTAACGGTCTTATTGATAATGATGAAAAAATAGCTTCTTCCAAGAAACATACCCAATTAAAGACTAGACGGCTAAAACCATACCCTAGTGAGGACCAAAATGGCCAATTTATGACTAGAACGGCTGAAAAACCATACCCTTTGGGGTCGCACATACCTATATAGCCCATATAAGGGAGTACCCCCCCCCCCCGAGCAAACATAACATAGTACAAAAAATCCCCCGTTTTATCTAACTGACATGTGAGCATCCTATATTGTCGGTTCATACTGGAAACCTTGAATCTAAAGGAAAGCCAATGCACCAAAGACCAGTTTTATACCTTTTTCATTGTTGTTCACTTACTCAAAAGTCGGTGTTGCCCACTGAAGGCCGCCACAGGGGTAATGGTATTTCAGAAACGTGTAGGTTCCATCTGTTATTATAACTGCTTGAAAAGTGTTGGTCTGTAATTTGGAGAATACATTTTACGTCAGCTTCAAGTAATTACTTTGAGTTTTGATTGGTTCACTGTATTATATGTTTTCTTTGTGATTGACTAAAGCGATTACTTTGGTTTTGGTTTTGCCACACTCGTTTGAAAACTGCTCTAACGTTTGTGTACAACTGAAAACACTGCAAAAATATTCGTTAGAGCTATTCATGTTTAGGTTTAATAGCTTTTTGCTTGGCGCTTTTCAAAAAAAAAAAATATCAAAAAATGCTTTCGCGCATTTTTTAATCTCTAAGAAATAGAGTATATCGTGAGGCAGTTTAGTTTTTGCTCGATATTTAGTAGAAAATATGGGTCTTACTGAATCAAATGAAAAAATACGATCCCTGAACACCTTGTTTCCCCCAAAAACTTGACGTTTATTGTATTTTTAGAGGACTTACAATATCTTCTTTGACGTCTCTCACAGACAGCACCTTGGGTCGAAGACGCAGCCACGTCACCACGAGTACCCATGTGGCTGAGAAGAAACTAAACGACTGTGTGTTGTTCCTGACATCTTGACTTGCTCTATCTAGTATGTAGGAAGCATTCGGCGCATTGGAGCCTTCTTTATAAACTTGGCAGAAGACAGCAGAACGATTTGAGTAATCGAATAAGCAGTCTTCAGCACTGGAACAGAACGAGTGGTCACGATCGATTACTGACCAGAATGGGAATAACATGGGAACTGTGAACCGGAATTTCAACGTATCCCAGGTTGGTAATGGCGCAGAGTTTAGCACTAAAGCCTGATCGAAACGAATCGTTCCATCCGCGCAAATCTGAAAAAAGAGAACTTTGGTTATGAGTAACCCAAGGGGCGTGAAACAAAGTCAATGCCACTTGATGTTTAATGTAAAAATAATCATTGGTTTGGTTACGTCAAGTACTTAGATCACATTTTCTGTTCGTGATACCGTCGGATGCGTCATCCATGAACTACTGCAAACGGCCGGGGAACTTAATGCGCAAGTAATGTCTGTGGTTCGCTCTGTTTCATTCCTTTCTTTTAAAAGCTTGATTTTTGTATAACAAAGCGCCTTTAGGCGAGTGTGTATAATAAGGTACTTTTGAGACTACAGCTGAAGCATTATGGGGCGTATCATTTCACAAGCTCAAGTAATTGATTAAAAAATCAAGTAATGCAACTTGTGGGATGTTTCATATATGCCCTGGAAAACACTGCGATACTACAATAACACACTGCAATACGAGCCTATTTGCCGGGGAAATGTGTCAGTGTAATTCGTGTTTAGACCACACAAATATCTATTCATTAAAACAGAGGACAAACTTACAGACAGTTTGTATCGCTTTATGTCATAGAAATAAAAGCCATCGTCGTTCCTTATTGTTTTACATTCTCCTCCCTCGACCAAATCCACCTTCATTTCCTGGTCTTGTTGTTCTTCTCCGTACGGGTAAATAACGTCCCAGAAACAGTCAACTGTGTGGAACAATTTGGTAATTTACTTTCACTCAATTAAAGGATCTTTGTCCCTAAAACATTACACTAGTGCTGTGGGGAACATATGTGTGAAGGAAATTCGCAATTAGGATAAAAGTTGCATTGTAGGAGGTAAATATCTGTGCACATCTAGATAGCGTATTTGTGTGTTTTTTTTAACGTTACATATGCGTTTTTTAATTCGTTTTTGTAAAATGTACAGAGAATAAAACATTTTGGGTTGTTATAGGTAATTTTGTTCAACAAGCCATCCTACTATCTGAAAAAATTCTTAATGAATCCAAAAGATTCTTTTTCAGGAAGGAATTGTAATCACACTTCAGGCAACAATTGGTCCTGCTACCACAGTTAAGTAGCGTATCGCCATGAAATTGGTTGCCAGGTAAAGTGTCGTTATTTATGAAATTGGTTGCTAAGTTACGTTCGTCATAAAAATGGTTGCTAAGTAGACTGATGTCATGAAGCTGGTTGTTAAGTAAAGTAACACATGGGTATGCTGGGATCAGAAGACAGTAATTGAATGTGTGTTGGCAGTTATTTGGAATAACACTTCTAGTGTAGCGTTCTTTGAACATTTTAAAATTACCCAAGAACGACTTTTGTTGTAAAAATCTGCATTTTGAAATTACACAACTTGGATTTTCGCTGCATAATACGAGTTGCAAATTTTGAAAACAAACTACACGGATTTTTGTAGCAAGATAAGAGTTGTATATTTGAAATTTTACCAGTGGGGTTAGAAAATGAAAATGAAACTGATGTGTTGATGATGAGCTACAATACTTACTCGGAGTACCACAATCAGGTCCAGTGTAAGCTTTAGGAATCGGACAGACGCAGAAGAAACTGTAATCATCCGCTACATAGCATGCGCCGTCATTCTTACACGGATCGGTGTTATAGCAAGGGTCAACTGTTGGATAAAGAACCCAACAAATTATAAATTTAGAGACGGATTCTCTTTCTAATTCTCTGAAAACAGTCGCCGATTGTTTATATCGGTTCTGAAACTGAGGGGTGGGGGTGGGGAGAGAACGTAATGGGTATATTTAGGGGGTCGCAGCTGTGATACAAGATTGCAGTTTTGTGTAAAAAATATTCTATTTTATGGACGGAATGTATGGCTGAATGATTTTTATTATTCAGTTAGACATTCAACCTTGAAATCAAATAATCATAGTACATCACAGGGCCATAAACACAATACGAAGGAAGGACTTTAATTTACACTGAACTGAACTTCTCCCATACAGAGGTACTAATTTTTGTTCGCTCGGAGCCGTTCTGGATGGCTGTCTAGATGGGATAATATTGATCGCGTTTAATATCGGCTCGACCAGTCAAATTTCTGGATAACGTACAAACCCCTCGCGCCTTGGATGCTAGAATAAATAAACACCATAAAGAAAACTTCTTACCGTGGCTACAGTTTGGCCCAATGAATCCAGCGGTACAGTTGCAAGAATAGCTATTTATCCCGTCTATGCAAGTTCCATTGTTTTGGCACGGACTAGTACCATTAGTACCATTACACTCGTCCACATCTGAAAAGTAGCATTACAATCAACTATATAAAACACGTTCTAAAACCAAAGGTGATATTCTAAAATAGCGGAAATCTGTCATATATTGCCGTTTTTAGTTTATTTTTGACCAAATTCCTATTTTTGTGTCCTTGCATTGCGATTTTTGCCCTATTTGTGTTCAATTTTACCACACTGTGACATATCTCGGTAAAATCTTTTAACTTAATCAAAATTCTAGCATTCTCTCCCATGGTATTGTCAAAAAACCCTTAAAAGACCATACTTTTACCACAAGTAAAGCGTTTGAGTGAAAACTGTTCCTTTTTTGTGAATTCATAACCCGAAATATTTGACTGAAAACCCTGCAAATTCTAATGGGATTTACTGACAGAAGCAAAATGTCGATGGAAATTAATTTCCATCGACATTTGCAAATAGATGTAAAATATCGTTGAAATTTTCCACCAACGTTTTGCTAACAAAAGCAAAATATCATCGATATCTTCAATAGATAAAAAATGTCGATGGAATTCGAAATTTCCATCGAAATTTTGCAAACAAATGTAAAATAAAATATCAATGGAAAGTTCCACCGACGTTTTGCTGGAAAAAGCATAATATCATCGATATTTACAAACTGATAAAAAAATGTCGATGGAAATTTCCACCGACATTTTGCAAATAAATTCAAAATATCAGTGAAAAGTTCCACCGACTTTTGCTGACAATAGCAAAATGTCATCGATAAAAAAATGTCGCCGAAAATTTCCACCGACACTTATTGCGTCGCGGGTGGATTTTTCCTTCGATATTTAAACGACCAAGGCTAAATGCCGGGAGTTATTTACAGCGATTTTTTTGTGTGCTAAAAAAACGACTGTGTATAATAAGAAAAGAAAGGACAAAGCATTAAGTTTGGCAATTTTACTATCGGTATCTTCCCAGTAGATTACAACTGAGCCGTGATACGAGTTCAAATGTCTCACAAAGTGACGAAACATCAAACTGATCAAGGACATTATAAAAAAAAATCAGGCCCAACATTGATCAGTCCAAGCTTTTGCCGTTAGAAGGTAACGTAAATGTTATGTCTATTCTTAATGCTATCCACCGAATAAATCACAATCCGGTTGATAGGTGTTGCCAAAAAAACTGGGCAATCCACTTGAAAGTGGTTTTATGGATAGCGTTATCGACCCTTCGCATAACTGGGCCCAGCGCACCCAAAAAGCTCAATTACCCCTTCCCCCTCTCAGCCTCTCAAGCCCTTTTTTGTGGACGTCAAGACATTTTAAAGTATCTTACCCCGACCGACCCCTTCCCCCCCACCTCAGTTTAGACGTGACGAAAATTTGAGCTGTACGAAAGAACACTGTTAGTATAGACATACATAACAAAGGATGTAAAGACAAGTCATCGTAAATATTGCATTAACCTTTGAGCTTCAGCCACACACACAGGGTCACACACAAAACAAATGTGGCAAAAGCTTGGATGAGGCTATTTTTCGGTAGAATTGGAGACAAAACGCCTGACTCACCAGCCATCAACCTTCCCAGTTACCTAGACAACTGTATCATTTATGGTTACCTGATGGATGATTTGGTGCAGCGGAAGGAACATACAACCGATATACTACTCTCAGTTTTACCGCATTATGAATAAAGACTTTCCTGACGTTTTATTCCAAAGGTAACCTTCTTTGTTATTTAGATAGGTTTAGTGTAATGTTGCGAATGAAATGTCATGTTCGATCACGTCGTTCAATTAGGTATATCGAGTCAAAAACTTTGCCAATCATTTGAGTTATTTCAGTGTCCGATGGAGTCAGACCCCGCGGGGGGAGTACTTCCGTAAATTTCGGATCGGGTGTGTGCCGCAAAAGGTTCTAACCCCTGACCCTATTTAAGGATAAAGGACATGAAAAACCACACTCTATTCAAGGCCCAAACCCAAAAAATGACACCCTATTCAAGGGAAAAAACTGAGAAGAGCGTGGACGATTCAACTTTACATCGTTTCTGTAACTTTGGAGGTAAATGAATTGCTTTTTTTTTAACACATCATTTGTTTTTCCTATAGCTGGGCATTTACGCACTGATACAATTAACGTACTCTATCTAAGGATCACACCTTAAACACAATATATACAGAGGCAAAAATGAAACCCTATTTAAGGATCGAGAACCGTCAAAAACCCAACTCTATCCCGCTGCACGTGCCTTTATAGCGTCTATATGGGAATAGCTCCCGGGGTCACATTCAGAAAGTCCTCGACTCCTGTAAGATATGACTGATACCCGGGAACTGATGTATACAATGTACAAAGAAGGGTAGCATCTTATAAGAAAATACTTGCAATACATCATATGCTTGCAACTCAACTATTTTGCCAATAGACAAATACAATTGATAATCACCCCGGTTTGCCAAAACGCTTTCTAATTTCCGCAATATTTGTCCACGGAGAATAAATAGTATATAATTGCTACGTTCTTAATCTTTTGGGCGGGTAAACAGGCTTAATAAATGTGACATCTGTACCTCTCTAAAGGAGGAGAAGAATAAGAAGATGGATAAAACATTAAGGTCATATTATGACAAGCTGTATCAGTATCACAACGATCTACAGAGGTAACTATACAACCTTATTGGAACCTTATGCATGCATTCCCTCTCGTGTTAAGCGAATCTTCACTGCCAATGAAATGTTGAAGAAGCACTAGCCAGGTAAGCACGAACGCTTACTTTTTATAACTGATGAATGTTGGTACAATTGGTATGAAATTTGCTCGTTTTTGTCGGAGGTATAGTTGATCGGTTCTTCAAAAGTCTTAAAAGGCCAATTTTTGCCAAAATTTTATGCTAATATGGCAAAAACGAGGCAAATCAGCTCAATTTTGGCGCTGTTTGGTTTTAGAACGTGTTCTAAATACAAAGTCACCAGGGTATAGTTTGTTGGAATTTTGCTTCCTCGCCATATCTTTAGGGCTGTTTCAGTGATTGTTTAAGTTTAAGGTGGCTCAAAACAGTTTCGCGCAGTTAGATTTTGATTGGTCATTGTAACCACTCTTTATCACTTGATGCTTCAATCATTATATCAATAAACTGTCCCATCATTGGTGAACACGTTGTTATCATTTTCGTGACCTAAAGGTAACTATAGCAACAGTATGACCTCCTAAAAACACCCTTAATTACAGCTTTAGGGGCTTATAATTTCAAAAACGGCTCGGTGAAATTTTTTTTATATTATCCAATTTTAATAAGCATGATAAGACGCAACTTTTGGCACGAAAATGATTCCAACGTGCTCACCAATGATTGGACAGTTTTTTGATACCATGATTGTAGCATCAAGTGGAAAATAGTGGTTATAACGACCCATCAAAATCCAAGTGCTGGAAAGTGTTTTGAGCCACCTTAAGATTAATCGACATGATGGAAAATTCCTTTGTTCTACTTTACTGTACCTATCTCGCAAGTCATTCCTATGAAACCAGGGGCGCAGTCACATTCAGCTGTTCCATTGAGATTCACTTCGCACTCGCCATTGTTAAGACAATATAGAGAACTGCATGGATCTGTAAAGCGCAAGACAAAGGAATTACCTAGTGAAAAGTGTGCGATAGGTTTCTTGCACATTTCGTACACGATATCGCACAATTAAAAAAATTAAAAAAAAAAACAATTTTGAATCATATAGAAAGTCAACAAATACCTGGCACAACCGTGGATGAAAAGTGCATTGATTCCGAAGGCGTTGATGAAATGGAAACTGATGATTCTACCAAAAAGAAAGTAAAAAAAAATACTACTTGAGACGACGTACTGACCTGTATAAAAGGGAGAATGCGATAAAATAAGCCGAAGTTATAGGGAACCAATTAACGAGGGCCAGTTCCAGCCCCTCGCCAGGCATCAGCCGATAAAAGCCTTGAAGATTTGAATATATGAAAGAACAGCTTGTAATTAAAGGAACACAAGAGACACTTTACCTGAGTGCGAGGAGGAAGTCATCGAAGTGGAACCTTGTAAAGAAAAAAAAAAGGAATTAGAGCATCAGAATCAGAGCGAAGGCAAGTTAAAGATATTTGACTTTGCCTACCTGTTAAAGGTTTGGTGGGAGACATCGATGAGGATGAAGAATCTGGTAAGAAGATATAAATACAAATAAATATCTTGTGTAGAGAACTGAGTTTGCATTAAGAAATCAAATACACTCTCCACAATAATTCAAATTTTACAAATCACGATGAGGTAAGGCATTAAAGTAAGGCAAGGTACTGTTCTAAATTACTACAACCATTTCAAAAGAACATACGCAGGCATGAGGACACATTACCACTGCTCCTTGAAGATGGAGACACACTGGCACTGCTGCTGGAAGATGGAGACACACTGGTACTGCTGCTTGATGATGGGGACACACTGGCACTGCTGCTGGAAGATGGAGACACACTGGCACTGCTGCTTGATGATGGGGACACACTGGCACTGCTGCTTGATGATGGGGACACACTGACACTGCTGCTGGAAGATGGAGACACACT
>Ga0126338_10003279_pt1 | contig 11328 bp, 10 predicted proteins | sample OrbCmetagenome_2_FD_92529 | JGI IMG/M metagenome (GOLD analysis project Ga0126338, IMG submission 92529) | Coral microbial communities from Petempiche,Puerto Morelos, Mexico - Orbicella C C metagenome | ecosystem: Host-associated > Invertebrates > Cnidaria > Coral | place: Petempiche,Puerto... | reverse complement strand
TATGAGAAACTAATTTGCTACAGTTTGAAACATATATTCTATCATATTTTTAAACGACTCTCGACTGAGCAAGACGATGAAAACAGCCAGGACTGAGTGTGCCACTCAGTGTCTCATCTCAATTTTATGGCCGTTTATGCTTGCTGTTTTACTGGAAATATTTTAAAGAACAGCTCACAAGGACACTGGGAAGTTAAAATCTTTTCTATAGCAGCAGAAGGAACGAAATCAGTAACATTAAAACAGAAAAGGGATTCAGTGAACAAACAGTTAGGAGGTTCTCTTTAAATAACAATATTGTTCATATTCGTATCACCACTGATGAACTCAAAGGACCTGTTCAAGCTGCAGTTAAACAGGTGAGCTCAGGTACTATAAATTCTGTCGTTATTTATACAGATCATTTGCAATATTTTCATAATTATACTCAAAAAGATTTTGATTCACAATTATTTCCGTATATTTATTGTCATTGTTACAGGCTGGACCAACTTGGGGTCGTAAAATGACAAAAGGGTTCTTGAAAATCAAGGGAATTGATGCTGGAAATAGACATGTTGGGAAAGCTTTGTCTGTAGTCTCTCCACTGTATTATGCAGCAAGATGTGCTAATGTCCAACATAATATAAATCCACTACCTTACAAGGCAGATTACTTTGGACACAAACTGCACATTGATCGAAACGAAAAACTTGTTATGTATGGACTAACTCATGTGTGCGCTTCAGATGAGTACAGTGGAAAACTGGTATCATTTGTATCCATGAAAACAACTCTGTAATCTATGATCATATATACAGGTGAGCATATATAAAGTCCATCATTGTCATGTTGGATGGAATAAAACAAGTAAAATTCATTCTACATTTTTCTTGCTCATTAACAGACCTGCAGTTTTAGAGTACGGCATGTGGGACCAGATAAGAGTTGATCATGGACATGAATTCTACCTACTACTTTGTGTCCAAGAGAAAATGGCTAATTACAGAAGTAACAGGAAGAGCACCATTTATTCAAACAATGTCAAAAGAGGTAAGCCTGCATGTGACCATGGAGACGAGGAAAGCGAAATTAAAGTTATTGGCTATAAAATCATGTTCCCAGAGCAACTCGTCTCTGATGCACCTGACAAGGTTCTGATAAAGGGAATGTAAATGGTATTCCACCACTTCTGCAGTTTTATTGCTTAAGTTAACTTGAATTCCCTTGCTCTCTTATAACAGAATCATCCAGCTGAAAGGAAATGGGTGGAGTTCAATGCTTGTGTGAATTATCCCATTAAATGACTTTTAAGAGCGTAAATCTGAAAATATCAAGAATCAGCCGCAGAAGCGAAATAACAAATTTTTTCTGATTTGGCCAAAAGAACCCTTTTGGCGAACTACTTTTGGAAATGACATCAAAAGGTTCGATTTCCTTTTCCTTTCTCCAAAATTTGCAAAACTTGAAAATTCGGCCACAGGGCCCTCGCGGCAGCCATGAGGCTTGAAATTTGGTTCATGTTTGACATGCATGTATAGACATATCAAACGTTGTCTTAACATGTCCTTCACACAGCATGTGGAGCATCTCTTAAACTCTACTGGGGACTAAATTTTGTTTAAAAATGTTTCCTTGTACAAAATAGGTACCCTTCAGAAGCTGAACCATTTATGGACCTTAAGTGATAAGGCTATTATTAGCCAACTTTGAACTTGTCAAATGCTGTCTGTAATATTACAGTCAAGTAAAAAAATATAACCATATCAAAGCAGGTTCTTTACCCTACTCCCCTAGAAAAAATTACAGGTGGCCCATAAAAACTGTTCCATTGAGAGAATTTTCGGTGTGGTCACTTTGACATATATCTCACTTAATTACTTAATTGTTAATTATTGTGCAATTGTTATTATTTCCGATTGTTTTTTTTCTTTTGTTCATTGTGTGTTTCCAGAAAATATCCATATCCCCCCCACGGATGGTTGTTCAGTTTTAACCCCCCCCCTGGAATTTCCATTCCAGAGGGTCTGTGGTGGACCCCCCACCCCCCAGGATTTTCCAGTTTTTTTTGTCACTTTTTTTAAGCCTTAACAAGTTTTTAGCATTGTACGCTTAAATAAATCAGGCATCACTTTCTTAGTTTACACGCAATGCTTTAATAACTACAGTACACGTTCTTTTTGTCTTACAACAGTGCAGTATTTCGTAACATGATGCATTGTCCACTCACATGACAAACGATGTATTGACGAGCTTAGAAATAGTTGTTGTATTTCGGCTGATTGTGCAGTTGTAAACCAAAACGTAAGACTTCAAAAATTGTTGATATTTGACAACTGACATGAACAAATCTTCAAATAACAATCTGACAGCTGAACATCGATCTGTAAGCTAATTTGTGTCTACTCACCTACGATCAGCTAACATAATATTGACTTTAACATGTAGAAATAACCTCCAAGCGCACGCAACAATGTTAAATCCTAGTAAATAAGTCATGTAATTACGTTTTTCCCACTCCGCAGGTACTCAAACAGGAGGTATTCGACCGAACGAAAAGACAATTTCGAATCGCCCTACAATGCATTGCGAACCCCTCCTTATGTCATGTACAAATACACGATGTTTACCACTTCGCCTTGATACTGCAGAAGACCCCATTTATAAGCACTAGTAACGTTTAAGCATATAAAGCGGTGACTCTGAGTACGCATCCGACATTATATGACAAAGAAAACAGTAACTCAAAAAGTCCTTCATCAACTTAAGTTGTTTTACGTAGATTGCAAAACAGTCGTGTTCCTCTTAAAATCAATGGCACGAAACGTCTAGAGTACGACCTTCGCCGTTCAAATACCGCCGCGCGCGTTTGCAACAAAACCCAACTGTTTTGCAGTCTTCGTTGTACAAGATTGAACATGCTATAATTTTTTTCGAAGAGATAACCCTTCATTTGAATAACCGTTGGCTATCATACTTCACAAGAAGATATACACGTTAATAATTAAGCAGCCATGCTTTACAAAAGATATCGTCGGTAGCATTATAAAAATCTACAAATAATATCCCAGTTAACAGCAACAAAAGGCATGGCATTCCTCCTAAAAATCTTGTAAAAAAAGCGACTTCCGAACGTTATCTTGTAGAGTACAGACTGTTGTATACAAAAAGAAATTCAACTATATTGAAAATTTCAATATAGTTGAATTTCTGTTAGTTTGTTCAAATCAACATCACTTCATGCTTAATCTCTCTATTATCTCAAGCTGGACGAATGACCCCATCAACAAGGGCTCCAGTAGCATCCAGGCCATAAACCACACGATCCTTAAAGTACCATATGTACACAACATCGTTCTCCTCATCAAAACGTTGAACTTCTCCCCTGTACCAGCCTGGTTTCCAATTTGTACCCTCTAAATCGTTCTCACTCCACAAAACCTCTAACCTTTGACTGACAATGAATTCCTCCCTGCCTTTCAATTCTTCTGGTTGATCTCTTAGTTTCACAGGTGGTCGTTTTCTTCTCTGTGGACGTTCCATACCTTTTTGGCCTTCCTCACTTTTTAATACCTTTTCCTTTTTGGCTTTAGATTTCTTCACCGTCTTGCTTTCACCTCTGTCATTTATTTTGCTGCTTCTTTGTTCCAGTTCATCAATTCTCAGCCGTGATGATTCTTCTTTCTCAGTAACAATAACTCTTAAGGACTCAAGAGCACTTTGTACGTTTCGCTTCTGCCCACTGTCAACATCAATGGATGGTGTTTTTTGCGACAAAACATCCTTAAGGCATGATGTTCTTGTGGTGAGAGTATTTTCTTGCCCATGTCCAAACTTTCTCCTACGACAAATAGTTCTCATATTGAGTTCATACTGGGCTTTAGTTATTTGTTGAGCCACTTCTATAATGTGTAATATCCACAAGTGCTCTCTCGAGAAGGCGGCTTCTGGGTAACCTGCCTTAAGAAGCCCTACTCTTGTGACAAGTTCTTCTTTGGTTCCTACCTCTAAAACACGGTGAGTCCTTAAAATAAGCCTCAGCTGAGCAACAGACAACCTCATTAATCCAGCACTAGAACTTGGTATTGATTCCATATCTCCATCGTAGAGTTCACCTTCGTCCAATTTAACTAAATCCTTTTTGCAAGTTTCGTTTTCTGCAATGCGCCACACAAGCTCATGTTTCTTGCCACTAGTAAGTAGCCCAGGCTCACTGCACATTTTCACAAGTGTCTCTCTACTTTCTTGATACAAAGGGTGCAGCTTCCAGGTCTCTCGTTGCAGGTCCTCCTCCTTCTGGTCTTGAAGTTTCTTGTGCATGGTGCTGAAGTAACTTGATGTCTCATCGAGAGAAACCCAAGCAAGAAAAGCGACGGATGTCATGACTGCTTGTGATGGGGTCGGTAGCACTCTAAAACACATGTTGAGGACCTTTTCGGGTAAAAAAATTCCAGGGCTTTCATCCCACGGTCCTGAAGGGAAGTCCCTCCATTCCTCGTAACCCATGTAGTGAAGTTCACCTGCGTCTTCCCACAATTTGAAATCCGGTAGCGGTTGTCGGTCGAAACGCTCCAGAGGTGTTGCTCCTCATCAGCACTCGTCTTGTCTAAACACAGTGGTATTGTAGTTGTCTTTAAAGGCTGTTTTGGAAGAGGTCAACGTGTTGTAATCTTCACCGTGCGTCCCTTTGAAATTGGTTTTTACACACCATTAACCTTTTCCAAGTAGGTTAACTTTTCACACTGAACAGGGCAATACAATGTTTGGTCCTTGAGCTTTCTTTCCTCAGACAACACACTGAAGGATTTTAGTTCGTTCTCGTCCCTAAAGATGTAATTTTCTTCGCTTCCAACTCCCCTAAAACACTTGATAGGTTCTTTGTTGAATATGCCTTTCCCAATGCAGTCCACAACATCTTGAGCCATGCGCTCCATATTTTCATTGTGTTCCTTAGTACCTGGAACTGCCACCGCATGAATCATTTTGGAAGAAAATGGACCATGATCGAACAAAACTTTATTCTCCACCGTGTGAACCCGCTCAACAAAATTTCTTTTGCTTAAGTATTCTGCAAAAGACCGTTGCGATGCCTTATCCAGATCAAGAAACTTTAGAAGCCTGATGAGCAGCATCTGAACGAGTAAATTACTCGGAGCTTCTGACGGTCCATTGTCCACAATAAATCCCATCATTTCCTTTAGTTTTCCGGTTTCTGGATTGCGGAAAAACTGATCAAGGGATGGGATACACATCAAGAGAAACAATTCATTAAACACACGAAACACTGTTTCGGGTTCTGAAAATGAGAGATTAATAAGTGTCACGGCTTTGCCTGTTCTTGTGACGCTTATGACTACATCTGTATTTGGAATGAGGAGGGTTGCATCGTTTTCTTGGGGTTTGTTCTTTATGTCCATAAAAAGATGTGTCATTGGTGTAACTGCATTTATCCTTGACCGGTCAAAAGAATGATCTGGAGTTTCAAAGGTTCTCCATGTTCTCCCGGGTTTCAGCACCGGTGCAATGTCTCCACAGACAACACATTTTGCATCTTTCGAGTCAAGAAAGAATCCATTAGGATTTTCTGCTGCAGAATCCACAAGATAATTCACATGAGAGGTTGTCCAGTGAGAGTTAATAGGATGTATCTGCTCAGAAGTGTTCAGCGCTTTATGCAAGGAAACATTGGCATTAACTTCCCTTCCATGATGGTGTCGCTTGGCTTGTAGGGTTCCCTTCTAGTAGTTTTTGGTGTAGGTATACAGACAGGAAGTGGAGATATTAAATTCAGGTTTAACATTGTTAAGCATTTCCTTAACGTCACGCATAACTGTAGCATTGTCTGCTGCTTTGAAAAGTCTTGAATCTATCAGTCTTGGATCACCTTGAAGGCCACCTCCTCCTCGCAGTAGTCTGTCTCCCTCTCCAAAGGCAAACTCTATGTATCTGGCTAATTCTGGAAATTCCTCACACTTTAGCTTTCTTCCTCTCCCTTTAGCAATTATTTTGATGGTATCTTGCTTCAGTTTCTTTACCTGTCATTGGACATGAGAGTGTTGTTGAGATAGTCATGTCATTCCATACAGTTTGTGACTCGATTTTAATCTGCTCAAATTTTTTAAATCTGCATTTAAAGTGGCACGATGCTTGCTCACACTGCCTGTGAAATGCGTTCCTTTGATGGATACGATGCTTTTAACACTCGAGAGTTTGGCAATAATAGCCTCCAATATGTGTCTGTCCCTTTTACTATCGAGATACTGCAATACATTGGCAAAGTTGTCTTTCAACTTCTTTTCCATAAGTCCTTTCACAACACTGTCATTTAACTGGTTTAACTTTCCGCTAATTATGTCAACAACCTTGTTTATGTCCGTGTCCTTTCCTTCCACTATGTGAGCTTTTTGGTCAATGTATATTTGAACAAGGTTTAGTTTCTTAGATAATTGTTCATATGTATAAACTGGACAAAAATATTTTTTTCTTCTTCTTTCAGTATGGATGCCTTTGTTTTCGTGAAAATTGCCGCTGCTGTTGAGGTTTCCAAAATAATACTCTTTTGTAATTCTCTTCTAAAATCAACTGTTGCCAAAAGTTCAGCTCTTCGTGTTCTGTTATTACAGGTTAAAATTTCTCGTTTAATGTCTTCAATATTATCTTCTAGAGATTCTTCCACTCTGCTTCCTTGCATACCGATCGTTTTTGTCTCATATTTTTGTATAACTGGTAACCGGGCACGTCGGTTTGTACGCTTCACATTTGCATTGGCTGTTTTGTTCTGTTTTTTATAAAGCGACGGGAGGCACCTGGAAATGGTAAAGCAGAACAATCTTCGATAAACTTGACTGCAGAATTTGAAGGCGTGTAAAGAGTTTGATCACCACACGAACTCCTTCGTTTTGTCGGCGGAAGAAAGTCACCATCTTCAAGTGTGGTATTCTTTCTCTTATTGGTGTCTTTCTTCATTTCTTCCTGTGGATCTTGTTTTGGTCTCTCAACTTCTATTTTTTCTTTTTTTGTCGCTGAAGCATCAATTTCAGATTTCCCTGTTTTGCATTTGATTTCTTGCTTCTCCTTTTTGCTTTGGCCACACATTTCGCTATTCGTCACCTTTGAATTTTCATGGCCTTTTTCTTTCTTCTGCAAAATGTTACTTTCGCTTCTCTGTTGTTTCTTTTGATCACAATTTGGAGAAGTGTCCTCCTTTTCCTTGGTGTTTTGATCACTTTCAGGTTTATCTTCACTTATGAAATGTGGATTTGCTGTATCCTCAGTATATTTCTTTTTTGTAAGAGGTACTCCCGGTATTCCTTCGTAGGCTTTGCCATTTTGTTGTTTTCTTGCCTCCAAATCCTCAAACTTCAAGTCCTTGTGTCTATCATCACGACTTTTTTTTACTGCTTCTGCCTCCTTTTCGGGTTTTCTCTGTTACAGGGTTTCCTCTCTTTCTTCCCTAATTCCGATTTTTGTCTGGTTGAGCTGGTTCGTTTTTGCTTTTGCCAACGTCTTAAATCTTGAGGGTTCCTGCTTGTTTTGCCATCCGCGTGCATCCCGGTTGAAGGGTTTATTTTCGCACTCGACTTCCGTTTATTAGTGACAACGAACCACAGGTTTTCATTTTCCTCCGGCGTTTTTGCAGCCTCGACTTGTCCCACTGACGCTTGATCACTTCTGTTAAACAAGGGAACAAAATGGTTTACCACGAACTCTTTAGAGTGGTCAGGCCAACCAAGCGTGTTTGTCCACATGATTCTCACAGCAAGGCTGGACTGATTAAAGGGTTGTCTTGGATGGAATATGTTCTGATACACAGGCAAGAGTTTATTTTTCTGATCTGGGTAAACCATTTCAATAGGAACCCCCAGGACACTCGCTAGGGCCATGATTTGCAAAGTGCTGCTGTAAGAATAGTTCTTGCATGTTCTCATGATTTCATGGTCAAAGGCTCTTTCAAAGCCATTATCACCATAAACTTTAGACGAACTTGACAAAAAACAAGTTAGGTCACACAGTGTCTCTACAGACATCACACAAAGGCCATCTTTTCCGCAGTAGGGAATTCTTGCGTTTGCCAACACAGGATGATTTCAGTAGAATTGCCTGTTCTTGGCAAGTTCAAGGCAAGTTCATAGTCGCAGTTCAACGGCCAAGGTTTCTGTTTGACAAATTGCCAGACTAGCTGAATTAAACAAGCAGTTGCCATCACCGATAGATGTTATTGGAACGACCGACATTCTGCGAAAATTTGCTGGAATGATTTGCCGGGAGACTTCATCCACGTGTTTAGGTCGGAAATGTTTTGAACCATTCTCACCAGCTCTCCAAGCAAGACTTTTAGTCCACTGTCCCTCCAGTTCCTCACATGCCCATCAGAATGCATAGAAATCGCTGCACACAGCTTCCAAATGTCACAGATCTTGAAGCGCCATGCTAAACTAGCAGTAGTACACGCTATACCCGGTTGTCTTACAAAGCTATCTGTACGAGAAGTAAAGGGATCGCAAACGTGTCACGCATAATATTGATGATTATTTGAAACTGACAAAAGGTGACAAATTCCGACAAAGCGCAACTGATTTAAAACACGCTCTCAAAGTGATCATTTTTCACGTGCAGACTGGAAAACTGTAAAAAAATATCCAGTTTACCATTTTTATTCTCTATTTTTTTTAACTTAGTATTTCCCGCTTTAATGACAATTTAAAGCGCACGGCACCGTTGCCACCTTAGAATGCTTTTTGATTACATTTTGACAGCTTTCTGACAACTTTTACATGGTTTCTATTTGAACCGGCCAATTAAAACGTACGAACTGTCAAGAGAGGAAATGTTAACTTGTCAAATCCGCCGATCACTCCCATGAGAGTTTCAAAACTGCCAGTCGCCTTGTTTTCAAAGTTATCACAAACATGTCAGATCTCCTTGTTTATGTGAACAAAAGTATTTCTTGTTCAGTGATAATCGAGAATTTTGATATTAGCCTGAAAACGTTTCACCATGACACTTTAGATGAACAGGTCAGCGACGTGTTGCCACCGCATTACAAGTTCACCAGATTGCTAAACAACAAGTGCATCGTCATTGGTGTCAAACAAGAAGCAGCTATAAAATTGAGCCAGTGCGTGCTAAAGGAAGAAACTAATTTCGCAGTTTACTTGCTTAGAGAACAAGTGATCAACTTAAAGGCCAATGAACCAGACTTAAACCACGCGCCAACTAAATCAAGAGATGGCGATCAAGATCAAGTTCCACCACAAAAAACCAAGATCAGTCACCAACCGACACTATTTGACATGTGCAGACCCAGCACAGCAACACCACGACCTTCTCCTACACCTTTTTCGGCAGCTAGAGCGAGAAAGGTGAAGATATTCAGTGAGCAAGAGGTCAGTGAAAGCACAGGTATACAAAAGTCGTACTGACAGTTTTGGAATGACAAAGCAGAAGAATTATGCAGGAGCAACGCTCTCAAAACCTCCAAGCCTGGAGAGATCCAAGGAGCGATCAATGTTGCGTGGTCACTAAAGAAAACTGACATTTTAAAAGATCAAATCGAGGAAGTCAACAAGGAAATCACCTCAAAATGTTCAACTGATGAACTGAAAAAGTTTCAAATGTCGAAGAAGACAGTTGAGAAAAACATGGAATGTGTCGACGCAGCCGTTTCCGCTTTGCGAAAAACCCAAGAAAATTTAACAACAGCCAGGCAGGAATTTGTTGACAGTACAGATAAGTCTCAACGAAAACTAGCCTCCGCCAGAGTAGATGAGATTGAGAAAGACTTAGATGCTCAGATGGGCCCAGGATGCCCTTAGGAAAGCAAGGGAAGCTTGAAAAAAATTGTTAAGAGTTGAAAGCCAGCCTGCTGAGAGCGATAGCGATGACTCCATATGCTAAGCGGTGAATCCTCTAGGTACCGAATATTTTGCAAGTAACACGTTTGCTACACTTTGTAGCGAATTAAATACTTCGGCTCTTTTATCAATTTCGCATTAAGTTGTTTTGTACGTTCTGTTCAAGTCATAAAATTAAAAAGGACTCATCAATCCAGTGGGTGTTGTAATTGCCTGCTAACCGTGCGGAAAAACAAGGAAAGTTCTAATTTCTAAGAAAAGGCTTCTTGATGAAAATATTTGAGTTTATAAATCATTTTAGTGCTCACTTTGTGTATAATTTTGCACGTTTAACTTTTACAGATCTAGTGAGGATTGACAGTTAAAGTTAATAAAGAAAAAATAAACTTCCGGTGTAGAATTATGTTTTCTTCTGGTAGACATGAGACCTAGGGATCTTGGTACTAACTTGCTACGGTCGGCCATCTTGATTTATCTTGCGTGCAGAGTGCGCAAAAGTAAAGTGAATGATGCTTCGTCCAAAGGATGACCACGATCTCCCAGCAAAGAAAAAGGTGTTTGAGACTAACATCTTGAATTTCTTTTTGGAAAGGGCATCTGTTTCAAATTTTATGGCGCTACAAATCAAAATAATTCAGGTAAGTTTGTTTCGCACGCTTCGCGTCGTTTGTGGATAACCCTGGAAAATTCTTCTCGTTGGCACCCCCATACCCCTCGGAAATTTCTATCTTTTAGCCCCCCCACCCCCTACAAATTTCCATTGACCATCCGTGGGGGGGGGGTATGGATATTTTCTGGAACCACACATTTCCACTAAATCTTTTAAGGTAAAGAATTGAAATAACTCCAATATATGAAGTTCAAACAAGTTTATACAACTCAGCTTATCAATAGACCAATCTGTTTTTTTCAATAGCACTACTGTAGTACTTTATTATGAGTCACAAACTATTTCACACAGTAGTGAACTTGACTATGGCTTCGATGGATCCTTTTTGACATGGATATCACGCAATATAACTAATACTTTTGTTATAACAAGTACAGATAGCCACTCAAGTAATGGAAATACAAAATTTGTGAAACGTGAAAGGGATATCCTTAAAACATAGACAACAACTATAATTTAATTAAACAAGGAACGTCACGCTAAACTTTACAATATCACTACCACTAGTAAACACTTGCCTGCTTTGCTGTAGTATTTTTATAGGCATCCAGCACGGCCATCGCCTTTAGATGGGCCCCTATTTGTTGACTTACAGATCTCAGTCACAGAGGTTTTGGCCTATTTAAGGCAGCTGGATGTAAATAAGGCAACGGGTCCTGACGGAATCCCTTCCCATCTATTAAAAGAAACCTGAACAGATCGCACCATCTCTCACAAAGCTGTTCAACAAATCCCTGTGGCTAGGAGTGGTTCCCTCAGACTGGAAGCTCGCAAACTTGGTCCCAATCTTCAAGACAGGGAAACGTGAGCTCGTTGAGAACTATC
>Ga0126338_10003278_pt1 | contig 11328 bp, 5 predicted proteins | sample OrbCmetagenome_2_FD_92529 | JGI IMG/M metagenome (GOLD analysis project Ga0126338, IMG submission 92529) | Coral microbial communities from Petempiche,Puerto Morelos, Mexico - Orbicella C C metagenome | ecosystem: Host-associated > Invertebrates > Cnidaria > Coral | place: Petempiche,Puerto... | reverse complement strand
ATTATTATTATTATTATTATTATTTGTTTAATCACCTGAATGAGTCTGCTGTGCATTGCAGCTGGGTTGCAGGCGATGTTGAAAACAGTGCCATATGGAGGTTTGCGACGTAAGTTTGTTGTGAAAACATAAATATAATTTCCTTTACAGTAACTGCATAATGACAGCTCAAGTTTAAACCCTCTCCTAGGCTTCAAGTTTTATGGAGAGGGGATTAGTTCCCTTGTGTGAGGGTTACAGATTCCGATAAACTGTTGCAGAATTAATAATTAGTTTAGTCGAATTCCCAACTTTCAAAATTCATCAACGCAATGCGCGGAAGAGACATATTAGACCATCTATAATCAGTAAGCAAAGAGGCTTATTTCAGCCAATCAAACAACCACAAGCCTGCGTGATGTTAAAGAACCTCGAGCACTAGAGATCGCCAAACCAGTTTTTATCTTCAAAGCAGATCGTATCATCATTGCCGACTATACAGGAACTTATAGATTGTGTAGGTCCACAGTAGAACAAGAGACGATCGTCGACTTTTGAGTAGAAAACAAAACATGTTTAGTTTATGGGTCGCGGCAAGAAGGGGGATCACAACTGGAAGAGAGCAGCTAACCGACGATGAAGTTAAATCGTCTCCAACTTAAAGAAAGCTCAAATGTGTAACATGTATGCGAGCAACCCTTGCTATTAGCCTCGGGGGGAGGTACTCCCCAACGTTTTTGGTGGGTGGTGTGCGGCTTAAACTTTCAGACAAAAATCTGTGATTTTCCATACGCTATTTCAGACCTGCGCAAAAAATCAATACCCCATTACAGACTTCCAAAACTAGTATACGGTTCTAATATATGACCGCAGCTAATCAGAATTGGCTTCCACTTGCGTAAAAATTTGAGAAGGGCTATAAATTTGCCAGTGTTGATGGGAAACAAAAACATTCCTTGTAAACAAAATACCCAATACCCAAATACCCAATGCCAAGTCAGAGTGAAAAAAAAAACCTAATACCTAATACCCTTTTTCCGATGAAAACCGCTCAAAACCGCTACATCGCCTATTTAAGAGAGTACGCCGCCTCCCTCCCGGGGTTATTAGCCCAGTCACAACTTCAGTCTGGACAAACGTAGTGAAGGACTGCGTCGTATAACCCACACCCAAAAAATTGTGTTCCGCTTAACTGATACAACGAATGACTCCATGGTTATTTAAGGAGTTTTGGTTAAGTTAGATGAAATTTGTCAGAATGTTAAGGGTATAAATCATCTCATGGAAGGTCTTCGCCCGCTCAGTTATCCTCGTGTTTGAAATTATTTGATATTAAGCTTACTGTGCTGATCAAAGACTTTGTAGGTCCACATCAGCTTTTTAGCTGCCATTTAATGACCTACGTGACTTTTTAAAAAAAATACTTAAGTGGTCTATTTTACTCTTGCTATCAAACAGCTACTACATTCCTCTGTTTATTTGCATCATTGGACTTTTCATTGCTTACACATATATCTTTGTCACTCACCGGCGAGAGGTCAGTGTTACATGTAACATTTTTATTTGTTTATTTCTGTTTTGCTTGCAAGCTATCTGTCAATTGTAATCGTTTTGCATTGTGTTTTCCTGGCTTTTACTTTATGTCGCGACGTTTCAGTATTCCGGAGTATTGCGTGCAAGTTTGTCCCGCCGATTTTTTTTTTCAACCAAGAGATAACTTGTTTAGGGTTTGATTTTTACTCGGCTTTCATTTATTTGTAATGATGGAATTCCGAGTATAAATATATAGTTCCAGCTGAGTTCAGCTCATGTTGATGAACCACGTCGCCTTTGTAGAAACACCTTGATGAAAATGACTTCATTCTTTTGTAATAAGCGAATTCGTGATGTCATTTTTCAGGTTAAGCGATGGGAAGGAGTTCACAGCAGGAACAGTGCAGCAGAAGATGAACAGAGAAAGGTTGAATTGGTCATATTAATATCTCATTCTCATTCTCAAATCTCATTCTATCCTTGTGGTGCTATTCTCTTACTGCGCCTTTCAATAACATGCGGACTCTAAAATTCAAAGCTCAACCGACGAATGCGTTTTTCGCTACCGTCAATCAAATGTTCGGCGGCTCCTTCCGGCTACTGCCGAGCGCGCGGTAATCAAATCGTTGAGCACAGTTCAGACAATGAAACAGTGCTCAGAAGTAGTCGGAAGCTGGGAGGAGCCGCCGAACATTTGGTTGACGGTAGCGAAAAACGCATTTGTCGGTTAAGCTTTGAATTTTAGAGTCCGCATGTTTTTGAAAGGCGCAATAAGAACAAAAGCAATTTGGTCCAAACGCATCCGCAGATTAGTTAGCGCCAAAGTCGACTATATGTTGGCGAAAGATACATTTCATAGAGGACTACCCACGAACGTTGAGTGCTTTTCCTTGTGGTAGAACACAACATGTAAGGCGCATGCGTTCTAGTATTGCTAGTGTGATAAACTCCGTTCTCGAGTTCAGATGCACCTTTTTTTTATCTTTTGTAATGAGTCATACGACACTCTCGTTTTGGCCGGGGATAGCAGGTTTATGTCAGGTAACGTCAGTTCTCCTTTTTTAATACAAAGAACGCTACTGTGACCGCGTATCTTCTGGAATCTTCCCTAGCTCGATTCAAGAAATGTTGTCTGCTTTGTGTGTTTGCCAGGGTTCAAATGAAGAATGGAAACATATTGCTTCTCCTTAGCAGCTTGTTTGTTTCCTGTTCTATGAAAGAAAGCCAAAATTTCATATTCAGCCGAAACTTTCCCGCGTTAGTTACATGCAAAACTAGTAAATAAACTTCGTTATTATCGCCGCAGACTCCGTGGCACTTAAACCGCCAATTAATTACATGAGTCGATGATTTGACTCGCTCACCGATGTGGGATATAATTTCGGTCAAGTAAAGATCTCTACCTTCAATACTTCTCGTTGAAACGCTCCTCAGTTGTATTACTCGATAGCATTTTGTATTAGTTTGATGTGGTTTTTTTGTTAACACCAAAGCTGGCAAGAGAATAAGAACGCACTATTTCGTGACTCGACGTGACTATTTGATTAGTTCTAGTTTTATTGGTGAAATAAAAATTTGCGTTTTGAATAAAACGAAATCGTTCCTCTTCGACTTTTTAGCAGATATTTACCTTTTATATTCCATTTATCTTCAGCTGTGAGTAAAAAAAAAATACACATCTTTCTGATATTTTCGTGGAAACAAAGGTATCTTGTTGCATACATTGGTGAGGAAAACAAAAGTATCAAATTACAAACGTTGGTATGAAAAGTAAAATTGTCACGTTTGCTACAAAATGGATGAAACGCAGCATAAAATACCACAATAAATTTAAAACCGTCTTGACAAACGATAAACGTAACTTATTTTTGAGCCTGGAAAGAAAACACAAACATGAAACATACACACTGCTAAGGTTATGTCTTATCAAGTTTTTGTCCGCTCATATTCTGCAAAGGGGAAAAGGCCTTGGGGGAGAACGGCAGGTGTGAGGACCTGTTTGACTACTGTATCAGAGCCGTAAATTACACTCTACACTACCTGAGATTGTCTCAGATAATGCAATCCTCCAATAGAATGTCGGGGAAGATAAGATGCAGCTCGGAAGATAAGCTCGGTCTCTACCTCCTGATATCACAGCCAGGGACCACCAACACCTTGATTATTTTAGGTCAGTTTCGGATAAAGTACGTCATAAATCCAATCCAGCGATTATTGTTTTGTTACACTGTTTGACAGAAAACCATAATCATAATGTGAAAGAAAACTTGCTTCAAGTGCATCTGAGAAGCCACAAAGGCGACGGAAAGAAAAGCTTTGTTGTAAACTCTGCGGTACGTAATCCTTGTGTCCAGTGAGCCACTAACATCTACAAGCTGTATGGTTTTCTGTTTCAGTTATGGTTGAACCACATTAATTCATTGATGGCGTATCCATTCATCTATCTCGTCCTGTCATTGGCTCCTTTTATTCACAGGTAACTGGTAAAATTACATACATCACTTCCTACAGATATCGAGGCATCTCAGGAAAAGTCATGGCTGTATTACGGAATCATAAGGAAGCGCTTCGTCAGCTTATGTAGGAAGAATGTATAACGTTAAACTGTAAAATGGAAAACTGAAGCTTTCCGGAAGTACTGACATCAAGTTGTCGTAGCCTACGTGCATTCCTACATTCAGAGCCTGCGTCTCCCTTCCTTTTTGACCAGCGTTCAGGAAACACGTTTCCTGATCCCGGGACGCGGCCTCTGAATACAAGATTGAGCCTGCGCGAACGTACGTAGACTTGCTGGTTTGACTCAGCTTAGCACTGGATACCAACATGAGAGGATGAAGAGGAAGACATTTCATCCCCCTTATAGACCTCTTATTCCCAAGGTAATCCCTCTCCAGTTGTTACCCAGTTCTGCCGCTGATAATTTTTTGCCAGACATGCGTAGATATTTTCGCGGAGAGTGAAAACGCGTGTGGAGTCGCTTCCGGTTGGGCTGTCCACGTGAGCACAATTGGCTTTTTGAAGACCCTCCTGAGATTTCCAAAACCGAGAATGGTAACTTGTAAGGGATTACTTTGGGAATAAACCTACATGGGACATTAACTGTCTCACTCTTTATCCTCTATTTCTGCTTATCATCTTCAATTTTTCTAAAGAAAGAAAAACTTAATACGAACAAAGATTTTTTCATTATGTTTGATTGCAGAGTTTACAACGCCATTTCTTCAGAACCAAGCTTCGTGCTCATTCTTCTTCATGTGATTTCTATTCCTCTGACAGGTAAAGTAACTTGTCAGTTCTGTCATTTTCCTATGCTTGATATAGCACTACTGGTCCAGAAAAGGTTAAATGAGAGGTTAGAAAACTGCAGGGTCTGTTGATTTGAACTAATGGAACTTCACACAGTATCCTTATTGCCGATAGTTGAATCAATTATTTTCTTTCAAATTAATTATGTTTCTTGTATACTCGATTAGTCAAATGCTCATCTGGGTACACTTTTGTTTTCACGAAAACTCACAAGCATGTCTTTTGTAGGTTTGATTAATGCCATTGCATTTGGAATTAACAAAGAAACCCTCAGCAGACTGAACTGGAGTGACATGAAGGTACGGTGAATAGAACGGTGTGTAAATAATGATAATATAAAAAGATACCACTCTAAATGTATCAAACTGGAGGCCTCCTTTATTGCTATCAATGTTGTTCCGTCTGAAATGAATACTGAAAAGTCTGGCGCTGTTGGCATTGAAATAATTCGTGTTAAACTCATAGTAGGTTAAAAGATTACCGCAAAGCTCTTTCGTCGCTCCTTCTCAGCTGACTAGATGTGTGATACACATTGTAACAGTTGTTATCTCTTTCTTTTGTTTTGTAGACGGCTTTTCAGCAGCATTTTCCCGTCGGGAACATGAGAATGGACTCGTCCATGGGGGAGCATAGACTTGGAGAACCCACTGAAACGAATGACTATCAGATATAGCAACCTGTCTTAAACAGGGCGGGGCTAGTGCAAGAAGAGCCTTGCACAAATAAATGGGTATGAGGGGTTCAGAACCTATTAAGACAATCGTACTACTCAAGTGGCGCGCATGGTCTTGTTTTAGAATTAAAAAGTGTAGCATATAAAATTTTATTACACTCAGAAGCTTTTTCCTGCTGCTGAACTTATAGTATTAACGAGTAGGTAGGCTGGCTGTCAACATTTAAAAGTCGTTTTCTTTTGTCTTGAAAGGTAATAGGCCGCCAAAATTAGACTTGAGACAAAACAACAAGATTAATTTCCCGGCCTGGGCATTCTGTTATATAGGCTATGATAGAGTATGGTTTTTCGGAGCAGTTTCGGTGTGAAACTGGGTCGATATAGATTTTGACCATCTCTTCTGAACCTAGTGTGGTTCGTTCAAGCTGGTCAAGAATTAGGTATAATTCTTAAAAGATACTTTAATAAGGCACCACCAGATTTACCGGGTTGGTGTGAGAAATGTCCCTATATTTAGATTTTGTAAAATTTGCAATGCGCAGTTATGTAAACTAATTATGGCAGGGGCCGAGTGGGAAATCAAATTTTCCTGGTGCCTGCGGGAAAAAAAATAGCAGGTTATTAAAATTTCGGAATTGCTTTGTTGTAAATAATGGTTCGATTGTCAAAAAAGCTTAGCTTTCTTATAGCACTTGGGATGCACAGATTAGTGCTCGCGGTACTCAACCGCTGGCAGTAACGAGAGTGTAACGAAAGCCGCTGGTAGTAATTAACGTGGAACGAGAACCGTTGGCAGTATTTTACAAGGGAACTAACACTGAACTGATTTGATTTTTACAAGTCACAAATTCACAAGAAACAGGGCACGAAGAGCTGCCATGAAATAAGTTTTATTTCTAGCATGCTTACTATAGTCTAAACATGGTATTTACTAAGTTATACTTCCTGTGTTGGAAATTCTATTCATTTTCATTTGACAGTTGCACGTGTCATTTTGGGATATTTTAAGGGTCTACAATAATATCCGGGTCACAAGATGATGCATGTTTTTTACATTTCAGGAATTGTCCAAGGACAAATGTCTACATATTGTTCAAGCGAAAAGGAAGCTATTGTGGTCATTACTTAAAATATTCATTACACCTTTGATCCTTCAGCGAAGATCCGGTTGACCTGCACCTCTTTAAAGCCTCTATTCTGGTTGGTTCTTGTGAATCTGCACCTCTTTTGTTCCTCGGTTTAGGGGCATTCTTTGTGTTCTTTATCTATTGTTTCGTTTGACCAATTATAAGGAACCTTGTAAATGGTGCAGGTCGCCCATGAAGATGTCGAGACATCAAAAGAATTCTCCGCCTTGATAATAATTTACGTGAAACCAAACAACCGAGGGATCTCACTTGGCCTGTCATTCACAATCCAATCCGACTCCTTGCTGAAGTCATGGGCTGCCAAGACCTATCCCTTCCTTCGTGCGTAACTGCACGACATAAATCGGAAATATTTCGTATTTTACGAAGATGTCCGAAAATAATACTTAGATCTCTGACTTCTAAAGATAACTTACAACAATGCGTTCAGCATTAATCTAGAACATTAAATTAAGGTGATTCCTCAGTATTGCACTGCGCAGCCCTACTGCGCACGATTTTCGCGTAATTAGCGCGCGCACATGAGCGCGCGTAAGATCTCTCCCTCAAGCTAAGCCTGACAGCAAAATAAATGCTCGTTTTCTCTTAAACGAGCATGGTGAACTATATTTTTAATTGCATAATTTTGGTGCTCAAATTATCCGCTCAACGTTAAAAATTAAGGAAAAAATTGTTCTGAAGGAAAAAAAAATAACACTAAAATAGTGCACAAAGCCGTTACTCGAGGATGCGAATGACCTTGAAAACAACGATTCGAGAAACGTTTTGGGCCAATGTCCTTTAGAATTGACTGATTTTTCCATAAATTATATATTACTTTGTTCCATGTACCAGAGACGTCCTACCTATCCAATTTTTTTTCAAGTATTGCTTTAATAACCTTTGTTTCCAGCCACCACAAAATGTAACGTGAACTTATGAAATATCGCTCGTGGTTAGGCATAAATGTGGTAAGATTGACCCATCATATCTCTTTAACGAGCATGGTGACCTATCCTTTTTAATGTATTTTTCGAAACAGTACTTGGCAGGGAACATTCTGGGAAAGTTTCAAAAACATTGTTCGGCAACTTTTGTTCCAGAGGAATCACCTTCAGCCACAGCGCGTTTTAAAGCAAATTGCTATCTATTGTTCCAAGGGGGGTGGTGGAGCGGCAACTGGTGTGGGAGAGGGGGGACGGGGAGGGGATTCAGTTGATGTTGCCGAGGACCAAGATGAGTCATCATTGGGTCTGACCTCTGTTGACTCTCCCACAGGATACTCTCGGACAAGACGCTTCTCAGAAGCTGAGTGCTGCATGAAAGCAACCTGAAATAATCAATAATAACCACTTATAATACTTCCTCATGGGTTTATCCTCTCCTACTACTCAGGGCAGAGGCAAGGGCTTATTGCATAAGACTGAAGACTCTCGAAAACTCACTTAAACTAGCTAAAAATACTAAAATTCGCCGGAAATCTGACTTCGAGGAATTCTCAGTGCATGCTCTACATACAAAACAAAACTGACGGCGCTGGATAAACACCATATAACAAAGATTTTACCGAACATGTATGTATACGTCTAATACGTTAGGCTGGCTATAGGACTAACACACATTGTTTCAACTATTAGCGCGGTTTTCACTTAAGTGTTGAAGTGAAGTAATTCGCATTTGATTTGCTTTGCATTTCTACGCTAAGCAATTGGCTGAAAAATACTTGATCAGAAGTAACACCAAAACCAATCATGACTCGCTGACACAAGTTTTTCAGCTACATGTATTTACTTGAGGTTTGATAGGCTCTCTGCACTGTTTGTGTTCTTCTGGTCAGAGTGATTACTTTGGTTTTGATTTACAACACTGGATTGAAATTAATTCCCGTGGAATGTTGCAAAATTCGCCCTAACATTCAAGATTTTTCGTATTTTGAACCTAATTGTAAAACTTGGCGGTGTCGTGTAGACTTGAGAAAACTCCATCGCTTTATTGCTTAGATATCAGTTTTCATCACACACTTCAGCAGAAAACTAATCAGAACGGAGTACATTGCCGATAATCCCATGCAGATTTTCCCGGCTTAGAATATGGCGTACCTTCATGTGAGACCAGTTGAGCCTGCTCAGTGTTTCTTTGTCCATGCCAAAGACAATGGCATTTAGCACCCCTAAATAAACCAGCACAAAAGAAAAGGCCAGAAATCCCTTATAATATAATAGATGATTCGGGTTTTGTGATGAAATTTAACTTATAAAACAAATTAGAACCATAATAACGGTCATCGTCGCTTGATGGAAAAATCAACCAAAAAGGCTAAAATAAAAAACCTCACCAACTAAGGGACTGGACAGAACTTGGAGTAACAGAAGAGTGAAGTTGTCCTCTGAACTGGCTGCGTCCTGAATTCTAGAAAGTTAAAATTATTCAAAACAAAACTCCAGCCATTGTCACCATATCAGTCTGAGCCAAAATAAATGAAGGGTAATGATATATTGAGAGTTTTACAAAACAGCCCCAACGTCCCTGGATCTCGTCCTAATGTATTTTTACTCATGATCATTCATCGTTTGTCGGAATTATGTATTAGCAAATTTTCACTTCGAAATAAACTAACCTAAAATAACAACTTCTTTTGTAGCGACAATGATCTAAATGTATTTGATATACAAGTTATACAAAACAAACTAGCTTTACGAACCTGTGTATAAGAGGACATATTGTTGTTAGAAGATAAACCACGGGGTACCACATCAGGGGCTTTATATCTTCCTTCATCAATGCCTGCCAATCAACCATAAAGCACATTGATATCACAGTCAGTCGTTCAACAAACAATTAATTAAACATTCTTACTTCTTACTCATTTACTGTGCACATGACATGAAGTGTCCATAGCAGCTGTAACGTTAAGTAACTTAGGGTGTGATTCCTAATTCGGAGTGCAAAAAACACCACAAATACACAAATTGACTTTCTTCCGCGCTGCCACTGACTACTTGATAGCAGAAATTGAGATTCCGTAATCTGTTAAATAAATCGAGTCAATTCTCGCGGATTATTAATTTCTGCTTGCGGTTATTTTTACGAAATTCAATTTCCGCGGATCGTCGAAAAACCTACGAAATTCGGGAACGGAATTAGATCCTGCGAAAATTTAATGCCTCACAGTACTATTCGACTTTTTGATAGCTAAATTTTCAACTGACCTAAATGTATCTAAATCTTGTGTTATTGTCAGTTTCGTTACATGTCCATTTAGAGTAAAAGGACTGATTTTGAAATTCATATCATTCACATGTTGATGACGTCATGTACCTCAGTGATTAGAGTGTCGGTATTTTGGAGTTGGAAGTTCACCGAGGACTCGGATCTTTCTGTCCCACGAACGTGACATCATTTCATCTAGATCATTGCCGGGTTTCTAAACTTGTTGTGGGTTTGGCTCATCAGTTTAAAAAGCATTCAGAAACATTCCGCCCTAAATGACTGCAGTCTGATTTGACATTTACGACGAAAGAAAAACAGGTGTCATTCCCAGTTAAAATGCCCCCCTCAAAACTTATTTCGGCCAGTTAAAAAGTGGCTCTGATTTAACATCCATGCAAAGTAAAATAAAAATCTGTAAGACAGATTTTTCGCAAACTAAGAAAATGTGAAGTTAAAAAATAGCTCAAAATCTGTTAGACAGATTTTTATTTTACTTTGCGTGAATGTTAAATCAGAGCCAATTTATTCCTGCAATTCTGAGGTGGGTTCATAGGGTAGATTTTGAGAAAAACGTGATTTAACCTACTAGTGCCCAGTCTCTCCTTGGGTACTCGGTCGTTCATTTTGGCCATTTGTTGACGTTTAATTGTTCAAGTTTCACATAGAACGGTAAAATACTTAAGTAAACAGTAAATAGAGAAAGGAAAAACATCTTGTAACAGTTTTCAAAAGAGTTAAAAGTTGGACTGTTATAATCCTTCAAAACTGTAGTAAGCAACCTTAAATTAAAATAATCTTCAGAGACCAAAATGTTGCACTATAGGTTCATTTGCTACTGCAAAAAAAAAAAACATAAGCTTTCAGTAGAAAAGAAAAACATGGGGTATCGATATATCTTACATGTAGATCTAATTACTTCCTTTTACGCTTTAGAAAAAAAACTTACTTTACTTCGCTCAGCTTCAGCATTGTATATTCCTTCCCAACGTTTTATCTACGGGATAAAAAGCAGAGCACATTGACTATAACTTTAATTGAACCTTTTTTTCACTACAGTTGGCAATTTAAGTGTAACCTTGAACCTGTTGCTCATTTGTTTTAACATTACTTCTTGTAAACATCCTGTTCATACCGATAATTTGACCGCACATCACCCAAAGCCATCACAGCGAACCTTACGTGCTTTACTTAAAATCTTTGATGTCCCTGAATCACCGAGGAGCTAAAAACCATTTAAACATCACCTATACCTAGGGAAAATAAGGGGGCAGTGTTCCGTTATTTTTCTTGAAAAAATTCACACTGCAATTAGGAATTTGAAACCATAATCTTTGCAATTCCTGCGCAAACACTACATCTATAGGTCCTATAGTTTTAGTTCTAGAATAGGTAATGTAGTCCAATATATATATATATATATATTACATATAGGCACTGCAACTGATGAAGGTCTTTGACCGAAACGTTTATTTTTATTAAATTTTTAAACCTTTTTTTTTT
>Ga0126338_10003276_pt1 | contig 11333 bp, 7 predicted proteins | sample OrbCmetagenome_2_FD_92529 | JGI IMG/M metagenome (GOLD analysis project Ga0126338, IMG submission 92529) | Coral microbial communities from Petempiche,Puerto Morelos, Mexico - Orbicella C C metagenome | ecosystem: Host-associated > Invertebrates > Cnidaria > Coral | place: Petempiche,Puerto... | reverse complement strand
TTCAAACTCAAACCTGGATAACAAACAATATAAATAGAAAACAGCACCCAAAAGTTACAAAACTGAAATCAAAATTCTCGCTAATCCTGGGTTAGCTTAATCGGGCTTTGAACAACCCGGCCCTGGATCTTAATATTTTCAATAACAAGCATAGGGGTTGTAACCTTCACATCTTTTACCCTAATCCACGTCTGCTAATTCTATTCATGAATGTTAGGAGAGTGTTGAGAGATTGGTAGAGTGGTGTTATTTATTGTTGTAACTTAATTTTCGTGAAACGGCTTACCTTTCAGAGACTTTATTCCGTAACCTTGTTTAAAGCGAAAGTTGCATTTTAATAGGTTCTTTTGTGCTTTTGACCACCAGGGACAAATGTACGGATCACTATCTTGGCACGAGGGGTCAACTGCAGGAAAACGAAAAGCAAATTGAATAGAGCAGTTCTCATTCGAATGTAATTCGTTTTGACTTGGAATTTGACTACAGTTGAAGCTCTCGTTAGCGACCACCTCGGAAATTCGAAAAAGTGGTCGTAACTAGAGCTGGTCGCTTACAAGAATGAGCTCTCGTACGCGACCGCAAGATAAAAAAATAGAGGGTGGTCGCTTACGAGAGCTTCAGAAACTCATTAATAATTCATAAAGGCTCTGTGAGTGGTCGTTTCCACGCAGGCTAAGTGGTCGCTACGGAAAATGACCATAAACTTTTACGAATACAGTACTGCATTATACAAGAGATCTTTATCAACGAACCATTAGCGCAGTGTGCAGTGTCATTAAAGTGTTGATTTATACGGTCGCCTACGAGAGTGGTCGCAAGGAGAGCTTCGACTGTAGCTTAATAAACTCGCGCTTGCACTTTCTCAACCAATTAAAAGTTAAATCGAAATTAATCGAAACTCTTTCGCACACGTTTTCCCGCGCTTGGCATCAGTTACATGTATTTGCTTCGAGTTTAGATTGGTTCACTATTGTTTGCTTTCTTTGTGATTGGCCAAAGCAATCATGGTCTCTTGGTGAAAGCGATTGTTATAATTTGGACAGTTACGTAAACGCCACCCAATTAAAAACCTCTCTATCGCTCTATCTTACGTTACAGAATCTGCAATTCTAAATATGAGGCATTGTTGCTGATGAATAGTATGTAACTCGTGTGGGTTGTGAGTGATTCAAGCGTCACTGCCTTTGTTTTGTGAAAATCGCCGGGAAAGTGAGAGAAACAAGACCATGTTCTCGCGTAGGATGTAATTTTACAGTGGGGAGCTTTGTTCACGAAAAACTTCATTTTTTCCTGTACCCTTGGAGTGTGTAATACTCCCACTAATGTTATTTAAACAGGGTTCAAAGGCCGCTTTTATTTACAGTTAATCTGTACAATCTGTAGACTCTACTTTGAACTTTCTTACAAGTAGAACTGGATTTGAACGGTCTGGTGTTGACAAGTTAGCGCACGGGTAACTTAAAAGTCTTTAAAGCAAATGTTGTCCTCGTGTTTTGCTGCACACTATTTGTCTTCCAGCCCTTACCATTGCATCGGCGACAACTCTTTTTACATTTATCCCACTCTGGAAAACTTCTGCCAACGTAGTACATTGTCTTCAGTATCGGTGGTTGTGCGGTTTTCCAACAGTATCCTGAAGCAGCTCTTCGAGGACAATCTCCTTCCCCGTCTATACAAGGCTCTGAGATATAAATACAGATAAAGAAGGCAAATAGTAGTAAGTAAGAAAGACGACGCAGGTATTGTAACAGTATAGGTCAGTTTGTCATTTTGTACAACTTTTCTCTTTTTTTAAGGGCTGGTCAATATTCATAACATAATGAAGGGGATCTAACATCAATGGCAATCATGTGCGGTGTCGTCATAACATTGTTCAAAGGTATAGATTAAGGAGGGTGGAGGGTCATGAAGCACAGGCGTAAGCATTGAAGGCATTTGCTAATGATTTTCAGAAAAAAATTATGATTAAGGGATAGTTAAATCATCTTCCAAAGAAAACAACAATGACTGAGGCAATTGCCTCGGTTTACCTGTTGCTAGCTATGGCCCGATTTTTTTATTAATACTTAGTATTAATACTTTTCTACCACAGGGATCTTAGTACCATCAGCTCGTGGCTACAAATTACTAAGGAGCACTTTGTGGGTTGTTCAGTAGCTTAAATCTGTTCCACAAAGATAAAATTCATACAGTGTCTGGAAGAAAAATTTTGTTACAATCTTTATGCTACAAGAGATGTAAATAGCCTACATTTATTTCAGAAGCTCAATTAAACCTATTTTATCAACTTTATTATTTTATAATTTTAAGATTTTATTGTATTTGTATAATCTTTTTTAAACTTTTTTAGAGTTAATCGTATCTATAACAAAATTCTCGATCGTGATTGGTTCTCCGCGCGCCTATTTGTCACGTCAAAGTTCGCCCAAGTTTTCACAGATGTAATCAAGACTTTGTGCTAATTGAGGTTCAGTCGCTGGTTTTCACTTGGTTGCTACTTCGATTTGATTCATTGTTATGATCTCAAGCTTGGGTGTATTTTCTGTTCATGCTTTAAGGAAAATATAATTAGGATTTTAATGTTTGTAAATGTTTATTTCAATCCTTTATCTTTGTCCTGAAAGTTCTCAATTTCTGCCCTTCGGCAAAATGGCCGTCATGCTGCGAAATGCCATCTAAATTATGACCGATTGTCAAGTTATACCTTGTGCGATTTGCAGAGAGATTCTGTAAATTGCTGCTTCAATATATAGAAGATCTTAAAGTCGATTGATCTCGAATTAACTTCACTGTTTGATACGCAAAAAACAAGCACCGAGTCGAGTGTCTTTCCACTGGGTTCCTTTTGCCAATTAGGAAATGAAGAAGAAATCAGGCGGGCGTAAATGTACTTTGGTGCTTGTTACACGAGTTTTAAAGTTAGGCTTTGGCATCATATTGCGGAAACCAACTGCAGTTTCCATAAGGGAATGGGACATATAACTTTAGATGGTATTATGTCGAACATTATTGTGGTTTTTCCTGTTTTTGCCCTACGGTACAACATTTCACTCGCTCCCGCAAGATGGCCGTCATGCCTGAAAAGTCGCATGTAAACAATGACTTGCAGGCGAGCTAAAGTTGGAGCTGTTTGCCAGCAAATACTAAAAGAAAATTGTCCGATGTTTGATATCCCTCAAATGCCGATGAGTTGAAATTAACTTCAAGGTTTTAGGCCTAAATGAACACTCATTTTCTGATCTCCAGAAGATGCTCTGCCACCAAAAATCAGTCGCTCACAATTCCGCCAGCCAGACAGGCTAGTACGACGCAAGCTTCTTGGTTCGCAAAATATCGCGGACATGCAATGAAGACGGATAAATAACAATTGTTTTTTTTTCATCTTCAAATAAAAATTACTTATTTATGTTCAAAATATCAAATCATATGATGCTAAATATTCTACAAATTCAGAATAATTTATAGTAAAAGATCAGCAACTATCAATATACCTGTGTCAACCATGTTGGGCACCGGATAAGTTACACGTATGAAATCAGACTTTAACTGTTGTACAACATTCAGGAAAGGAAAGAAAGTTTCTACTGAGGTCCGTGTCACCTGCCTAGGCATTTTGACTTTTATATTATGATGTTCACTTGATGCAATAATAATACTGGTGTGTTGTTTTGAAAGTGTGCATGCGCTTGATAGTCAGTATAGACTTCCCATCAAATGACTATAAGCATCTGTAAGTTTCAGCATAGCAAGCATGGAACTCACACCTGCTAGGACAAGATCAAAGTGTTTGTATCGCTCTGTAATTCCCCGAAACATGGGGGAAAGAAGGGTCTAGGAAAATGTTCCACAAGAAAACAAATTTTGATGTTTTTTACAATTGCAGATTAATGGAGTGCTCTTCCTTTTTCAGCTTCAGGTTTGTAATTAGTGATACAATGACATAAGAAAACATGGCCACAATGACAAAGAAAAAGAAACAGAAATGGTTTTTTTTTTGTGTTGTCTGGCTGTGTGCATCAAAAAAGGAAAGCGTTTTTTAAAAATTTAAGTGAGAGTTAAAAATTAAACTCAAACTGAATGCAGCAATCTGTGACATTTAAATGATGGGGCATTGTGAAGTATTAAATAATATACCTGTCCAGCATTTTTATACTTTGCAAAATATTGCTAAGTCCTCGACTGGCAGCTTTAAGAATGTTAACAACATCACATGAAAATAAGGTTCAGATTGCTGACAAAATGGAGTTTAGTAGAGGGACCGAGCACTTGTGCAGTTTATCAGTATTCACTCAGATCTCATGCCATCAGAGAGTGACTGGCCACTTCTCAGGAATTCTGCATCCTGTACTTTTTTCATCACTAACCCAAATCCTGTTTTTCTTTCCCTAAAAATGTATTGAAAATATCTAATTTAAAATACTCTCTACTCAGGTGGTGTTTACTGTCTGCTCATCTGTCAATAACTTGCCAGTTTCAATGAGACAACTATTAACCAGACAGACTCTATAGTTTGTTTTGAAAGGAGACACCACTTAGCGCTTGCCTGGTTGATTCGCTTTGGCCCCAAAAAAATTTATTTGGGTCATGATGAATTCCCAAATTCCTGAGATACAGTAAACAAACAACAACAACAAAAAATATCCCACATCCTATACCCAAATTTTGGGTGTCAAATCCTGTCAAGATATTTTGCATTTCTTGAATCCTGCACCATAGTTTGGTCACATTCCAGATCCCAAACATACCCTTTCAGACCCAGCTAAGTGTAACAAAAAGTCAATTATCACTATTGAGCACGTGAAGGTAAGGTAAACTCTGCATATGAGCCAAATGGCCTATCAGGCTGTGGCTTATCCTGGTTTCTGTAGCATGAAGCGACTAGGAGTACTTCCACTGGGTGGAGAGAGGCACTCTGAGAGTTGAGTGTTTTGCACAAGAACACAAGCTACACAATGTTCCCGGCCAGGGCTTGAACCCGGGCTCCTTGATCCGGAGATCAGCGCACTACACTGGAACAATGCTCCCATGTTATAAATTATGGAATAGTTTTACTGAGCCTTGTGTGTTTTAAACACTAGAGATGTAACCCCTATCCTTGGAGACAAAGTGTCACTGTTTTATGGCAGCCACAAGCCCAAATACCTAGTTTGGTACATACTATGTACTTATGTATGTAGTGAGCATTAATTATTAATTCAACGTCATGATTGTTCAAACACTTGGAACCTGAACCAAAAGGGCAATGTAAAAATCTTTCTTTCATCTAATCTTAGATAACAAAAAATCCACAGCACTCACATAAAGTTAACACAAATATCATCATCCATAGAAAAATAATTTCTACTGTAACTTTTCAATTAAACAGACCAAAGGATAACATCAGAGACTTCAGCAATAAAACTTTTGTTGTCATTACTACAAACATCAAGATCCAGTAGTTTAGCTGATGGCAAAACGATGTTTTTTTGGCAACAAGGAATCAATCTACCCTTTTGCAACTTCTCCACAGGCCAGCTGCCTATCTTCCAGCCGTATGAAAATACTAAGTTATTGATATAATTATTGATCTTGAATTATGTATTTGGAAGGAGAATGCTCCACTAAATATTGATTATGCATAATCCCTTTAGTACAATCAGCATTAAAAATAATTGTGAAGGATAATCAGTTTGATAACATAGTGTTTTTTTTTAACATCAATGCAGTATAAATTAATTGATTAGAAATATCCTTACATTAGCACAATAACAGCAAATGTTATTTTACTACAGAGCCAGCAAGAAATATTTATGGCAAATAAATTGTTATTTTCATGAAACTAAGAAAACCCACTCACGCACTGATCGACACTCACGCAAAATCTGTTTCAAGAAACTAACCTCCGATATCTCGCGTTAAAAATAACTTTAATGAATTCATTTCAGACTTCAGCTTAATTTAACATAAACGTAAACAAATATGAAATATTAAAGAGATTATAACTTTACACTCGTAAGTTGTTAGACGTAGCTTGTAAAACATCACCAATTTGTTTTTACCACTTGGTGATTTCGAAGATCCAACTCTATTACATGAGAAGAAGACAAACTGAAAAAGACATTGGCAAACTAAACCAATCCGTTGGCGAACCAAAAAGGTAGATTACCGACTTGAATTAAGCGAAAAATTCCAGCAGAAGGAAGGCGCGAAACGGCGCAAATCCAGTGCGCGTCACTTTGAGAAGCTTGCCGTCCAACAACAACAAATACAATCTCATCACTACGACGGGTAATGTATTGCTAATCAGCTTACGGAGTTTGCAAAAAGATCTCCTGTACTTTACAGCACAACACACGGCCAAAAGCGCATATTTTAACGACGAACATTCAAGAAATGGTCGCCAACCTGACCAAGGTGGACGCCATGAACGCCACTGACAACTAGTAGGTCACGTGACAAACGACAGTTGACAATATAGTTCGTTCGCATTGCATTATGGGAAGGGCTTCCAGCCCCCCCCTCCCTCCCTGTATCCAATTTGAACTTTTCGTACTGGATACCTGTACGTGATTCGCAAGTCAATTACGTGCGCTTTAATGACTTCTTTCGCAATGTTTCCCACAGCTTTTAAAAGCGTTACAGACGTTTTCGTTCAAAAGAAGTTCTCAAAAGACATTTTTAATTCCGAAATTTGTTATAGATACCATTAATTAGTAATTGGACCTCGTGTCGCACATTTCAGGGAGTGATCGTGCTCGTAATTTCAAATCGGCCTCGCGCTTCGCGCTCGTCCGATCTTGAAATTGCTCGCGCGATTACTCCCAGAATTGTACTCCATTCGGTCCATTAACAATTACAAATTATTATTATAATTATTGTTATTGTTATTGTTATTCTTACGCTTTATATGCCGAAGTATGACCCAAATATCACTCTTGCGACAATGCATGTTACTTACCTTGTCCTGGACAAAGGTTGGTATTGCAGTGTTTCTTTTGCTGCTTTAAGTGAAGGCTTTTTGCTGGGCATTCTCTTGTGCGAACCTGGACTCCACCACCACAAGTCTTACTGCATTCTCCATAAGATTCCCAGTTGCCACAATCACCTGTTGACACACAAGCAAGCTAAGAATCATGACATGGAATAAATTACTTCAAATGAATATTGCAGATTTTTAGCATTACAAATCTTCGTTGTTGAGAAGCTAGCTCATTGAAAGTGCTGTCCTTCCAGAAACATGTTGGGCTGTTCCTGTGTGGGCTGCCACACAATCAGTCACCGGTCAGCTAAACGATAACCTTTGAACACCTCGTGAAGAGAAGTGTTGTGAAGTAAAGTTTCTTGCTGAAGTGATACACGGATAGGGATTAAACATGATACCACAGAGGTTTTCATATTATGTAGTACTAAACCATATTGATGTGAAGTATATATGAAATAATTCATATTTGAACTGCGGTAGTAGATGAAAGTGAAGAATGATCATCGCAGTAAATTTCCATTTAAGTAATTGGAAACAAGAAGCCTAACAAAATCAGGGCTTCAACGGGACTCGAACCCGTGACCTCCGCGATACCGATGCGATGCTCTACCAACTGAGCTATGAAGCTACACATTGGGAGCGAGGTCAATTAATTGAGTTCATATCTTCCCGTGAAGAGTTAAATGATGTGAAGTATATATGAAGTAATTCATATTTGAACTGCGGTAGTAGATGAAAGTGAAGAATGATTATCGCAGTAAATTTTCCAATTTAAGCAATTGGAAAGAAGAAGCCTGAAAAAATCAGGGCTTCCACGTGTTCGAATCCCGGTATCGCGGAGGTCACGGTTCGAATCCCGTTGAAGCCCTGATTTTTTCAGGCTTCTTCTTTCCAATTGCTTAAATTGGAAAATTTACTGCGATGATCATTCTTCACTTTCACTAAACCATATTGTGGATAGAGGTTGTAGTATATGTGTGTATTTTTTTTCTTAAAGATTAAATCAGAATTCGAACCCATGGGCAGTCAAAAAACAGAAGCTGAGAATTCCAGGAATCGGCCATTTCTCTTGCCATACGTACCGAGATATCAGACGGTTTCAATCAGGGATCATGTCCCTGTTTCGTACTCGAGTTTCACTTATGGCTAACTTACCAGGATACTGCTCCTCACAGGCCATTTTCATGATTTCCTCCAGTTTGCTGTATAATTGCCAATATTCGTGTACTTGCAAAACGTCCTTGATGTTGCTGGCGATTTCTTCCAGCTCTTTCCTATCAATCCCTGTACCAATGCCGATGGCGATTCTCCTGACGCTTGCTTTCTACATAGAAAATACGCAGTGTATATTTAACAAATAGCTTCCTTGTTGCCGTGTGCCTGGTCAATATTAAATCACAGATGAAGTCAAAATTGTGTAAGAACAAAACAGTGGCACAGGTTGACGTTTTCGGAAGTCAATAGAGAGATTACGCATGACGTTACGTCAAACGACAAACGGCAAAAATGAAACTTTTGCCATCTGTCTTCAGCTGTCTATACAGTAGAGTGAAAATATTCGTATTTGCGGTGAATAGTAGGAGACATTTTCCTATTTTGTGTGATTTAGTTAAGCATTAGAAAAAAAGAACACAAATACAGAGGTAATCTTTGCCGTTTGCCATCTGCTGTAAACGTCATGCTTAAACTCTCTTATTACTGAACGGACGCACGGCAACATGGAATCTATTTGTTTTATAATTACAATAAAGAAACGAAAAATGTTAATGCTGTCATCTCATGCCTTGTTATTCGTATTTCATCAGCAATCACATACTTATTCATTTAGCCATTTTTTTCATTTGGACCCCTGAACTGTAAAATTTAGAGCACGAAATTTTGGAATACTGCTTTTAAAACACAATTCAAAGAGCTTGAACAAAGGAAGTCACTTAAAACTTTACAATGTTTAGATAGTCGATCTTTATTATCATAGCTATAGCTTTTTACGATTTTCCTTTCCCGTTTTCTGTTCAGTCGTAGCCTCGAGTAAGAAAATATATCAAACACTCGATGTAGTGCCACCACATTTACAAGCACCTCAAAAACTCGTTAAAAATACCTCCTACAGCGTTTGCAAATGTGGTAAAAGGCGGTCTCTCGTTTTTGATATATTACATAAAAATATTCTTACCCTTTCTGAGGGGATTTTGTGGTACTCATTTATCGTTGTTTTATGGACTGTCATGGATTTTGAGATTTTAGAATGTTACTTTGAAACAACAATTTGGATCCAACAACGATTGAGAGAAACAGTTTGTTAATAATTACTCACATCCAAAGGAGGAATAACTTGGTTAAATGGCTTGCTTCCTTCATTTGTGTCACCATCTGTGAGCACAATCAACACGTTTGGTTTATCTGGTCTGTCACCACTGTCTTCCCAGCCAAAGAAATCTTCAGTTGCTAGTTCCAGGGCTCTATCTGTCCTTGTTCCACCCTGAATGTGCGGCAAAGTGTTAGCTTTGCGCTTAATTTCGTCAACCAATTGGGTATCGGTAAATCTGCAACAAAGAAGATTAACAATAACTTCTCAAACTTATTCAGTAACTGAATTAATCAACCACCTCTTACACTGCGCAATTAAACTCCCCAGTACATCGCAAAGGAAAACTACCGAAATCAACCATGTCACTGATACTCTACGAGCCAACAACTATCCCTCCTATGTTATTTCCAACATCTTAAAGCGGAAATTTTCCAAACCAGCCACACACGCCATCCCCACACCTGAAGAATTGGTCGGCATGTTTTTTAAATGGGCTGCGCCTCAAGAGAAACCTAACAGTTTTGCTGTCCTTCCCTTCATCAATGGTTTCACGCAACCATTATCAAGAATTCTTGGAAGGCACGACATTCAAGTTGTAAATAAGCACTTCAAGACTTTGTAACAAGAATTTCCTTTTCCCAAATTCAGACCATCTATTGAACATCAACCGAACGAAAAACAGCGCCTGAATACATTTTACAAACACCTCGACGTCCGCTTAAAATACTCCGCTACCCGTGGCATTTTCAGCTCTCTTTTAGGTGTTTGGAAATGTGGTCAAACACGGTCTTTTGTGTTTGATATATTACTTAATACCGTTTTAATACTTATCAGCCTTGACTTAATTGCAAATTTCATTTTCTTGTCCTTTTTTAAACTCGTGGCTACGCGAAGCGTAGAAACGTGTTTCTTGCGGGGACTCCGATATGCAAATGTGTCACTCACTCACTTAGGTGTAGACACTGTTCGTAATTAGTCGGCCCGAACAAGAGCGTCCGAGCCCGACACCATGTTGGAATAGTAACCGTGCAGTCAGCGCGAGCCTCGCTATCGTGTTTGCGCGGTTACTGCTCAAAGCATGCATCATGCCAGCCCGAATTGATGATTTTGTAGCTTTTACACGACCATTAATGTTAGGTGTTTCGCTAAATTGAAGTGGAGTTGACTTCGAATGTTCGAATTAGTACTATGGCCAACTTGAACGTGAATTTCATGAGCATTTGACTCGTCCAGGCGTTCAAAACGACCAGGAGATGAGCATTTGTTTGCTGGAAAGTGATCTATTAATGTGGTAAGCTTTGATGAGAATGTGTCTTATTCGAGGACCTTAATGAAGTTATATGAGCGAAACGAACACTTCTCAATGAACGAAACCAGGACAAACATCGGCCCCATTACATAATATTGTAATTTCATTTTTATAATTTAGTAACGTCTAAACCTGAGGCCAGTCGAAATATTCTTTTGAATATGCCTTGTGTCAGCTTTGCAGTAGTCTTTGACTTATTATCGTTTTACTCTTCAAGTTTGGCTGATCAGATCTCCTGTGAGATCCAACGTTCAATCAAGCGGGACCTTCGCTCAGAGCTTTGCAGGTTATAGAACTTAAGTTTCTTATGTTGAGTAGTCCACGTTCAACTGACATCGAGTTAAGTTTAGATTAAAGTTGTGTTCTCTATACTTGTCTTGTTTATTTTAGTATATTGATTTGAATTCTGAGTGGGATGTGATATGCACAAAAACTTGGAAAAAAAATTCCCAAATACTTGATTTTGATAAGCTTAAATGATTTTTACCTTGTCTTGTGTTTACACTTTTTCTTCCTTATTGAAAAGATAACAAAGGGAAAGAAATCCCTCCGTGAGCTCGTAGGAGCACATATTTATGGGTGAAAAGATTTTTGGATCAACACTGAAAATGCCTGCAAATGAGGCTACTCATTTTGATGTACTTTATGTGCAATATATATAGAGAGACAAGCGGTTCTACATTGGAAAAGAAGTGCTGTCTCATAAGAAACCTTACCTATAGCCTTGAGTGAAATGCAATGAAAAAGGTCTGTAA
>Ga0126338_10003275_pt1 | contig 11334 bp, 5 predicted proteins | sample OrbCmetagenome_2_FD_92529 | JGI IMG/M metagenome (GOLD analysis project Ga0126338, IMG submission 92529) | Coral microbial communities from Petempiche,Puerto Morelos, Mexico - Orbicella C C metagenome | ecosystem: Host-associated > Invertebrates > Cnidaria > Coral | place: Petempiche,Puerto... | reverse complement strand
AATTAGTAACTCTGAACTCTTAGTTACTCTTGAAATCGCATATTTAATTAGTTTCCCTTGACAATGGCGCCAAGATGTCGCCGAAACGTCGGATTTGTCTATCGTTAGTTTTTGCCTGTATATATTATTATTATTATAATAATAATAATAATAATAATAATAATAATAATAATAATTACGGTTTATTAGCATTTCACTAAGCGTGGCTCTTCTATGCTAAGACCTGCATACAGTAATAAAGAAATTGAATCCAGCTATATTAAAAATATTTACAAACTTGAATAAAGAAAACGAAAACAAGTCTCAGAATTACTCAAATTCGGCATTCGCAGAGGAAAAATAAAGGCTTTTAGATTTCCGCAGGAGTCCCTCAGTGTCAGTGGTGTTTTTAATGTCCTTAGGCAAGCTGTTAAACAAGCGCGCTGCGCAGTCCTAAAACGTGCCAGGGAACTGAGGTGCTACCATTACGCGCTATAATAAGATGCCCTTAAAGCGCTTTTCACTACAGAATACCTCATCGCCGATCTTTGTATTCTTGACGCCTTTGAGATCGAGAAGCTGTAAAACCTGTTAAAGGGAAGAAAGTGTATTTGTTGAAAATGAAAAATTGCCAATAATGCACTATTTGGCACAGTGCCATAATCAGCGTATAACAAAGACTGCTTGTGTACCATCATTCAGGACTGAACAGCGTCCTAACTAAGTACTCACATGCACATTAAACACCGTCAAAAGCTTTATCTATATTGTTACCTCCTGAATTCGTCTCCTCTTTTCTTCATTTGAAATCGTGGACGGGAGCCTGAGATTTGCTTGATAAATTAACACTTCATTTACCGTTAGCGATCTGTGCATCACATCTTCCTGGAGAGTAAATTGACCAGTTTGGTGACCAAAAGGCAATAAAGTGAGCTTATAGACCGCATTGCTTCTGGTTATTGTGTGTCGTGCCCGAAATCTGGGTCAGGGATCGATTAGACAAACGTGATACAGACTTCAATACACTGTACGTTCTTGTGGTGTATTTCACTCAAAACCCCAAATTGAGTCGGTGATATTGTGGCGAATTCTGTTTAAAGCTCTTCCTCAGTCTTATACCAAACTGCAAATTTATTTTAAAAAGTAATTTGCCCACTTGGTAGGAAATAAACGTTCTCTTGCTGCCCATATCTAACGACCCAAGAAGACTTTTAAGTGAATGCGATCATCGCTTTATGTTTTTTGAACCAAATGACAACTTATTTTATTTGTTTTTTATTATCATTATTAGAAAGAAGAATGGAACTTTGCTCCTCCCACCGCAGCTCAATTCAAGCAATAAGCAGATCGCGTGTCACAAAAAACAACCACCATTTCACTTACATTTTCTCCGAATAACTCACTTCCACAACCTTCTTGCAACAGTAACTTTATAGCTCTACTAGGGCAGTTAAAATAGCAGTCATAGAACAAAGCACAAACCTGTGGGACAAATCCAGTAATGTTTCTATAAACACCCAAGTCGTTGACTTCTTTGTCGTTAATGTAAAGACGACCACCACGTTTCTGAGAACAAGGAAATAGCATTACTTCTCCTACATACATACATACATTATTTTATTTACCTTCGGATTTCAGAGTAGCTTATGCAGCTAATATCTCCGAGCATTTAACCATCAGATGAAAGATAGACCACCACACCGGGAACTACGTCTCCTACTCTTTTCGATCAGTGCGTGGGTTCATGACGTCTCACAGAATTAATTATGAAGAGTTGTGAGACGGGGCCTACGGTTTATCGTCCTTATCCGAGAAGACTAGAAAGTCTAACAATTTACAGATGTCATTACAAAGGCAGCACTTTCTCCTCAATGTAAATGGCCCGAACTCAACAGCTGGCAAAATAAATTGTTTGAAAATACAGTCCAAAGAATTCAAATCATAAGCTCTATTATCATTCGATGCATTTTTGTCGTCATTGTCATTCGCCGAGAGCCCACCACGTGACCTGGACATAACTGCCTACAAATAATGATCTGGTCATGCGTAGTACGGTCTAAATGTGTTTTGCTGTAAATCATTATTATTTTTTTATTTCTGTTTATTTGCCTTTTTACCCAATATAGTAATTATTTATATATGTTTCAATGTATGGCGAGGTGACCTCCAGAAACCATCAGGCTTTTAATTGAGGCCACCTCGTACGTAAAAATACGGTTACATAGATAGTGCTACAAGGTGCGGCTTTGCCAGTTAAGTAATTATTTTATTAAAAACTCTAGCAGTTTTTTCTTAAAATTGGGAAAACTTGACAAAGAAGTGCTTGTAACAGGAAGGGAATTCCAGATCTTCGGACCTCGGTAAAGAATTGTGAATTTTTTTTCCGATTAGTCCGGCAGTGATGCACGCGATAATTATTGGCTGTTCTGGTGCTATAGCCATGAATTTGACTGTTTGTAAAAAACAAGTTGAAAAACAAGGGAGGCAACAGGTTGTTATGATAACAGTACATAAATTTAGCTATTTGAAACGTGTTTATTTGATAAATGCCTAAAATTCTTAATTTGGAGAATAAAGGAGCAGCATGTGCTCTATAATCTGAATTCAGTGGCGGATCTAGGGGAGGGGCCCGGGGGATCCGCCCCCCCCCCCCTTTCCCTTATTTTGGGTAAAAGAAGAAGAAATAACAGAAGGAAGAAAAGCCGGCAGGGCAAGTAAAACAAAACCGGGGGCCCCTCTTAGCTCAATGTATGGATCCGCCACTGGTAATAGCTCGCACAGCCCGTTTTTGCAAACAATCATATTCTGCTTCCGCGCAGATCAATGCAAGGTTTTGATCTGCTCGCCACTGACAAATCCCGATATTTTGGTTCTATTACTGGAGGGTTTCCGGGCGAGGGGAGAGAAAGTAACAGAAAAGATTGGTATGGGAAGGAGTCTTGTGTTTCAAAACTGGGTTTCCGTTTGAAAAATTTCAAGTTTAAATAAGAATACCTCATGGCGACTGGTCTTCGACACAAAATCAATACAATAAAGAAAACGAACAACACCATACAACCATCGTCGATCTTACCCCATAATATGCCTTTCCACACAGCGTGTTAAGTAGGGTCGTTTTCCCGGATCCCGAGGGACCCATGACAGCGGTTACTTCCCCAGGAAGCAACTGACCCGTGACGCCTTGAAGAACATCCTTCTTTGTCTGTCGAATATAATTACACATAAGGCCACTAAAGGATAGGTCCGTATTAGTGTGCGAACAACTTGTAAAGTTGTAACCTAAAGGCTAAAGAAAAAAGATAGGGACTTTAAGCAATGACGACGGCGACGCCGGGGACCACGTCCAGTAAAATTTAGTTTTATATTTTATCTTCGAATTTCGCAGTTGTATAGATTTGTTCGGTGCACTTATCTGTCTCAGAACTTACTCAAGCTAAATGTGTAATGCCAGCGTTGAATTCCAAATTAAAATACGACAAATTAACCGCTGCCGTTTGCATTCTCCAAAATACGTAGATCTAGAACTTGGTCGTTTCACGTTCTTGTTTTGCAGGGGACGGCTAAGAAATGTACCAAGAATTATAACGCACGTGTACAGCCATTGTTCTACTCATTAAATCTTTTGTTTGGTGGCGTTCTCGTTGCCATTGCCGTCGTGGTATGCTTAAGGTCCCTATCGTAGTGTGTACTACGACTTGTTGGGCCGATTTACCCAAATTTGACCAAAAAAGGTGCACGTGAATAAAACTCAGATAAATACTGATCATTCTGTTGAAAACCAAAAGATTTACAAATCTGTCCGATTTTCATGCAAGCAAATACATCTAATCGACAATTGTCGCGTGTAACTTGGCTTGCTCGAATGAGCGAGTTAATACAGCACACAAATCGTAGTGCGTAAATTAGACGTAACACACCGCCACAACGTAAAATCTAAATATTATGTCAGCACTTTTCAAGACCCAAAACAATTAACGTAAATAAGATATCTCCCTTGATAGCAAAGATCCGGAGTAAACATTCATGTAGGGACCCTAACTTCCAATGTCCTAGGGACCTTAACTTCCTAGGACTTGGGGACCATCACTTCCAAGGACCTAGGGACCCTAACTTCCTGGGACCTCGGGACCCTAACGTCTTAGGACCAAGCGACCCTCACTTCTTACGATCTGGGGACCCTAACGTCTTAGGACTTAGAGACCCTTACATTCTTGGAACTAGGGACCTTAGCTTCCCCACTGCTGCCAGCAGAATTTTACCTTCTTGAGAACGAGGCTGAGATTTTCAAAGCGGATGGTAATGGTTTGCTTCTTAGGCGACGCTCCTTCTCGATATTTTTCCACCATAGTTAAAAACGAAGCCATGCGCTTTAATTTGTCTTGAATTTTGAATTTTGGTTTCTTAATCTCATGACATCGCTGTACCACATGACGTTGAAACAGAAGCGTGAGTCGTTCCTCGTGGTTAAAACAGTACATAAGCAACAACATCAGCCCCAGAATTACTAAGATTAACACGATGCCAGCCACGGCACTCTCTGGAGCTGAAGAACCCTTCTTGCATATAGAAAGAAACTGAAAAATAACAGCGGTACATTGCATATTAATACATGAAATTATGTCATTGAACTAACGTGAGTTCCACATTGAGGAAATATTGGTCGAGTTCTTGGTGCAAGTTTATGGACCGAACAACAGGCGAGGTCCAAAAGATTGCGAAAAAAGAACGCGACTTATATTCGCAAAAACGGACCACTAGCTCAATAAAGTATTTATTATATATAAGAGCTCTAATAAAACTCTGCTCATAGATTAATACGTACTTTCGATCCATTCGCGCGCTAAAATTAAGGATTTATCTTCGTTTTTGGGTCGCTCTAAAGAAGTTGATCAAACTGCAATTTACTGCCAAATAGGAACGTAAAGAGTTTCCACTCAACAATGTTTCGGGGAATGTTCATCATCGCTATTTATACACCACTGAACAAATGCTTCTGGTCATAATAGTAGAACAGTGATTGCTGATGATCACCAACGGTTTGTGCAACCACTAAACTTCTACAGCTTCGACGACTCAAACTCTTCAGGCTAGTATTTTAAGAGTCTCAAATGACCAGTCTCTTCAGAGACAAGTAGACCAGTAGCTAACCTCTATTTAACGAGAAAATTGTGTCATTTTTTTCGCAGTTCAATCAGACATCTTCCCGTTTTAACACCACACGCCTTTACGCTAGAGGTGATAAATCCGTATACAATGGAATTCCGAGTTTTCGAATCAACTAGGGGAATGTTAATTGGTCAGACAAAATAGGTGGTTGGAAAACTCGAGCGTAAAGTCCGTAGGACGGAGAACTATTGGGATTAGAATATTGGGAAAGGAACGTCAAGTAAGCGAAATGCTAGTTCCTGATCGAAAATCTGGCCCTAAGACGTCAATGTTTTTGTCTGTTGGACACAACATGACAGCATACTAAAAAACCGTAACAGAAATTTGTTATCTTTTTGGTATTTATAGAGCTTTGCCATTTGCACATTCTGTGGGGGTAAAAGAATGTACTTTTTTGATCGCAGTATCCAAAACAAACATGGCGTCATGTGTCGTGGTTTTCCACTAGACAATAAAATTCTTTAAAGAGTTCGAAATGGTAAGCTATAAGCATCAAGAAGACTCGCCCGATGGTACTGTAAAGAAGAAATAATGGCTTAGAAGCAATGATATCTTCCTTCGAGTTGCAAGAAAGTCTGAATCAAAGATCTTCCTGAATACAAGAAAACCAAATCTGCGCTACGGAACACTGCGGGCAAGTATAAAATGGACTTTCTCGTCTACGGTATGGAAATATCGCTAGCTCAACCAAATGTATCGCTTATTGAATTGGCGTTCTCTTCTAGAGGAATTGTTTCGGTTTTTTACGTAAATTTCTACGTTCTCAACAATGGACAACAAAACGCATTTGGATAGCAATACGAGATTGCTTTTGGAGAACGCTTATTGATATATACAAGTCACTATTTTTCATGAACACGATCTTTATGTCGTTCACCTATTTATTATTAAGTAGCGTTATAGTTATTAGCCTTACTGCTGCCGTTCAGCGAAGCTTGTTGACTTTACACTTTCCGCTCGGAACCGCTCGTTTACAAACGGAGCCAAAATTGTCTCAAACGACCCAAAAAACCGAGGATTCCAAAATCGGGATTCCACTGTGAATGTCTTGACCCACTTTATTCAAGAGAGAGGTTGATCTAGTACAAATTAAATACGGAGTACAAATTAAATACGGCCATTGTATCCATCATTGGCCAATCATGTGTCAGTTTTTCTCAAGACATAAGTAATCATTAAGTAGACCGAGCACAAAATGAGGTACCAAAGAGAATTGTTTACCGGGCAATTTTGCGGCTCTACAGTTCCATTCCGACAGAAATGTCCTCCAGGGCACGTCTTCTTGATGGTGACCTTCTCGCAATAACTTCCTCTTGGACAGGAGACTGGTTCCTTGGCTCCAGGACATATGAACTTTGCAGGCGAATGGGATGTATCAAACAGAGGGATGGACTGGGAAGGACTGCAGCATTTTCCACTATCACGACATAATTCTGGTGACTTTTTCTATAAGATATAGTCAAAGTTCAAAACAATGTTTTAAAACTGCATTAGTGATTTGGAAAGCTGACATATAGAAAGTTAGCTACTACATAGACACACTCGCGACCTACAATTTCACAACGGACAAACGCTCGCACCACCAGCATTCCACATACACTAGGGTACTTGATTTACCTTCATCAAGTTAAGACACAACCTGGTTAATACATAACCTGGTCTTTCACCTGCTGCTACCAAACCACAAAGGCTTCCCTAGAAAAAAAATTCCATTTCCTAGCGCGTTGCTGCGGCGGTCATGATGTACATTTCAGGTGCCAAGTTTAAAGAACACTAATATTAAAGAACTGGAATAACTCTAGAGATATTTTTGATTGAATGTTGTACTGTTTTAGTGGGGCCACTTATTTTTTACTTCATAGGCATTTTAAGGGAATACAACAAGGATTGGTCAAATGACTTACTGTGGAGTCGACCAGTTTATCCTTGACACAGTATGCTCCCAACGGACATGGTATAATACAGGTTCGGTCCTGGCCACAGTAAAACCCTGCAAACAGCGTGAAAGTTAACATTTCTTCAACATGTCCAGACTTTTTCTCCTTCCACAAAATATTACACAGGGAAAACAAGACAGAAATTCCATACGATTAGCGTCTTCCCAAGAACACAACACAATGGTCCTGTACAAGGCTTAACCGGAGTCGCTCAATCCCCACTCCTGTGCACTATCTATAAGGTCACCGCCCCTCCCACAATCTCATCGAATTCTCACTCACAATATTGGAACAAAAGCCGAAGAGTAGCCTTACCATCTGGACACGGCTCAACTTGTTTTGTCTCACTGTTGAGGTAAAATCCCGCTTCACAAGCCGTTGAATTCTCCGGTTTCATACAGAATGGTTTTACGCGAACACCAGACTGGGGTTTGAGAGGACGTATAGTAGCCGATGAGTTACACGGTTTAGTGAGTGGAGGTGGGCAGCAGGAGGGAAGGAACTTTGTAGGACAACAAGACGACGGGGCTTTGGTGAAAACATCTGCAAACCAAAGCGATGGATAACTTAATAACTGTTACATCTATGTCTCCTTTTAAGGCAGTTCTGCCGCATAAAACGGCGCCATACTGTAAACGCGGAAGCCATCTTTAGGTCTCCTGCATGCCAAATGACCTGCTCAATTGGGATAAGCTAAAAACTAAACTTAGCACTGAGGAAGGGTTACACCCGAAACGTCTGCTATAAAATTTGAATATATTTTGGCACTGAATTATTACTATTTATAACTTTTAAGCTAATGCATACAGCATGATGGCACCTATGCCGTTCGCCATCATCACTTCTCGGTTTTCTCGCTCGTGGAAGACAAGTACAACTATGTGAGGTAATACAGAGAGCCGTCCGGAGGTAAAATGCAAACTAAGGGTAAATTGTAATCGTGATAAATTAACTGTTATATGGTCACTAGCTATTGAAATGTGGATGGCGTGGAGTATTCGCCATCTCAGCGAGTGATTTCAGATCAAGCGAGAAAGCAAGAAGAAATAACGAGCTTTTTATTGAGAATTACGCGATCCAGTGAAGGTGATGGCTAGCGAACTACTGCTCTGGATGTTACATTTTTTTAACGGATAGCGGCTAGATTAAGTGTACTTCAGTATACACCCTGGTGGAGTTAGAATTTAGAACTGTTCGTTTTCAAGGAGGAACGAAAACTGATTTACTCGTAGGAAAATAACCTGGAGCAAGGCGAGAACCGAGAACAAATTCAACCCACTTATGACCAGGCCTACCGTCCACACTAATCTGGAGAAATTTCCAAACGGAGCTTTTCGAAAACGCCCTTTAAACCGGAGAGATTCAAGAACACCGGCCTTGTGTTTTAGTGTGGTTGGAAAACATTTCGAGAAAAGTGCTTTTTTTGAAAACGATGACGTCACGATAATCACGTGATTTCCCTGCCTGAGTCTTCCTCAAACACAACTGAATCATCAGACCCTCATTTGGCGTATGCTTAAGAGTGCACTCAAGCTTTTACTGCCGGTGACAATCTCGCTCCCAGAGTCTTCGTTCCCCTTGACCAGCGGTCGGAAAACGAGAGCTCTGGGAGCAACCATTTCAGGCGTACGCCATAGATGCAGATTGTGCAGTGAAACCGGACGGGCAAAATTCGGTTATTTGAAAATGGTTGCTCCCAGAGCTCTCGTTTTCCGACCGCTGGTCAAGGGGCACGAAGACTCTGGGAACGAAATTGCGCCGGTGATTGCTGCGCTTTCAAATTTCGGCGTAGTGTGGACGCAGATCAGTAATATTTTATCTGTTTCCTAGTGTGGACGGAAAAAACATTTGATGCGTGCTCAGAGTGAAAACGTCGTTTTCAAATTTCTTCGGTGTAGTGTGGACGGAAAACATTTGATGTTTACCGTTTTCAAATTTCTCGTATTTTTATTTGGAATTGAACGCTGGCATTACTTATTTAGTTCGCGCAAGTTCTGAGACCGATCGATAGACGCACTGAATTGATCTAGACAATAGGTCTTTTGCAACAGTTGGTCGCACGACCGATATTTCTAAACTTTTGGCTAGAGCTAAATGAAGTTCAGAACTGGAAAGAGCATGTTTTAATTAGCCAGAAAACCAATTTCCAGACCTATGCTACGTAAGGGGTGAGGTTTAGTGACGAGTACAGTCGAACCTCCACCAACGGTCACTTCTCTACAGCGGCCACATTTTTGTCCCGGTTCATACATTCACTCTTATTTTAACCTGTCCACGACGGGAACGGCCACTAAAGCACGTCTCAACTGCCAAAATAACCTCTCTATATCGGCCGTTTAATCAAAGACTGATGAACGACGAAACATGATCCATACCACACGCGCTGGCCTCTGTTTCCTGTATTTGGTTTCTGTTTTATCGATGAATATTGATTTTGTTAAATCCCCGAAAAAATCCAAGTGCCATATTGCACCCCCACCTCCCCGTAACGGCCACCTCACAACAGCCACTTTCATCTGTCCCCAAGGTGGCCGTTGTGGAAAGGTTCGACTCTATTGCAAAAATAAGAAGGCTTTGTATGGAAGCGAGGAAGCCTTGCCCTTAAGAAACCTTTTCCGTTTATTTATCACTGCAAAAAGAAGCTGCCAGTATGTAACTACTGAAGATAGAAAGTGGGGTAAAATAAGAGAATGAATAGAAAATTTTAGACTCTTTTAATCAAAAGGAAAATATTTTTTGGCAATTTGAAGACTTCCAAAATGACAAGGATCCGTATAGAAATCGACTGGAGCGTGACTGGAGGGCAAGCTTATTTGTTGTTCTTTCCATTTCTGATAACAATATGCATCAAGCACATCAAGTGACTATCTGTTGCCAAAGGCCTATTGCGACCTATTGCCGGCGAAATTCGAATTAAGCAATAGAGCTTTTTTTCCGGGTTTGCATAACTTTCGGGTATTCTCCCAGTCCCCGAGTGACCAATAAGAGAGCGCGTAGTAGCTCAGTTCTTTTAAAAGGCTAAATATTATGGGCGCGATGCATTCAACCAAAATTCCCGGGCTGAGGTTCGAAAATTTATTGGGGGTAAATGGATCGCGACTGGTCCTGAAGGTCTCGTTCCATTCCACTCGCAAAAAGAGTTTCGCGCTCATTTAAAATGGCAGATTTGGATCTCTGCTGCTCGTGTTAGAGTTAGATGGCGACTTCGACTTTATCAATGATATTATACGAGCAGTTTCATGCGTAGAAATTTAACCCTTGTAACGAGTTATTTGAGTAGACCGTTCCCAGATATTTGCCGGTTGAATTCAAAGATCTTCAAACACCACTTTTCGAATAACGAAAAGATCATGCGAAATTCTCTCGGGAAATAGACCGTTTTTAACAGCTAAAACATACACCGCGTAACAGAGCTATATACGTAACTGTTGTTACTGTTCATGGATGTACGAACAACACCGATAAATCCGTTGTTAACAATCCACAAAGGCTGCAATGATAAGTGTTTTCCTCCATGTTGAACATGGAAAGTAGCGAACAGCGAGGTATTGGGATTGAGAATGAATCGGAATGGTCAAATGGAACGGTCCATTGCGATCGTACCGGTCCAACCGAGAAAAGTGGTCCACCTGGAAAGGTGGACCGGCTTTTTCGAAACTTTTCTGGTTGGACCGAGCCGATCCATTCAGTTTTAGACCGAAATTTCCTGAAATTTTGGTTGAACAGATCACACCCTATAAATTCATTTTTCACTAAGCGTTGTCCTCGGCGTTAATAACTACTTAATAATCGAGAGTGAGGTCGCTATGGGAAAATCTCAAACTAAGGCCTTGCCGTATTGACCGAGCGATAGCGAGGTCAATACGGTAGGCCGAGGTTTGAGATTTTCCAGTAACGACCGAACGGTCGAGGTTATTAAGTTGTTCATTATATGGCTCATGAGAGGATACCTAAACTTCGAGCCAGGATCCGAGCCAGGATCCGAGCCAGGATCCAATCCAGGATCCGAGCCAGAATTCGAGCAAGGATTCGAGCCAGGATTCGAGCCAGGATTCGAGCCAGGATTCGAGCCAGGATTCGAGCCGGGATTTGAGCTAAGATCCGAGCAGGATTAGTTAGGATGAGCCTCTTCTACGACATGTCACGTGACCTGGTTTCCTTGTTTGGGTTACCCCTTTTGTCTCGTCACAAGTCATGCAGAGTAACGCGTAGGAAGTGTTATATTCTGTTGTGCTGTTTGTGCAAGTGTTTT
>Ga0126338_10003274_pt1 | contig 11335 bp, 7 predicted proteins | sample OrbCmetagenome_2_FD_92529 | JGI IMG/M metagenome (GOLD analysis project Ga0126338, IMG submission 92529) | Coral microbial communities from Petempiche,Puerto Morelos, Mexico - Orbicella C C metagenome | ecosystem: Host-associated > Invertebrates > Cnidaria > Coral | place: Petempiche,Puerto... | reverse complement strand
GAATGGACGAATGAACGAATGAATGAATGAGCTAATGAATGAACTAATGAATGAATGAAAACTTTATTAATGTGTTTGGAGGGAAATCGTTCCATGTTGACCAGCAGGCTTGCATGATTTGTCAAGTTGGTTGAGTACATGTTTATTTGCTTCTCTCATGAAAAAAAAGCTAATTATAGACCATGTTCACAAATCTCAAGAAATAAATTAGTTATTTCACGAATCACGCGACTACTCTCGTCCATGGATCATGGGAAATCAATTCTTTCGTTCATGAATCACAGTAATTAAAATTAAGCATTAACGGTTCATGGAAAACCCCTTTTCCAACCGTCTATCAAGCCAACTGGGAGCTGGTCACATTGTGAATTCATAACATACCTGTAGGTGGTGAAAAGTGAATATATGAAAGATCATATATTTGAACTGCGGAGAAAGATTTGCAGACTTGATTGATCACTGCAGTTATACACACAACTTAAGCAGTTGAGTAATTTAAACCTAAATTTATTCACAGCCGTGGGTATATTACAAACTCAATGTGACTCCAGTTGGCTTGATAGCTCATTTGGTAGAACACTACATTGGTATCTCAGAGGTCATGGGTTTAAATCCCATTCAAGTCTGAATTTTTTTAGGCTTTAATTTCACAACTGCTTAAGTTGTGTGTGATGATGTCTTCATGTAAGTTTAGTCTTGGAACTATCCCACATGAAATTTTGGAGCAAGTGAGATGGATTAAGGCCATTTTTAATGCAGAGTGCACTATTGGGATGGTTTAGGGGCCTGTTGTTTGCTAAGTCACTAACGCCATAAGCTGTAAACTTTAATGTTTGTTTAATTAATTGATTTCAATTAATCAATTAGCCTCGCGGGAAGGGGGTTGGGTGCGGTAGGTACCCGAGTGCATTACACAAAACATGTCATACTTATGTTGCTTTCTTTGATCACAGGATAAAAATATATGTATGGTTTTGCAAATCTCATGCTATCCTTGTGGTGCCATTCTCTCAAGAACAAAAGCAATTTGCTCTAAATGCATGCGCAGATTAGTTAGCATCAAAGTCAGCTATATGTTAAGTGAAAGATATATAACATGTAAGACGCATGCATTCTAGCATTGCTAGTGTGATAAACTCCGTTCTCAATAGCGTTGTGTATTAGTTTGATGTGGTTTTATTGTTCACACCAACTCGGTTAGCAACAGAATTAGAACGCACTATTCCGTGATTCGACGTGACTATTTGATAATTAGATTAGTTCTTGTTTATCGGTGAAATCAAAATTTACATTTTGAATAAAACAAAATCGTTCCTCTTCTACTTTTCAGCAGATATTTAACTTTTATATTCCATTTATCTCCAGCAGTAAGTTAAAATAATAATAATAATAATAATAATAATAATATATAATAATAATAAAAACAATCTTTAAAGAGGAAGCGCCCGTCACGTAAATACGTGAATACACATATTTCTTATATTTTGGTGGAAATAAAGGTATCTTGTTGCATACATTGGCAAGGAAAACAAAAGTATCAACATACAAACATTGGCATGAAAAGTAATGCTACAAAAGGAACGAAACTCAAGATAAAATACCACAATAAATTTAAAACTGTCTTGACAAATGGTAATTGTAAGTTATTTTTGGGCAAACCTGAACACGAAACATACACATTACTAAGATTATGTCTTATCAAGTTTTTGAATGCTCATATTTTCTGCAAAGGGGAAAAGGCGTTGTTGACTACCTTGGGAAAGAACAGCAGGGGTGAGGACCTGCGTGACTACTGCATCAGAGCCGTAAAAATTACACTCTGCACTATCTGAGATTGTTTCACTAGTTTTAAATGCTGTAGAACAGTCAAGAAACACTGTGATAGACAACATACATGTATGATGTGAAATATATGCTGTGCCTATGACATGAGAAAAAATTGCTGCTTGTTTGAAAGGCTTTTCAAAATAAAGAAGAATGGCATTTTCCTTTTTGGAATATCTTTTTTCATTTTAGAGATATTGACATTTTTGTATTATGCAAATTGGGAAAGTGATGACATCATGAGGTTTGCAACTAAAGCAGTGTTCTTCAAACTTGGCACCAGCAATGTTCATCACAAAAGAAACAAAATGACACCCATTGGGCTGTTACCATAACAACAGTTTTGCCGCTGGTTCTGTCTTAATTAAAACTGAAATTCCCAGTTTTTGTGTTAACCAAGAACCATCTACTCCAGCCAATCTAATGATGAGAGTTAAGACAATATGGGAAACATGTCTATTCCAAGCGGGACCCTCTGTCCCACTTTTAAGGGTTGAAAATGAGGGTATTTGATTTTTTACAGAAAGAAACTGGAACCAAGAGAGTTTCCTTGCAACGGCACTGTGGGTGTCATTTTGTTTCTTTTGTAACTAAGGAAAATGTGTGGTTGGATTGTCTGCATATGTCACAATCCTATGAGAATTGATTGGTTTGTTTTTAAGTAATTAAGCATTTCACTGTCTTGAATGAAATTAAATCATGATGGCTTTTAGTCTTAACTGAATGCCATTTTAGAGGAGCAAACCATTTTAAGTGATTGTGCAGTTCCGAAAATATCCATACTCCCTGCACAGAAGGGACTGAAATTTTCAGGGGGGTAGGGGTTCTGTAAGACCAAAAAATTTATAGAAATGTGGGAAACTTAATTGAAATTTCCAGAGGGATGGGTGCCTTTGAAAAAATCCCTTCGTAGGGGAGATGTGGATATTTTCTGGAACTGCATGTACACTTTGATAGAATATAAACCATTGAGAAACATAACAGAATGCAATTAACCATTTTGCTTCAATTAAAAGAGATGAATACTCACTTTTGCAATTTGTTGGTGAGCCATAATTTGTAATGAATCAACAAATTCAGTTGATGAGAAAGAGCTAGACTCATAACAGGTGTATAATTAGTTAATCTAGCATTTTGGATTCCAGACTGGTGAGATGCTTTTAATTACGAAAACTTAAAATGAGATATTAAGACATTGTATCAGGAAATTTAGCTGCCTAACTTATTTCTAGTACAGTAATCTCCTAAGAAGAGAGTCAGTGTGCTGATCAGTGCTTGGTTGCTTGTTATCAGGTGATGAAGATGGTAGTGGAGGAGATCAGGATTCAGATAACCCTCTTATGATGTTATTTTCTGAGATCCATCACTTTACTGATCCTACAGGTCGAGCTCTTTCAGAACCGTTCCTTCGGTTACCATCCAGAAGGTTTGTTAAATTGTCATATGTTGTTTGTCATTGGCCAAATTTATACTAGAGATGAGTTATTCATCCAGACGGATTATCCATCAGACAGATAATCCATCTAGGTATAAATCCGAAGACAAATTTTGATGGATATGGGTTTTAGACTGTGTGGAAGCCTGGCTATCAAAAGCAATATGGCGGCACTTGTAGCAATGTTGATGAAAAAAGTAAGGCATGGTAGTACAGCTGTATCTCAGAGAAAAATATCTTCTGTCAAGTGTATGCCTGAGTTGGAAAATAACTTAATGAACTTCGTATTACCTTTTTCTCTTGCCAATCTCACCCAAGATAAGAAAACAATAAGTAGAGAATACACGAGAAGCAAGAAATTAAAAAAACAAGCCGTAGTTGGAGTGCAAGAAAAGACTTTGAGTCAGTCAGAACACCTTTCATTCCATTCTTGGAATAATCAAAGTTGCTATAAGCCACTCAACTTGAAAAATGGATCGTCTGTAAACAGTGACAATTTTATTGCCACTGACTTGAGGTTTTAATCTGTAGGTTAAGTTAAAGTGAAAGCCCACTGGCATTGTTAAGAAATAGTGCAAAATGCAACAGTAAGAGAATACAGGAGGAGATGTAACACTGTTGAACACACTCATGAAGTTTTCAGTCCAAGAGACCGAGACAATTATAAAGAAAGTAACGCTTCTTGTCTGATCACCAAAGCAAGTAATAATTCTCATTTTCATTCCTCTCATTTTTTTTCCTTCTTTATTTTTCCAGTCAGTATCAGTGATTTTTTCTCTCTCTCATTAGTACCGAGCAGGTATAAAGCAAATTTCAGACCTTTTTGACGAGCATGAAAATTGCTTCCTGCCTTTCCTTTCCTTGCACAATAAATACACGCTAAATTGCAACTTTTTACAATATTATAGTCTTTTATCTGCGATCCCTCAAAGTTGGAAGAAGCTCCTTTATGTTAACTCTGGCGACTCCACTACACCCCTGCCGCCAATCTGTACTATAACTTGCAAGATGTTACACAACAAACTGTTAACCTTAGAAAATCTTCCTCCTCCCACTTCAGAAAAAAAATCTTATCATACAGCACTTCAAAGGAGAATCTAAATAAAATTTATCTTCTGCCGTTCACAGCCACAAAAGAAGTTAAATTGGCAATGTTCCAGCACAAAATCATACACAACATTTTAGCCACGAACAGTATATTATACAAAATGAACAAGGTTGCCTCCCCATCCTGCCCTTTCTGTCCCTCTGATAGTCAAAACATACATCATTTGTTTATTAGCTGCCCGCAAGCATCTTCCTTTTGGTATGAGTTCCAAAGTTGGTACTCTACCATAAGTAACGTGACTTTACTTCTCGCTGATCCAGAGGTATTAATTGGAATTACTCGTCCCTGTACTCACTATTTGACCATCAACCACCTCATAATGCTAGGCAAATACTTTCTTTATATCAATGCTCTAAATAATACTAGGTTCACTTTCAGCGACTTCTTCTCATTAGTGCAGGATAAAATTGAGATAGAAAAATTTATTGCTGCCACGTTGAATGGTGAAAGGGAATTTCAACGGAAGTGGAAATTCCTTCTCACCATTTAAGGCGTTTCCCTTAGTACTTTGTTGCAAGGTCTTTTTTTTTTAGCTTGTTTTGTTGGTTTTTTTTTTTTTTCTATAATTAAGTAATTACATTGTATTCCAACTCCTTAAGTAACGTAATGTGTAAGTCATAATAAGTTATTATTGCATATTGTAAGTAAGTAAGGTAATGCCAAGTATTGTAAATGGTTGTTTTTTTTATGTATTATAAGTGACGTTTCTAAGACAATAGAAGCGTTAGAAATAATAATAAGGAGTGATGGAGTGATGGAATGAAATTGCTTCACCACTACAACTTGGAAAATAGCATTTTCCAGGTTAAAAATGAACATTTAATAACAAAGGAAACAACAGGGTTTGTACAGGTCATGGAAAACCTGGAATGTCATGGAATTTAAGGAAGGGTCATGGAAAAGCAATATGCTTTCTGAGAATAAAAGGGGAAAAAGACATAAAATTGAAAAAAATTAGAGACCAGTCAGAAACAGGCTTCAATTTCAGTACAAATAGACACAAGCATGCATTTTATCCATTATGATGCTGGAAAATACATTAAATAAATGATTGTTTTGATTCTACTGTGAGAACAGGTGCTTAACTTTGGTCATGGAAAACTCAGAAAGGTTATGGAAAAGGTCATCAAAAGTCATGGAATTTTCAAAGCTTAAAGAGTATGAACCCTGAACAAGGTTCAAGAAACCTAGCCCTACATTAAAAAACATCTTTGTTCTACTTCTACATGTAGATATAAGTTTAGAGACTAATTATTCGTCTCTATTTGCATGTAACATGGGAAATGTCATGATTTTTGATAGAGAATCTTTTGTGGCACCAAAAGCAGTTTACTTAATTTTCATTTTAATAAAAGGGAGTTGGTAATTATAATTAACTTGTATGGCCCAGTTTTACGCTTCCTCAAGTGTTATGTTATATTCGATGTGGAGGTGAAACAATTTCTTCACCAAGTGAGTATGTAGTTTAAATTTTTTTGACAATGTTAACCCACAGTACATGGATTTTAGTACTTGGTCATGTTAATTTGGTGATCAGATAGAAGCAGCACTTTCTTTGTGGTAACGGACCAGGATGACTCAGCGAATGTTTTAAAAAGTGTTACATTTACCTATGTATTCTCTTGCTCCTTACAGGTATATGTATTCCCTTCTCCACTTGTTTTGATCTAACTAAATGACTATATGACTCTGAAATTGAGCCAAAATGTAACAATCTTTTTGCATTGTAATAAAAGAAAATTTGGTTTTCGGTAATGTTAACAATCCCCGGACTTGTCTTGTGTGTGTTACTAGCTCAATATAAAAATGATATATGACCTAAGGATTAAAAACTCTTTTCAGTAGCATCAAAATTGCCCCTGTTTACAGATGATCCTTTTTAAAGTTTCCGGAAAACGATAAAACATGGACAAAGTCAAGTGGCTCATAGCCACTTTGATCTTTCTTTATTGATCATCTTTTTGAAGATGGATTCCTTATCGTTAATTTGTGTTTTATCTTGGTGTTTTGAAAAAAAAGTCTAAAATCAACCAAAAGTAGGATTTGTGAGTTGATGAGAATTTTCTCCCATTCTTTGTTTGCTGTTTACTGCAGAGCTTATCCTGATTATTATGAAGTCATCAAGCAGCCCATTGCATTGTCTAAAATCAGATCTCAGATAAAGGTAAGAAAAAGTAAAATCACTAGTTAATACATGTAGTTATTATATGGCTGTGTCTCACAAGGATTGGGAACTGCCAAATTCACGAATTTGATTGGCTGAAATCGATATTGAAAGCGGTCTAGATTTTCCCATCTAGACCGGCATCTAGACCAGTTACATTTTGCAGAGAAAAAGTTGCAAACTAAAATGCAAAACTATTGACTTTCTTCCAACAATATTTATTTGTTGAGGTGCCAAAAAGCCTGATGAGAAAAAAGTAAGAGGACGAGCAAACTTTGGCAGAATTATTTCAAGTTCAGCTCATCGCCGTTCGCTAGCAAACTGTCAGCTAGTACAAACCAGTTACATTGAACGAATTAATTTTTCTCGTTTGTCATATAATAAACATCTTATTAACCGTGCTTAGTCGGTCTGTATGGGAGAATCTTGACCTCGGTCATGTGTACAGACCTCACTGTATTCGGTCTGTACTCACGACCTTGGTCAAGATTCTCCCATATAGATTTCCAGCTCGGTTAATAAGAGCTAATTACAACTGTACCTTTGACCAAAAAGGATAATCACTGATTTCAATTTTTTGACAACATGAGCATACATCTAATGTATATGATTATATTAATGAGGAGAACCTACTGTGATACTACTGTCAAACTACTGCAAGTATTACGGAGACATGATTGACCATGGCAGTTTTACACACAACTTAAGCAGTTGTGAACTTAAAACCTGAAAAAAATTACCGGTAAGTTGTACATGTGGAAAATGCAATGATCATTCATGTCTTCATATCTTTTGCCGCAGTTCAAATATACGATCTTTCATATATGCAATTGTATTTTTCACCATCTATGGGTACATTAGGAACTCTCAATGTGACCAGCTCCCAGATGGCTTGATAGCTCAGTTGGTAGAGCACTACACTGGTATCGCAAAGGTCATGGGTTGGAATCCTGTTCAGGCCTGAATTTTTTTCAGGCTTTAATTATGAACTCACAATGTGACCAGCTCCCAGTTGGCTTGATAGCTCAGTTGGTGGAGCACTGCACTGGTATTGCAGAGGTCATGGGTTGGAATCCTGTTCAGGCCTGAATTTTTTTCAGGCTTTTATTTCACAACTGCTTAAGTTGTGTATAAAACTGCGATGATCAATCATGTCTTCATATCTTTCTCTGCAGTTCGAATATATGATCTTTCTTATATTCACTTGTTATTCTTCACCAGCTATGGGTATATTATGAACTCACAATGTGACCAACTCCCAGTCCAGTTGGCTTGATAGCTCAGTTGGTAGAGCACTGCACGGGTATCGCAGAGGTCATGGATTTGAATACCGTTCAGGCCTGAAATTTTTTTCAGGCTTTAATTTCACAACTGCGTAAGAGTGAATGCCCATAAAAATCGACCTAAATTGCCTATCAATGGCACAAGTCAAAAAATGGATTTCGCTTGTATTTTGCCCATAGATAGGTCTTAGTAAGAATAGAAACGGACAATAGTTAGTGTCTGCTAATACAGCTTTCTTTGGTAGAAATATGCCAAAAATGATATCACCTCGATTGAGCTCAAAATCTACTTTACGTTTTTGCTGAATTTTCTGAACATTTGATTGCTTTGTGCTCTGCAGAACAGCTACTTGAGAATCTTTCAATGGATTTTATATTCACTTCAGGTCTTCGTGGTATGACTGAGCGAAAAATAAAATAAATCAAAGTTAGTTTTGAGCCCGAAACAAGATCAAGCAGACACGCAAACTTTCAGTGTGTTGCAAGTGAATTATTGCATTAAAACATCGCCATATTTTCTATGCGCTATATAACTTTAAATACCATAAAAACACTTTCTATGGGTTAAATGCACACCCACCTGTTAGGATATCAAAAATATCTCTGGGCAAATGGTTTTAAGTCGCACGTCTTGGTCTGTGTTTCTCATAGATTTTGCCTAAAGTCCGCCATGGCAATGCAAACAATTCTGTGACGCAGATAGTCACTCAAGAATAAATATTTGTTTCCAACAATCCGATGAAAGCAATTTTTGAAACGTTGTGTGGATAAAATAATAGAAAATGTTTTTTTTGTTTAATTTAGTTTAAATATATATATATTTTTCATTTGCATTGCAACTCCCACGCCATCGATATTCCTGATAAAGAACGTGTTTACAGTGCTCCGGGAAATGATTTTAACACTTGTTTATTTCCACAAGTTGGCTCAGGTATTAATTTCACCGATAACTTACAATACAATGGCCGTTTTAGAGATACACGTAACCAATCCTCTATGGCTTACGGCAATTGAATCATTGACAAATAAACTCAAGTGGAAATACCATAAATTCTATAAAGTACTAACTGTGTGACTCGACCTCAGCTCTTCTACCCGTTTAGAAAATTTATAACTACACAATATGCTCAAATTGAATTAGCTGAGGAAGAAATATTGCATTTGCGTTTCAATCATACTGGGACACGTTTGTTAAAAAAAACATCTTTTCTACTTTGGTTGTTTGATCAATCGACACTAATCAAGTGACACTATTGATGCTATTCGCTACCTGTCTGAAATTTACAGATCATAACATTGGTAGACAAATAAAAATTACAGCGGTCGATCTAATCCCGGGGTCCAGCGCCACTGGCCCAGTTTGCTAAAAAAAAACATCAATATTTCTGCAGTCTCCTAAAATGGTTCCTCAGTAGTAAACGTTGTCAAACTGTTTTTTTTTGAAAATGTTTTTAATGTTCCCTACTAAGCACTGCCTCGAAAAATACAATTAATGAAAAGGTCACCGTACTCAGAAAAGCGATATGATGGACCATTCTTACCCCTGGTTAATGCCTGCACTGGTTCTAATCACGTACGCTATCTTATCAGTTCATGTTACATTTTGCACAAAGCAAAGTTTCAAGCACATGGAACAATGTAATATATAATTTATGAGGAAAAAACACACAATTTTAAACAACATAAACTCAAAACGTTCCTCGAGTGGTTGTTTTTCAGGCCATGATTTTTAGCCATATCATTTTTTTTCCTTACGAAATATTTTGGTCAAAATTTTGACTAAAGAGGATAATCAGGATTACCAAAATTATGCAATTTTAAAACAAGCACTCATTTCACTGTCGATCTTTGCTTGAAGGAAATCTCTTGATGTTATATATTTGCACCACAGGTAGTCCAACCACAAAAATGAGAGTCCGTATTCATGCAGTAGTGCTCAGGCTACGCAACAGTCGGAATATAAGGATTTGTAACAATGTATGGGAAAATGGTTATATTCTCAAGCCTAAAATATACGAAGGAGTAGGAGTAAAAAAGAACCTGCCTTACTTCAGGTGTGTGTTCCCTTGTTGCTGATGAGGTTTATAGGCCCCAAATTGTTATGAATCAGCCTAGAAAACCTCACACGAAACAGGGGAACAAACACCTGAAGTGAACTAGGTTTATTTCTATTCATTCTTGCTTCTTAGTATATTTTAGGCTTAGGAATATAACCATTTTTCCCATACAAATCCTTACATTTCGACTATTGCATAACCTAAGATATAATGTATGGATGTGCAAGCGTGGGAGTCCTGTTTGAGCACTCGCTCATGCGTGCGCGCCAATGACGCAAAAACCAGCATGGTCAGAATGGCTCAAAAAAGTTTACAGCACTTAGATTTTGATGGGCCGTTATAACCACTCTTTAATACTTGATGCTACAATCATGGTTGCATAAACCTGCCCAATCATTGGTGAACACGTTACCATTTTTGTAACACAGTAGGTTACCATAGCAACAGTATGACCTGCTAAAAACACCCATAATTACAACTTTAGAGGCTTATAATTCAAAAATGGTACAGTGAAATTTTTTTATATTATCAACATTTGATAAGCACGATAAGATGCAATTTTTGGCAAAGTTTAACCAACTAGTGACTTAAACGAACAGCAAACATCTATCTTGTTTTGTTCACGGAAGTTGGTCACGGCAGAGCGAAGTTTCATGAAATGTATATAATTTGATCAAGAAATTAGCCACAATAGGTGGAAAATGATTGTTTTAAGACTGAAGAAAAAAATACCTGTCAAGATAATATTATTGAGCATTTCAGTTGTTTGAAAAGAAACATTCGTGTACAGTACATATGAAACTATATGTGCAGTATGTGCGTAACCTGGAAAAGCAATCCATCCAGCATAGTAATTGTTTAAATTACGTGTAATAGTTCACCGAGATACTTGCACTGTTGATGTCTGTTATTTATGGTTTAAACTTGTAAGATTTGTTTAGTTTTAGGTAGCTTCTTTTTGCATTTACTTTTTCCGACTTTTTAGAAGGAGAAAAGACACCAAATGTCGACAAGCCGGACTGGTACAAATAAAAACGTTTAAGGTTACTGTATACCTTCAGGGGTGTCTTGCATGCAAGCGATGTAGCGCGTGCAGTTTAAGTTGTAGATACCTAAACCCCTATATCAAATTAAAGCTTATAGAGCTGGCTATCAAACTATAACAAGAATTTTGAAATAAATTGAATTGTTGAATTTTTCACAACCACTTAAGGTAGCCAAACACAGTTTTCGCCCGCGCTTTTGCTGATGCAATTCAGCGCACGCACAAGGATTGCAAAAAACAAACATGCTGTCAATAGAGCGATCATTTTACTTACTCAACACCCGCAGTATCTGTGTTATTTTTCTCTATAATTGAATGCAGTGTATTGATGGCTTTAGTCTTTTATCACAAAGATATGTTAGAAAAGGTAACGATGCAAAGAACCCAGCAATTCTCAGCTTTTTCTTTGTTACCGAAAG
>Ga0126338_10003271_pt1 | contig 11337 bp, 6 predicted proteins | sample OrbCmetagenome_2_FD_92529 | JGI IMG/M metagenome (GOLD analysis project Ga0126338, IMG submission 92529) | Coral microbial communities from Petempiche,Puerto Morelos, Mexico - Orbicella C C metagenome | ecosystem: Host-associated > Invertebrates > Cnidaria > Coral | place: Petempiche,Puerto... | reverse complement strand
TAAGATTCAAATCTTTAAATATAATTATACTTCTTTATTACAAAATGGTTAATCATCATGGTTGTTCTACTCAAAGGTAAATCACATGATTGTTTATGTAAAAAAACTCAATACATTAATCTACAAAGTAACAAAACATACCTTGGCCTTTTCTTGTAAACAGACAAGAAGGGCAAAGTTGTTTCCTTTGGGAATTTCAGGACATAGACGAGTAATGTCATCGGCACAATCTGACTGGTCATCATCCAATCTTTGTTTGCTCCCTGCAAATCTGATTTTACCCGAATCAACTCCCCTCTCTCCTTGGCTCTTTGAGTTGGAAGAATCACCTGCAAGAACAATTGAAAAAAAAAAGGTTCTATTCTTGTTCCATAACTGAAAGTGCTGGAAACGTTGTGATGTTTGTGTTTAACACCCTATGGTGTTCGGTGAAATGAAATTACATGTATTTGCAGTGCTGTGATTTCTTGTTAGACCTTTCTTGGACCAAAGATCAAATGAAAGAAACTGAACTATGTAGTTTATTTCTGTGAAATTATTAGTTTCTGTCAGGAAGCACGACTTCAATTCCTGGAAATTTAGGTTGTTTTATCACTTGGCAGCAGTGGCTTTTCGGGTCAACTTGTCAGTCATGTTCATGGATCTTCATACAAACTTCTTCATGCAATCAAATTGTGAGGCTAAAATATACATGTTGCCATGATGGTGTTTCACTAACTTTTCCCACGGTGATGCAATGTTCATTGATTTCTTTTTTGCAGTATTATCTTGTTCAGAGTCCTCCCATGTCCCCCTTTAACATTCTGTGAGGATGTTCTGGTATGCAAGTCAACTTAAAAATGTTGAAAGGGAGTTTACACTATATACCTTAGTGGGACAAGGGGATAGGGGGAGGCTTACAATTATTGGATACAATACTATTGTTCTTATCAGGCAGGGCACTGTACTGTGAGGGTCTATTTAACTTACAGCGTAAAGGATTACAGAAATTGATCTTTTGAGTTTTATTTTTTCCCGCAAGAACCAAATTTACACTCAATGACATCTTCTGTAAGCCCCACTGTTTTTATGTAAAAAGCACAACATTATTCAGTTTTAAAAATAACATAATTGGGTCTCAATGTCATTGCTGTTCTTATTGAGTAAAGTGAATTTCCTACATAAACCTTAGCACATTAAAAGTAGCCCTACTGATATTTAAGAGTATTTTAGAACGTGTGCCATAATTTGAGCGAAACTAATATAAATGAACATGCACACTGTATATAAATCTCGTACACGTGTTAAAAGGGTTTTTTTGTATGTGATTTCTCTAAATATTACTATATCACAAACAAAATCATTGGGAAAATATTCTACAATAAAGGGAATAACAAAACACCTAAATTCGAAGGCAAATGGTAGAATAATAATACTAGCGGCATATGAATGACCTGTTTCGTATACTGAATGAACTGAAAAGAAACGTACCGGTCTATCGACCGAATCCGCTTCACAGCTGTCCCGCATTGTTTATTGCATTTGGAAAAAGACGACTTAGTTTCATTGAGTCTTACGATAAAGGAAAACCGGAATGGTATAAAAGAGAAAAACAAGCCTATTATGATGCAGTGATATGACCAACCGCGAAGTAAAACCAGCTGAATTCACGCTAACTAATCAGCGCCTGAGAATATGATAATTTTATGGCAGGTCACCTAGCAAGTCTTAGAATGCACACGTAACCTACCTCTGCGATCGCGTATTTCGTCTGTATTGTCTGTCTGGACTCCTTTTGAGCGAGGTTCATTTGCTTTATTATCTAACACAACAAAAAAAAAAATGGCAATTCACTGCTATATTCTAGCCCTGCATGGGAAATAGCAATGCCAACTCAACCTACACAAATGTCAAATGACATTAGCTCAACGCCTTTTGAATTGAAAAAGATTCAGCTTACTTGCTACTGGTTCGACTTCCCTTGCAGTATTCTCATCTATTTCCGTCCTTTTTTGTGTATTAACTTTCTTAGTAATTTGTTCATCGGGAGAAGGTGAAGACTCGCTCAAATGACTCCCTAATAAAAGAATTATTCCCAAAGCTATAACTCTCCGTAAGGACGCCATGATAGTTTTCGGCATTGACCGTCGTTACCGGCAGACTGGACACGAGTGAATCAACCAATAACAAAGCGATACGTCTTTTTATTTCACGCTCTCGGTGTTTTCAATGGCAGCTCTCAAATGAAACAGCTTTTCACCTCGTCTATTTTACTGAACTCCTAAGGTATTGCATAAGTGCTCTTTTGTCGTAAGGTACCCGTTACCCTCTGATAAAACACTTCAAAAACACACATCATTTACGATCATCTCTGTTTGTGAGGTCTTGAAATAGCGTTTAACTGAATAATTAGCCACGTTGGCAGTTCAACGGGACATCGAGGGTATATTGTCTAAGATCCAAACAGCTGTCTTAACTGATCATACGTTATTCTCATTTCTTTAGGATATTTTCTTGCGCAAAGATGGCTGGTTGTCGCGAGGAAGTGTTTCGATGGCCAATCCATACTGGTACTTTCGGCTGAACTAAACTGTATTTTTTTACTATTATTATTATTATTATTATTATTTTTTTTTCATCATTATTTCCATTTATTGTACTCTCCTGGCTTGCAAATAAACATGACAGGCTGGAGACCAGCTAACTCGACACACTACAATACTTGGTTAACTTCCTATTCAAAACATTGACATTCCTTTAACTGAACTTTTTTCTTGAAATTCTATCATGAGAAACCAAAGATAATAACAATTAATAATAACTGCATTTCAATAGCGCTAAAATTATAATAATATTCTAAAGCGCTTTTCATAATATGATATAAAATTTTAAAACAGTTAACTATTAAACGGCAAAATATTAAAAACGTTAAAACAAATTGTAAAGCTGTCTCTGTTGCTCAAAAAATGAAACCCTGCAGTGAATCATTGGGACGTGTCGCGCATATTTTAATATGACCCTGAACCCAGACTGTACGTAACGTCTGTAAACCATGAAGTTTGTTAAATCTACCCCAATGAATATCTTATTCACCAGGGGTTTTAAGAGACGATCAGGGATAAAAACTACGCGTAGAATTAAATCGAACGACGCTTCGACCTCGCATCGGTCATTGTCGAATTTCTCCCCTCAAATAAGCGCCCCCTTCAAATAGGCACCCCTCCTATCGGCCAAAAATTAAAATAAACGCCTCCCCTCGAATAAGCGCCCCCTTCCCCTTCCCTTTTTTTATGGAAGAGTAATGAGACAACAGAAGATGCGTCGTTTAATTTTGGATGTGTTCAATCACAAACAAGAGATTATTGACTCATGAAGCACTGCACGTTGACCGTCGCAACGGATGGTAGTGAAGATCTGCTGATTCATTGCCTAAAGCCCGACCAACCTTGTGCAGCACGCCGGGCTTAGACCAGCTAAAGAGGTTATATTACGTAGTGATTACGATAACGATTTGAGAAAAATTAAATAAGAGCTCCACCCCTTTAAGCCCCTCCCTCGAATAAAGGACCCCGTCTTCTCCTAAATTTGAAATAAGCGCTCCCGCCGCTAATTCCAGGATTTAACATTTTTCAGTGGAATCTGAAAATAGGTTGGAAAAATGTAAAAAATGTTCGGTAAATTGATCTTCATTTTTGTGCTTGTTTTCCACATTGACTTTCTTGCTGGGGAACACACCTCACCAGGGAAACTAACTTCTATCGGCCAGAGAGAAATAAAATTAACCAGGGATTTAAAAGAAAAAACCAGCACTGGCGGAAGGGCAAAATACTTAACCCACTAGGAGCTACTAGGCCGGGCTTAATCAGGTCAATTACAGAAGGTTATAACTTGTCAGTCGAACCTCACTCAGTGAAGTTGACGTTTTCTTTGCATCAAGTTTTACAAATCTGTTCGAATGTTATAACAAGTAATGTGAACTCGCTTTAGACGGGTCTGTACTCTCTCCCAAACTTCCGCTCGTGCTTTTATATAAACAACTGAGTTTTTACATCGAGGGCCTATGGTCTGAAAAATGCCTGCGGAAATTTTCTGTTCTAGAATACAAGTATTAACCCGAGAAGTTGATTTCCACTTTTGAATAAAAAACGCAAAAAATTTTCTATCCTTCACTAATTTCCCTTCAGTTTGTTGTTTGATACCTGTAATTTTAGAGGATTTTTTTCTCACTGTCTGAAATACTTCTTTACCTCGATAGAAACACAAAGACAGCACGAGCAGTTGACGTGGTGATAACAAGAGGAAAACAAATTTACATTTTAATAATGGGAATAGACGATCGATTTTCCCTTATTCTTCTCTCTTGTCCAGAAGAAATAGAAAACATTTTCCTTGTTTCTAATCCCGGGGGTTACTCCAGGAGGGACTCCTGGGTTACTCCTTATATGGGCTATATAAATACGTGCAACCCCAAAGAGTATGGTTTGGTTTTTCATAAATAGGGTATCGATTTTGGCTATTTTGGTACTCTATATTTGATATGGGTATGTTTTTAAGAAGAAGCCACTTTTTCATCATTATCGAAAATAAAATCATCAAAAGCTCTTCACAAATCATGTTTACGGCAATTTAACATTGGTCATTGGGAACTAATCAAAAGGCAGCTCTGAAACATGGTTTTGATTTACATGTAAGGGTCAGGTCATAAATATGTAAGGTAGAGAAAATCGCATATTTTGGTCATAAATAGGGTCAGGGCCGCACACCCCAACCAATTTGCCCGCGGAAGTGGGCTCGATCCTGCGCCAGCACTCACATACCTCAGCGGATTCTCCTGCCCAATATTCGCAGCAGGGATCGCAGGGATGTAGGAGGCATTCAGCCGGAGTGTGAGCAGGAGTAGAGTCACGAGCATCATAGCTGAGGGCCCGCTGATCCTCGAGCACGAGATAAGAATGAAATCATGGCGCCCTTACAAATAGCATCATTCTGTGGAATATTTCTTTTAATAGTATGTCATTTGGGCGATTCTTCAAATCCTCTTGCCTCAACCAAGGGCAATGAGACCAGAGTTGATGCAGGATCGTCTGCAAACGCTGCAAAGGAGAAAGGTGACAATATTGCTCAGAAACAACAACAAGTAGCATTTATAAACTTTAATCGTACATGTAAGGAGTTCAGTTCAAAGTAAGACAAAGTTAAATTCTTTTGTAGCCTCAACTGGAGTCATTTTAGCCCGTATGGACTTTAACTAACGAAAAGAAATGCCAATTGTTGCAATATCAGATTCATATTTAGAGCTAGACAAGATTCCGCGTTCATCTAGGTAGACTGTCTTAGGTTACTTGTTATTAATTACCGATCAGTATAAAATGCAGAGTGCGAGAACTTGTGCCTTTTTATGGGAGTGAAAGTTTTTCTGACTACGATAATCTTGCTTACAGCTTATAAATGTATAATTTTGCTAACTGTATGCTGCCTAAACAACGTAGCATGAAAATTTGCATTTAGAGTGTGCAATGGACAAACGTGGAGGATGAATATAATGTTTAAAATATAGCATATGTGCTGCTCTTTATTAATACAGAGATACAAAAACTGATATGGAGCTCTGTGGTCAGTAACCAGTCATTTAACCCTCCAGTGGATAACATTAGGCCCTAACCGTTTATCCCCAACTCTAAGTTGATTAGCCCCCAACCAGAAGTTGAGAACGCTGTCAATTTCTTGTTCTTTAAGTGTGAATATGGGGGCTAATCGACTTCTAGTTGGGGACTAACCAGCTAGTATAGGGGCTAATCAACTTCAAGGCTAAAAAGACCAGGAACCCTGTGGTCAAAGTGCTTTGGTGTAGAGAAGTTGATAATTTTAATTTTGTATTCAAACTACTGTTGCCAGAGAAGGGAGTTATGGACTCTTTTCAGCATCTTCACCATAGAAGCCAGACATTGAGCACTCTAATTTGACTCTAATTTCCCCTAATCTTAAATAGTCTTAGAGGTGAAACTTCAGTTGTTTGGATCTTGTTTTAAAAAATCTTTTGATTCTAAGATTTTCATGTTAGCCTCTAAACCAGTAACACTTTGAACAAACAGTCAGAAACAATTAGCCTGCGGAACACGGGTAATTGTTTTAATTTGCGTATTTTAGGTGAACAGAGGCGAAAGCGAGGGGAGCGCAAAAGCAAGGCAAGCGCAAAGTGTGTACTGTAAACAATGCTTTCCCTAACAGGCCTACTCAACTGTTTTCAATAGGGAAAAGTCACAAGAATTCAAGTGAAGTCAGATTTACAGGAGGTGCTGAAAAATGGGATGATGATGATACATACACATCTACAATGAAATTCGAGGGTAAATAAAGTAATGTATGTATGTATGCATGCATGTGTGCACATGAAGTTACTGGTGTATGTCCTCGAGGGCTGTCATTAAGGCAAAAAATCTCCAGCTAGGAGTCTCATCTCACTTTACTGTTAATTTTGGCCAAAAAAAAGGAAAACTTAAAATAAATGTGGCTAAATGTAATTACAGGCAAAGTTAATCTCAAGCCAATGTAAGCAGCAGTCGCCCCCATTTCAATACATGACCTGTGGGGTGACATCAATAGCTTGCAGCTCTCCTCGTGGCCCGTATAATTATGTTTTGTTGCATTGCAGCTGATTTTTGCAGATCATTTGTGTCTTGAGCTGATCTTTGTGTAACAAGGAACCAGTTCCCAAGCTCATCTACTAGTGATGAGTTTAATGAAAAGTTTTAGCAAAAGTAATTGTAAGGCACGTTAGCCCTAAAGAGGGTCTAAGCAGTGACTTGACTCCAGTGAGGAAATGGGATATTAAAAATAATTATTTCATTTTGTATCATTGTTAAGGCTGGTTGTTTGTTAAATTGATCACATGTTAACTTGTCACAAAATGGCCTGCTACATTTAAATACATGTAGCTGTGCTGTTCACAGACTTGAATCATGGATTTCTTCATTTGAATTGTAACTCATTTGATCCTGTTTCCAGCACTTTCAGTTAGTGTTATGGAACAATTAATGGAACCCTGATTTTATTACTGTTCTTTTAGGTGATTCTTCTAATTCAAAGAGCCAAAGAGAGAGGAAAGATGATTCAGGTAAATTTGCAGGGAGCAAGCGAAGATTGGATGATGACCAGTCAGTTTGTGCCGATGACATTACTCGTCTATGTCCTGAAATTCCAATGGGAAACAACTTTGCCCTTCTTGTCTGTTTACAGGAAAAGGCCAAGGTATGCTTTGTTACCATGAGATTCATGTGTTACTTCATAAAGTGCTACTATGATCAAATTTTAACCCCTTGAATTTTTAGGTTTATCACATAGAATTCCACAAAAGAGCAAAAATGCCGGTTACCATTTGCAAATATCTGCATTGGTTGCGGATATATTTAAGTTTGAAAAATGTGTTAAATATGCAAATGAGATGACTGATAATGTCATACACTCAACCCAATATTATAGCAAGTATATATTGAGCTATCTTGATCAATTTGCAGCAGAGACCATGTTGAAATTTGGTAAGCTAATAGGTCTACATGCACACACCTACGGCTATAAAAATTTCCGTTCCCATAGCAACACGCTCTTTTTCAATCCCATCTAAAATGATTTCAAGATTTTAGTGATTTTCAGCTCAAAAAGGCCATGAACTCGACCTACATGTAACATATTTATATTCCTGCTGGATCATGCAGATGAGGCACCATTGACAAATACATATATCAATGGTGGCCAGAAAAGCCTTTAATTTTGGGGAGGTCTGGAACCCAGTACATTGCCATGTAAAGAAAAAGGTTAAAGATCATTTCCAGTCTGTACTACGCGCTCTTGAAAGTTTGTTTGCGTTTTTTGTTTTGTTTCATGTGAGACATCACAGAATGTAAACATTTCACAACTGCAGTGCTTACTTGAAGTAAATTCAAAGTTTCAAAACAACTGCCATTATGGATGCGAAGCGGTCTAAACTTTATACTTTGTTCTTTCTCATATCACTTGATGAAACAACTTTGCAGCTGTAAAAATCAGTGAGGCTGCTAGAAAAAGAATTTTAAGGGCCTCAAAGATAAGGTATGTGATTCGTAATGAACGATGCCAATTCACATTCCACTGAGTGTGAAGGTGCTGAGACTGCACAGTACAGGCTGAAGGACATCTTTAAGCTCATATGGTGGCCAGAGTACCTCTAGTAGAATCTTACGGCAAAGAATCAAACATTTCCATTACAAATTGGCTGAGATATCTTTGTTCATCATATTTGATCAAAATCCGGTTGAGTTTATGACGTCATCACTTGGCTAATTTGCATATTTTAAAAACTTGAATCTCTCTGGAATGAAAAGAGATATTTGAAAATTATAGTAAACAGCATTTTTCTTCTTGCACAGTCTACTTGTCTATGTTATAAATGGCTTAGATAGGAAAGATGCTGATTGTATGTAGTAAAATTAATAAATTTTTGTGATTCACCTTTGAGACAACGAAATGTATTTAATACCATTTTCTGGCACTTAACATTATCTTTGAAGTATGCACATTACTCTTAAATAATTATAAGATTTATGATTCAAACAGGTTTGTTCATGATACATTGTAACTGCTAACTAGTATATGTGGCATTTGACGAGAAAAGATACTTGTTAATGGTGCACCGCCAAAAAAACTAGTTTCATAACCCATTGATGTTTGTGCAACCCATAACCGACCATCATCACCTTTGAATAAAGTTGGCATCACCTATACTCAAGTTCTGTAGGAGGAAAAGATCTTTCCAGTGATACCCAGATCAGAGTGATTGGGTCAATTGAGCATGAAATATGCATGAAAATGCTTAGAAATTTGAGTGAAAAAATCTGAGCAAAAATCCCTGAACTAGACTTGGTTACTACCTGCTAGGAATTTGTCATCTTGATGATGCTTTCTCAGGAATTCTTCAACTGGGAACAAGCCCAGTATTAGGTCATATCTAACAACAAGGCAAGCTTAGTATCAAACATATCATCCAATGCAGACTTGATTGCAGCTTTCAGCACTGCTCATTCAATTGCCATGAGAAAGGTTGTCAATTTAAACTGGAACCATTCTAAATAGTCAAGTAAAGAACTAGTAAATTGAAGGAAACCAAAACATTTTTGGGACGAACTAGAAATTGGCTGAGAGGATAATCTTTGAGCGACGAGGGCGAGCGCAAGTGTGAGCGACGTAAGTTACGAGAGGTCAACTTGTTTCACTTGCAGGGATGTGAATCAGAGCGTAAATTTTTGGCACGAAAAACATGATTGACATTTTTCACTTTCCATGTGCTCCACATGCGATCATCACGAAAGCAGAAAACGATTTCCGTCAAAATGTTTACGAGTGTACAAGTACTGTTCCCTAACTCAAATAAATTTATTTGTGTACAGTGCAGTATGTAGTCAGCAATATTGACAAATGGCAAAAGCTGTTCCATTGAGTAACACCTCCTCAAAAGACAAAACCATGTTTAAACCGATTGTGAATTATTTTAGTCTAGATTAACCAGCTATCGGACAGAGAGCTGCCTGACAATTGCTACAAACTCATGTAGATCTAGCTTGTATCGACAAGAATCCAAATTAACTAAAGAAGGCGGAATAAGTCGGGGAGAACCTTAATTCTGTAATAAAAGCTCTCTTGATTAAATAACGTTGAGAATTGAAGTCGCAACGAATGGGAGAGAACGAAAGGGCTGTTCCCAAGAGTCGGTAAAACAGCCAATGCAAATTTGTTGCGATGCCCTTTCTTTGTAGAGAAGAAACTTGGTCATTCATTAAATCAACTAAAAGTGCAACAATTACACAAACTGCAGGAATGGCTCTGTTCTTCTTTGAAAGGTCCAAACTTAATTAATTCTCTCAAACGATCCAGATCACGCAGGTGGTCAAATCTCGTCTGTAAGTAAACAAACATGTATTGGTCACATAAATAGCCTTCCACTGCTTTTCCCTGTCCTTCTTTCAAAGACTTGAAATTAAGGTGGATAGACTATATTCAATTGCTTCCATAAAATTCATATCCTTAAGTATATCCGAGAACAAAAGCTAAATTAAAAAGGTTTTTGAACTCAGCAGACATTTGCTCTGCGAGTTGTGTTGTTGATCACGAGCAACGTCATGACGTATAGTCAGTTCTTGGTTGTTCATTAGTTAATGTGTATTTACGTCAGCAGTGGAAAAATGCACCGGTAAAATTTGGTGCCCTGCAAGTGGGAAAAGTCCTTTCCAATGGCGAAACCAACAGGCCAGAGAAGAATTATTGGAAAGGACTTTTAGAAAGTCTAACTCCACCCCTGCTCAGTTCACTTCCAGTTTGTATAAATTTACTTTGGTAGTCTGCCAGGATGTTTCATGTTTGTATATCTGTTCAAGGTCCAAAAATTACTCGCAATTACTGTTTGTCATGACAGTCTTTAAATTTTACTCTGACTGGTGTTTTAACTTGATTTTCGTTCATTTTAAATTCAATATTACGTTTAAGCAGCAAATGTGACAAGTTAGCTTTTCACGCCGACTTTGTAACTTGATACTTTTGTTTCCCTCTCAAAGGTAGGTAAAATGAAACCCTTGTTTTCTCCAAAACACACGGAAGAGGTGCTTGTTTTCTCTTTCACTGCTGGAGATGAATGAAATAAAGTTAAATATCTGATGAAGAAATGGAAGAGAAACGATTTTGTTTTACTCAGAATGTAAATTTTTTTCAGTGATAAACAAGAACTAAATAAATTCAATTATTAAATAGTCACAGAATACCACGTTCTTTTTCTTTTGCTGTTGCCACCTTTGTTGTTAACAAGAAAACAATTCAAAATTAATACACAACGATATCGACTGATACAACTGAGAAGCATTTCGATGAGAAGTATTGAAGGTAAACAGTGCTACTTGGCTGATATTATATTCTACATTGGTGGACGAGTCCCCTCAAAGGCTGCTTAAATTAATTTGCACTTTCATTAGATGAGCACTTTACTGGTTTCTTTTGTCACAGATTTACAATTTGAAGAGTATTAAAGCCACTAACTCGGGAATCTTTTTTATCTCTCTTACAACAACAACAACAACAACAACAACAAAAACCTTTATTAACCTGTCTGGGGTATTTAGCATTGCTGCTAATTGGGGACACACGCAAAAAAAGAAATTATGAATGTAAAAATGAATAAGTATATATTAAAAAGTTAATAAGTAAATATTAAAATATTGATAAGTAATAGATCAAAAACGAGTGCGAGTTTTTCATCAGGGGTTCCAAACACCGAGAAACAGATGAAAGCACGACGCCGAAGGCGGAGTGCTTTTATTGTTTCGAGGTGTTTGGAACCCC
>Ga0126338_10003269_pt1 | contig 11338 bp, 6 predicted proteins | sample OrbCmetagenome_2_FD_92529 | JGI IMG/M metagenome (GOLD analysis project Ga0126338, IMG submission 92529) | Coral microbial communities from Petempiche,Puerto Morelos, Mexico - Orbicella C C metagenome | ecosystem: Host-associated > Invertebrates > Cnidaria > Coral | place: Petempiche,Puerto... | reverse complement strand
CATCCATCCATCCATCCATCCATCCATCCATCCATCCATTCATTCATTCATTCATTCATTTGCCTTTTTCCTTAATGTACAGTATTTATAAATATTTTAATGTGAGGCGAGGTGACCACTAGAAACCATCAGGCTTTTAGTTGAGGCCACCTCGTACATAACAATACGGTTACATAAATAGTGCAACAGTGTGCGGCTTTGCCAGTTCAGTTCAGTTTTTTCTTGAAATTGGGAAAACTTGACAATGAAGTGATTGTAACAGGAAGGGAATTCCAGATCTTTGGACCTTGGTAAAGAATTGTGAATTTTTTTAGATTAGTCTGGCAATGATGCACGCGATAATCATTGGCTGTTCTGGTGCTATGGCATGAATTTGACAGTTTGTAAAAAAACAAGTTGAAAAACAATGGAGGCAACGGGTTGTTATAATAATCATGGGTACATAAATTTAGCTATTTGAAACGTGTTGATTTGATAAATGTCTAAAATTCCTAATTTGGAGAATAAAGGAGCAGAATGTGCTCTATAAGACCGGCCTTATCGACTCCCGATCGCTCGTTTCTCCAAGGGAAATTAAAAAAGATTCTAGTTATAGGAGTTCGAGCTATCAGAAGTTGAGAACAAATGACCGGAAATATGGAAGAAACGGTGTTTAATGCTTTTTTGTATTCATGCAGTGCACATTTAAATCAAATTTAAGAGACTGTCCGCGTAAGAGGGCTAAAGCAAATTTTGGACCTTTACCGATTGGCCTCATTTGTTCAGTGAAAGTCAACCATTACATCCAGTCTACAAATATCACACTGATTTGGATTAATTCGATTTTTTTCATTTTTTTGCGAGACGGTTTTCAAGGTGACCTCGAAACAGGCTAATTTGCCTTGGGAGACTCTGACATTTAGCTATAAATATCGGACGCTGCCAAAACACGATTTTTTTATTCCAACAGGCTAAATGTTTTACATGAAAAAGTTTTGCCTTTCTTCGATATTTTAAAGGTTTAACAATTATATTCTGTCAACGTTTGACGGAATTATGATTTTTTTTTAAATACCTCCTGCGAACTCAGGAATGTGCGAAGCGTAACATACCAAAGAGTTAAAAGCTATTTTTGCAAATGCATTCATTACCCGTTGCATTGTTTCTTCCTCCAGCTGACATTTTAAAAGACTTAAAAACGATCCGTCCTCGGTCGTGACATCGTCACTTTTTAGGATCGTAGCTTTAAAGATTTCGAAGCGAGAATCGTAGCTTTCAGTATTTCAATGTCCATTGCCAAAGCTAATGTTCCTTAGCTTGATAACTTCCATTTTACCGCTCCACGAAGGTCTTCTCGTTAAAATTGAACGAACGCCGCATTACGCTATGCTGCCACACAAAATTGGTATAGTACGTCCTTCTAGTCTTCCCATGTCCATTTCTCGCAGCTACTGTTGTCTAGCTTCACAACTTTCCATTTTACAATTCCACGGATTGAACCGAAAACCCATCTTCGTGCTGCGTTAATTATAACCGCCATGTGTAAACTCCATGTTATGGGACAAAAATTTCCCTTTCTAGTCCCCCCACCTAAAACCTGCCAAAGGTACAGGACGAAGTGTCTAGGACAAAAATCATACTTAGCAGGTGAGGGATGGGAGAAAACTATTTAATCCGGTTTTAATGAATAAGTTTATCAGAATGGGATGAGTGAGTGAGTGACTGAGTGACTGAGTGAGTGAGTGAGTGAGTGAGTGAGTAAGTGAGTGAGCGAGCGCCATCCGACTGCCTTCTAAGTTCATGGATGTTACGTCATCTATGAGCAAAAATGAGGCCAATCGGTGACGGTCCAAAATTTTGCCTGATCCATTCTTACGCGGACAGCCTCTTAAATCTTTTTCAAATGAAAAGATAGGTCCGCAATGCGTACATGTGTGGCCTGCGAGTCCACTTGCAACATGTAATAGAAGTTAAACTGAAGGGGAAAATATGAGCTAGGATTAGGCCATAATAAGTCTATTTGGATTAAATTTACCGTAACTTACATTAAAAACTTAATTCCAGACATTGGAAGAAGTAACTGTCTGGATTTCGCTCAGAGGGGAAGTATGGAGTTACAATGTCTCTCCAGGGATGACCACTACTCAATATGATGGTCAATAAAAAAAAATAAAAAATAAAAAAAAAACAATCAGAATTGAAATTCTTATATTTTACCTTGAGTGACAATTGTACAAATGGTTAGCAGCAATCAGGATACGGCCTAGTTTTTACTGGATCATGACTGATAGAGTGGTAAACGGAATCAGAAAAAATGGAAATGCTGTCGAGCTTATGACTCTGCTTACGACTCCGATTTTTGTTTATTTGGTACTTAAACTGAAACAAATCAGTAAACATCAGCGTACATCAATACTACACATTGTAAAAAAAACAATAAAAACCTATAACAGCAAAACTATGTAAACTAACCTAATCTAACTAACCCTGATTGCCCGTGAATTCAGGCAACTTGAAAAATTAGTTCACAATGCCAGGCACATTTGTTGTTGTCAATAAAATTGTTTATACGGTAGCGCTTGCTGACAAGTTACCTGTTAAGGTTCAGAAAAGAAATCGCTACCCTTGAGACAATTTCTGGGTCAGAAGGTAGCAATATTGCCAAAATGTGGCTTTCCTTGTACTTTATGGGCTGTGTACGGTTTGCATGGTATTGTGGTAAAATGAACAACCGCCATCTTTTTTTGTTTTGTTTTTTTAATGGGGGATTTAATTTTACTGATGCATACATGGAGGCAACATTGATAAATTTGCCTATTTAACACGACGGGACGGAATTCTTCTTTTCCTCAATAAAGCAGGGACACTCCCAAATGTTGTTATTTTAAAACCAGTTAATAAATATCTTAATTAGATAATGTTACCGCTTACATTGAACAGAAAACTGAGAGAGAGAACAAACGAAAGTATAGAGAGTGAGAGAATCGGAACAAAATATTTTGAACGAGTGCTCTGGAATATAATTTTTCTTTGAAAGGAGTTCATGATAACAGTTTTTGAGGTTCAGAAATAATTAAAGACTAGGTACATTTGCCCTTTAAACAGGAGTTAGTATGATATGATGCTAAATATAACGGAATGGTGTATGGTACGACGGTTCATCAGCGGAACACTTAATATTTTTATCGTATGTAAATTAAAGTTTCATCCTTTGATCATGATCATGATGGCATTATACATGAAACGAGTTTTGTTTCTAAACTAGTAATTTAGGGAAATTTGTTTTACAGGTAGACTGGCATTAAAAATGGATTAAAATATAAAGAGATTCTATAATATCAAGAGATTACATTGATAATATTTTAAAATGATAAAGCTGCGAGTTTTCAAGTCCCCGAACAAATCTTAACAACGTATTGACAATGGCACCGTGTGCACAGAAAGTCTCCGATGGTGAACCAAACTTCCTTCGCGTGAAAACTCAACAGCAAAAACACATAATGGAGGGCGAGCGCGTGTTCAACTATAAATAAAGCTTATCCGATCAGCTGTAATATAAAACTAAAAGTAAAAAAAAAAGTTGAACATAGTGTCTCTTATAGCTAACACGATGTGTTGCTTCAATTAAAGCCCGGAAGAAGCCGCCTCTTCGATCAAAAGCCTGATACTAACTCTTTGAAGTGTTCTAGTTTCTTCACTCGAAAAATAATTGTATCCTGTTCCAAGCTAAACGAACTCGAAAGAAATATTTATTATGTTTTGAAGTGTAGAATTGGCATGTAGAAAAGATTTTTCTGCTGTAATAAGAGAGCGACTTCGTATTAAGGTTACGACAGAGAGTGTCTTGTCAGATCATGAGAAATCTTTCGGTGACAAGGGACAAAAAACTGTGTCCGGTTAACAATAATTGATATTGATGTTTTAATAAAGTTTGCTTTTACACCTGTAGCTGGAATCCATTGAAATGACTTCAACGTACACAATCGGGGACACTGTTTCAACTTCTTTGACATATTTACAAAAGTGTTCAAAGAAACGCAATGCGGGGTATGTTTTGAGCAATCTATCCTCATAAGAACGCCAAGTTTCTTTGAAAATTATAGAAAAAAACCGCAACAGAAGCGATAAGAACGTTGCTGTACACGGAACTCATAAAAATACTGAAAACATACTCTTTCCGACAAAATTTGAACGAACAAAGGGACATGATATCGATATCAGCGGCTGCATGTTTGATGTATCTTCAAATAGTGGACTTACAGTAGCCAGGTTATTAGCAGTCTCCGTATTGACTCTTGATTGACAATTTCAAGTTTTCTCTGTGTAAGCTCCCTTTCTTCAGACAATGTCAACTAGCTCGAATGTTAGCCAGCTAGTATTGTGAAGGTTTGTTTGTTGAACGCGTTGGTGAACTAATGAATTTAACAAAGCAAGATTTAAAAGGTGAAGCTCAGGAAGACTTTGACTCATAACATCGGATTTCTTCGATTAGGACTGATTGTGATGGCTACTTGGTTTGTCTCACTTCGGCTTGTTTTGTTTCTGAGTATGATTCCGTCAGCGAAGAATACAGATCTAGGTTCATTCGATGACAGCGAAGGTAAAAGAAGTATTTATTACTGTTCGTGAAAAAAAAAACAACAAAAACTAATCCTTTGATGAGAATATATGTTCACCCCCAACAAAAAAGCGTAACCCTATTTAGCGATAAGACCCGTTTAGACGAAACAATTGAATAAATAAGCTTGTGTATACAAAATAAATATATAGACCGTGAATTTTGAATTTCTCCGAAATGTGAATTCTATCCTTTGTTTCAGAAGATCGATATATCGCTACTATAAATCCGGAAAATGTATAATTCAGCAATACGGGAGTTTGTGATTTTGTTATTGCAATTCCAACAATTACATATATTAGACTATGTTGATAAGTTTTTTCTTATATGAAATGGGCTTCTTTATTACATTATGAGAAATAGCTAACTGTTAAAAGGTTTTTTTTTTTTTTTTTTTATACGATGGTCTAGTATAAACCAAATCTTTTAACACGTTTTTTTTTGAAACATAATTGTGAAGCTAAAAATTAAACCCCGATTGATCGAACGGATAATCTAACGAAGCGGCCGCCATTTTGTTAAAAGCACACCGTCAGGCTACTCGCTATCTATACTAGAAAAGGGAGTGAGTAGCGTGACCAATGAGAAAACGGCATTTGCAAAAGAATGCTAGTGGCTTAGATACTTACTAACATATGATTTTCTATGATCATGCTAAATATTTGAGTTACCTTTTCCCAATTAACTGAAAACACGTGATTTGCTAAGTTGTTTTTGTCACTTATGGGCTAACCTACTCACTTGTTGTCATACAAATTCATTTCTTTTTTCGTCTTCCTATAATTCCCTTCGTCTATCTCTATCTCTTTCCTTCGTCTATCCCAAATGATTATTGTAGTGTTTTCCTCCTGTTTTTGCTTTTTTTTGTTATATTTATGACATGAATAACCGGAGAAGAACGGTGGCAAGTAATAGACTTGAGTTTAGCAGCTCAATAATTCAAGTTTAGCAGCTCAGTAATTCAAATTTCAGTCATTCATGCCTTTTAAACCATTCTTTTCTCTGCTTTGTAACCAGATATCATTTATGAGAGAGTCGGTTGTTTCAAGGACACCATGGCGAAACCCAGGCCCTTACCAGTTCTTGTTAAAAACTACCGCCGGCCATCTGAGATTGACTGGAAGAACTTAAATAGGACCATAAGAGCATGCGCCAAGGAAGTAAAGGAGGCTGGCTATATGTACTTTGGCCTTCAATTTTATGGCGAATGCTGGAGTGGACCGCAGGCTCATTTAACCTACGATGAAGATGGAGAGTCAAAACATTGCACACTGGGAGTGGGAAAGGCACGAGCTAACTTTGTGTACAAACTTGTTTTTAAAGGTGAATGGACTTGGATTTGCTTTAGGGCTTGGGAATAATTGGCGGCAATTAGGTCCAGTCCTTTTCATAATTGACCAAAAAGGAGGCTTACAACATATCTTATAGCAAAGAGCTAGAATTTACGTGCTCAAGAGTATGATAGAATTCGAAAGTCAGAGGGGATCAGAACGATAAGCCGAGCATGATTTGTCTTTTTAGCGTGAATTTGAAATGCCTTATTTTATTTCCTTCGAGGCTTAACAATATTTATATTCCGTCACGTTCTGATGCTTAAGCCATTGAGGTGTACTGTGTTCTCCATGTCAACTGATTTAAATCCAAACCAAAAGCACACATCATTCAACACAACATAGTGCAACACTTTGGTTCTGGCATGAGAATGGCACTCATTTCGCCACCCTGTTTAACAAGATCTTGATCCTTCTCCTCACAGCATCTTACTACACGATACAACGATGCAACATGTTTGGTATGCTACACGCGTCTGCTAGAGCCTTTTTTTCTCCTTAAAATTATTTCTTTAACTCATTTAATAATGTTGTCTTCGTCTTCGAGCAACGAATATGACCGCGAGCGAAAGTTTCGTCCTGCGCAGACTTTCTCCTAGGTGCGTATTTCAGACACATTTTGTTCAAGGAATCACGAGATTATTCCAAATAAATGCTGACAACTACATTATCTCTGTTAACTCAATTCATTCCCAGAATGCAACGAATACAAAGCTCTTCAATCAGAGGATCGTTCTGTTCACCAATCCTACACCTCCTCTGCAGCCTGTGACGTCAGCCTTAAGGCCGCATGGTACAGATTCATGGGTAAAGCAGGCAATGCCATGGCGAACTCCTGTCCACGACGCTTCCAGTGCGGAACCATTGTACCGGGTTGGCTGAACGGAGAGCTTCCTTCTGTTCAAGAAGGGATCGTTTCCAGAAGGGTTTGCTTTCATCAGAGCCGAAATTGCTGCTACGAATCAATTGGGGCGAAAGTCCGAAACTGTGGAGTGTTTTATGTCTATTATCTTTCCCCTGCACCATACTGTCAACTGAGATACTGTGGCAATGGAAGGACGGTAAGAACGACGGAAGTGTCTATGTAAAAAAAATCTACTACTCTACAGAGTTAAAATAATATACAATGCAAATTTTATTAGCACTCCCCAAGGGGGCTTTTCAGTACTAATACTACTAAGTAGTATTTGCTCTTCATCCTTCATCGTACTGTTACTTTCATTGCAAGCCATTTTGTTATGTACGTAATAGTTTTGCAGATGTATCAGGAAGCCCTAGGCCTGAAACAATGGTCTGAAAAAAAAAAAAAACTCACATCTAATCAATGAAAATGTTAAGCCCAATCAAAGTGTTCATATTGAACCTCAAGCAACAAACTTGGAGAAATTTCAGAACATAGTCACGAAAAAGCCTTGATGTTGTCTGGAGAAATTGACTGATGGGAATAATATGGCCTTACGTACATGTATATCTAAAACTGCCCTGATTATATATTCTAACGCGACAGAATTAGCATGTGTTACAGCACGTGCTCCAACCATCCGAGAGTACCAATGAGTTTTCATTTTCTTCAGTTAAGTGCAGTATATACTTGTTTTGTCCCATATATGATTTGCAAACTGTTCACAGTAATTTAGCTGAGTCCTTGTTTCTTTTTTTTTTTTTTTTTTTTGGTTTGAACTACTACACAAAATCGAGGAGAGATAATTTAAAACCACTAAGATGACAAAAGAAACCCCCTCGGAATATGCCATCCCCTGGCTGTGATACTCTAAAAATACTTTTAACCTGGTAAACTAATTAAAACAGCTTTTCAAGTTGCTTTTTTACTCCTGTTTTATATGACTGACATCGTCACTACTTTATCATAAATGCAGACAATTCCTACCCCCACCCCACCCCCACCCCTGCCTTCAATGAAATCAAATCTATCTGATGTGTATTTTAAACCCAAAAAAATTCTCAATAAAAATACGTATATATTATTACAGCAACCTTTAAAACTTAAGAAAGGTTCCAGTCGGGAAACTCTGAGGTAGTTTCCGGCAATGTTTTAGCCTAAAGATTAACAGCATTTCGAATTCAGTTAAAAGAGCATGTTTCCTATTGCTAAACCCGTAATTTTGTGAGATCACGGAAAAGCCTGGGTTTCTCGCGGGACCTTCCGGAATGCAAAGAACGTTTGCGCACTAACAACAGAGGGATTCTCCTTAATAGGTGTTTTTCTGAAGATCTGGGCCATACTAAAAGCCCCTTTTTTTTCTCCCCTTAAACAGTTCCATTTTCGTAACATATCTGCAAGCTACTGTGTACAAGTGCCAAGTACGCACTGCTCTAAAAACCAAAAAATGTAGACGTGTTACGTCCTTGTGACAAATCCAGAGAACAACAAGGTAAGTTGGGATTAAGCGGACAAAGTGTGAATAGTGTGACGCTGCAGTCAAGAAACGATATTATACTAGTCTCATGCAACGACAATTACGAATTTCTTCTAAAAACCAATAGCAAAGAGCTAATCTAAATTGTAAGTCAGTAGCCCATCATGACACTACTAATGGGTTTTAAATTGGTATGACTTAACTCCAATAAATATGAAAAGTGATTTTGTAAAGAAATTTGATATAAACTTCCTAATTAAAAGACGTTCCCCATCCCCTCCATTATGGGTCCCATTATAAGCCTTGAAGTGCCGAGATCATTTTGTTGCACCCAAAGAGCCTTCCTTTACTCCACGCCTCCAACCACCTGCCCTCTTTACTTTCGTCTCCCCTATCTTCGCTTTTGACCTTCTCTGGATCCGTTATCTTCTCATATTACTAGCAAAGTAGTACCTGGGGCGCTTGTCTGGCTAAACTAATACAGCTGCTAAAACCGCAATATGGCCTATACTGTCTTTAAATTGTAGAAACATCAAAGAGTGACGCCGGTCAGGAGAGACGAAAAGAGTATTTTGACGAAAATAATATTTTAACAAACACATCCTGCATTGTGTAAATGGGAGAACTATTATTAATATTTTTGGTAAGAATATAGGGAATTCTCATAAAATTTTAACAAATGAATAAAATGTTCGCCTCAATTGCTAATAATTATGGAATGCGCTCTTTGTGAATTCATATTCAGATTTTAAAGAAATGCAGTATTTACGTTAATGTCATTTTGTGCAATTGCCGTAAGACTCAATTAAAATAATAAATGGGTTCCTCACTGACTATTTGCGAAGCCCACGAAGGTAAAATGGCTCCCACGACAGGGCGGATTTATCAAGGCCGTGACCAAAACCATTTTAAGAATTAAACATAGTCCAAACAGAGGACATCATTAGTAAACCTCTAATAAACTCCTAATCAAGTATCACTGCCCACTAACCGCCAAAAACTAAATGGTAACCGCTAACTAGCCACCTCATTATCTACGCTTAAAAATATGGGTCATTTGTGCGCGTGATACGCGACAGGTAGCGCGGTCTTGCAGAATCTACGTGAAATATTTCAATGTTCATTGCTGTAATCGATCTCAGTCTTTCTTAATCTGAATTACCCCGAGTCCTTGATTTATGGTTCATTGCTATCTCTTTATTATATTTATGGTTTTACGTTGGCAAATGATCGGTTACTGGTTTCCTTAAAGCCATAATACAGCTCCACGTCGCAAAAAGCGGCTGGTAAAGCCCAGGTGTCAGCAAATTAAATAAATCATGGAGGTTTCAAAACAGACGAGAAAACTAACGGTAAAGCCTTTGCAAAACGGCTCTTCAAGCTATGCCCTTAAATTGACTGGACATAATGTTTTTTCCCAGCTGTATTTTGCAAGAGGAAAGCGAGAAAAAGGAATAATGATCTTAGCGCGATTTGGATTTTGAAACGCATTGCTAATTAAGAGCGTTTAAAGACCCATTAGTTTTATTTGTTTCGGAAGGGAGATAGGAAATACTTTTATTTGCATGTCTCTTAATTTCCTTGATTCGTGAGGATAATATTCTTAAGTAACTAGCCAAGCCGTCCCCATTATAATTAATGTTGTTACGATGTTTATTTTACAGCTGTTAAGTTCTTGAGATAGTTTGATCAGAGGGAATTAAATAACTCCCCCCAGCGGTACCATACGACATTTGCACGCGACTTCTAAGTCCCTTAAGAGTAAAGAGAATCCTGAATACAGGTAGGAAAAAATGCTCATTTATTTTTCTAATTGTTGTAGATGAAGCTACTCAAAGGCAATGAAAGTGGTAACAAAATCTTCTCTATTTTAAGGAGACTGCGAGCCCCTAAAGAAGACAGAAACCGTCTTTCAATATATTATGTACTTCTTGATTCACAGTTGACAAAATTTTTTTTCACACTTATCTTAATAGCGTAAATTTTCAATACTTCTCGTAATTCTGTATTGAGTTAAAAATAATTCGCTTCTTACTGCCTATGCGTTAAAATTTTTGACGAGTCAAATGTGTCTACATGAATCGTGAACTGTTTCACTCACGAAGCGGAAGGTGTTTTTTCTTATTTTATTTTATCAGGGAACTGCTCAAAAAAACCTTCCCGAGTTTTCTGCATGCGAGCCGTACAGATATTAACAGTGATCTTGTAACGCCCTCAATGGTGTGAATTGCTATTCTCTGATAGACAGGACGATGTAACGTGAGAGTGAGGAATATATTGCCAAAATCTTTCAAATGCCGCGTTTTCACTTCGTGCACCAAGATAAAATTTTACTCTTTTCAAAACCCATATGTAGGTTTGGATGTTAAAGGAGCTACATCACAGTTTGCGCACCTTGAAAAGTTGAGCCTAAATTTTTCAAGTTTATCGCGGTTGTAATCCGTGTTAATATTCTCCATCTTTTACCATCCTCGTTCCTTTATTGTTTATGATTATCCCTTTGGTGTTTTATTATCCTAATAAACTACTATTTTCAGGTTTTCTTTCAATTCAAAGGTAATTTTGTACGTCGTTAAAATAACTCAAACTACCGCGACTGAGCTCCTTTTAGACGGCCCCACTGACGCAAATTGTAATATAATTTCGCGCACAGTGACTCCGAGCGCGCTTTGTAAGAGAATATGAACGTGACTGAAAACAAAAATCCATTTCCTAAGAGAGTAAAGGTGAATTTGTAGACTTAATTAATTCTAATATATATGATACAAACAAGAAAGTTCATCTACTATTCATCCTTGTCGTTGCGTTTTCTTGTGCATCTTTTTGCAAGAAGCATTGAATATTATCATGTTGTCAGCAAAAATATGAAGCAACTTCACACTTCCAAGCTCAGTTTACTAAATACTTCATTTTCGGATTTTCTCAAGACAAAAGAGCATTTATCGATGAGTTGAGTGATGAAAATGAAACCTAAATAGCCTTAACTGAACGCGCGCCTATAAAGCACATGCAGAGGAAGTGATAGAAATACT
>Ga0126338_10003267_pt1 | contig 11338 bp, 8 predicted proteins | sample OrbCmetagenome_2_FD_92529 | JGI IMG/M metagenome (GOLD analysis project Ga0126338, IMG submission 92529) | Coral microbial communities from Petempiche,Puerto Morelos, Mexico - Orbicella C C metagenome | ecosystem: Host-associated > Invertebrates > Cnidaria > Coral | place: Petempiche,Puerto... | reverse complement strand
TAAAAAAAGAAAATCGAAAAAAGAAAAAGGTGGAAAAAAAAATAAAAAAATAAAAAAAAAAAAAATTTAAAAACTAATAAAAAAAAAAAAAAAAAAAAAAACTAAATAAAGGTTATAGAAATTGATACGAATAATAGAATAATGCTAAATAAATGTTTATTTAATATTCTCTATGTAGTAATAAACACCGATTTGATTGTTCCTTTAGCCCATCATCTAATTTGCTTTTATTTTTTTCTGTTATTTCAGATTTCAACGAATGTAGCCTGAATAACGCAGGATGTGAACACGTTTGCAACAACACTGCAGGAAGTTTCAACTGCGATTGCAGAGCAGGATTCAAACTTAAAGCTGATAAAATGGGCTGTGAAGGTAAATGTAGATGTTTTTAATTCCATAAAAAAGATACTTACTTCCTCTTCGTGAAGAAAACTTGCGCATGCACAGCACTACTTACGTATTCCCTAAAATTTGTTCAACATATTGTTCATCAGCGAGTTTTTTGTGTGTTTGATTAAAGCAGGGTTTTAAATTTAAGCCCTGTTTTTTTATATCACAGCCAACCAAACTCAACATTGTTTTGATCGTTAACAAGGGAGTGAAATCAGCAGAATCTTCCGTGGGAACAGGATCAGCTTTGTTTTGTTATGGGATCTAAAATTTACCGATAACATGAGGTTTTCTCACTTCGGCTGCAGCGGAAAACTTGTTTGTTACCCGGCTACTAATTAGCACTGGGAATTTTCTGTGGAGAATTTGAAGGAAATCTTGGCTAAACATGAAAAAGTTAGAGCTTATTGAAAAGTGTTTCAGAGTTCTGAAGACGAGAAGAATACTGAGCATTTTGCATTCCTTCTTTTTGTTAAACTAATAGAGAAGAGTACGAAAAGGATGATAAGAGAGCGGAGGGAAAAAGGACTGACACTCCTTTGAATTTTTATTTCGTCTACTGTAGACGCTTGAGCAGAACAAGCTTTTCTTTAAAACTGTTTTCATAAATCCAGACGTACATCTTTGTAATGTAGCGACATAGTGAATTTACAGAACAGTAGTAGTTAAGCAAACTTTCATGCCCGCGAACCTCGCATTTAAATTACAGTCGAACCTGTATATAATGACCCTGTATGAAGCGGCCGCCCTCTATTAAGCGGTCAGTTTTCAAAGTCCCAATTTTTTGTTCATACAAATGCTGTATTTGTTAACTGTATTAGGCGGCCACCTCTATTAAGCAGCCGTTGCCATCCTGTAGCGGTCCTATGTTTGTCTTTCTTTGTTATTTTTACCTATATTAAGCAGCCACCCTAAACGTAACAACTATGAAATGACGGAATGTGATATTTTGTTGTGAAATGTACGTCACAGAAATACGGTGCTGTATACCGTAGAAGAGTAGAGGACAATTTAATGCACAGTACAGTACTTTTTACTCAATGTTACGTATATATATTATACCGTTAAGTTACAAGTTGGCAGTGAACCCTGTTTAAAGTATTCATCCCCTGAAAGAGTGTTGATTGTCCTGATGTTTCCTCGCATGAAGTGTTTCTGAACTGATACGTCTTTAAAATTGACATTAGACTACGCCCAGTGAGCATTTTTAGTGAAATTGTGTTAAGCGGCCAGTTCCTCATGTCCCGAGGTTGGCCGTTATATACAGGTCCGACTGTATTTATGGAGATATTGATTCTAAACTACAGGACCAGTTTTAGTAAAAAATTTCATAGAACTTTGCAACTTGAACTATTTTCCATTCTAGATTCCCTTCTGTCAAAAAGTAACACTTGATTTTCATTAATGAAAATGATTTTTTTATTGGTTTCGTTTGAAGATGTCGACGAATGCGCCTTAGCAGACCAGGGTGGCTGTGAATTCAAATGTTCTAACTACGAAGGTGGTTATTACTGTACTTGTGATGTTGGCTACAGACTCATGGATGACGACAAGAGCTGTGAAGGTAAATTCACAAGAATACTACAAAAACAAGAACAACGTAGCGGACCATGAGATTAAATTGTTATGTAATTTTAGTGTCTTAGCTTGGGTAGTTTAAAAAAGAGTAGGACGTTGTTTAAATATTCTTAATGTTTTAACTCTTTATGGCTGTTGTCAAGTTCGCTGTCCAAATTGATAAATATCTTTCTGTGCTCTAGCAATCTTAATATATAAGATTGCCTGCGCTAGTTAATCGTAATGTGGCAATGACCAACCCGAAAGCCTTAGCTACTTTGGGTACCTCGCACATTTACTTTTTATTGTTGTAATTTTTTTTCTGTGTCCTTGTTCATGGTAATATGTAATATTTGTTTACAGAATTGATTTTGAGAAATAGTGCAAAACAATAAAAATCTGAAATCTGAATCTAACATTACTTCTTTCATTTCAGAGATTTACTGCCCTGCTTTGGAAGCTCCATTTCGCGGTCTCATCACTCCGGGCAGCTGTACTGACGAAAGAGAGAATATCAGGCGTAACACTGTCTGCACATATGGATGCGAATCTGGACACTACATCGCGGGTGGAAATCAATCATTAACCTGTCAGATCGATGGATTGTGGCAAGGAACTGTGCCTTATTGTAAACGTAAGTATCGCTGTGCAAAATTAACAGAGATAGAAATAAGCTACAAACACTTCCGAATTCTGCAAAGCACTTGGTGTGTTCCCTAGGGCTACACCATTTCTTTCTTAAATTGCGATAAAATATGGATCGCCTTTCACTCAGTCAGACAGTGTGCAGAATCCAAATAGGCCATATTCGTATTCTCGGTATTGGACTGGAACTAGCTTGCAACTGAGGCCACTGCGGGGAGTCATTTTCAAATGCAAATGACATAAATCTCTTTTTATGAGATTCCCTTGTAAGAGCCTAGTTTGCAAGCTTGCTCAAGTCTCTTACCGAGAATACTAACATGGCCTAATGTGTTATAAATCCGTTTCAATCCTTCATTCTCTTCGTTGGAGATGCCAGCTCAGTTCCAAAGCGGTTAATATTGATTATCGATACCTTATCGGTGTCTTGTGCGCGCTTCATGGCTCAACAGTTTCTTGATTTCATAATCAGAATCTCCTGATTAATAAATGTTATGCTCGTATTGAGATTTAACACTTAACTATGTGAAATTATCGAAATTAACGTAGTTTCCTTATGGTCACAGTTCTCAGTAATGATCTTCAATGTTTTTATCGCTTACTTTTGTCTTTTCTGGGGAAAAGTTTTTATATATCTTCAGCAAGGAGTCTTACGGGATAGTTCTCTAGTCAATTACAACCAATCATATTCTACGAACTGCTAGTCCAACATCGCATCTCGCTGCGCTCGATCCACACGATCAAGACCTCGGGATGATAATTTTCCCATACGGCCCTCGTAGCTGGTTAATAAGATGGCAGTGTTCGCTCAAACTTGAAGATTCTATGCATAACCTACTATCAATGCCTATCATTCGCTTCACATTATAATTTCATATTTTGAACTTTCTCAGCGGTCGTGTGCCCGAAGCTGACTTTACCTGACAATGGTAGAGTGGTTCCATCATCATGCTCACAAACAGACGTCGAATACGGCACACGATGTGTGTTCTATTGCGGTGACGGATATGCACTCAGCGGTCCTAGGTACACCACGTGTCAAAACGATACTTCCTGGAGCGAGATCGCCGCATTGTCTTGTGTGAGAGGTAAGAAATATTCCCGAGCTGTACGTGAAGACTATGGTCGACCTTTACGTTTAGTTTCGCGCTGCTGATTTTTTGGTCCGATACTCGCATATTAGCATAGAGTCTGACCTCTCTCAGAAAAAGCATATTACTGTTTGATACTTCATTTCTTTTCCATTAGATTATGACTGAAAGTAAAATTACCCAAATTAATCCTCCTTGGTCAGTTGATGGTTCAACTGCTATTGTAATCCATTTGACATTCCATCTTCACTTGATGCTTCATTGTTAGCTGGAGACACAACAGTAGGACAGTACACACTCTTTGCAATATCAAAATATCAACCAGTGCTAACTGAATAAGTAATCAACTGTAAACATAATTTAAGTTTGTTTATTTGTTTGTCTTTGCAATGATTACTTCCACACGTACGCGTACTAATCAGTTACAGAGGAATTTTACTTGCCCTCTGTCGAGTCTAGCTCACCTTCTCCCTCCCCCTGCTCTAAACTTTTCGTTTCCATTAGATCGATCGAAACAAAGGCGAAAATATTGTCATGTCTCACCATTAGCTTTCTCTGCTGTTTTACTGTTCTGTCCTTACTGTTTTTCTTAGAATATCACTACACCCAATATTCTTTTCACCCTCTTGACGGTGACCACAAATGTTTTAAGTGCGTGGTCTCTGTGGTTAAACTGCATAAACACCTTTTTTCGCGTATCTTTTCCAACGAATCGTAACTCAAGTAACATCAGCATCACTAGCCTTTAAGACCCAGCATTGACCATTATGCTTTGGCGCCTCTGTTTTTGTTTTGGTTTACACGGTAGCGAGGTTTTTGTTGTTTTCCAATGCTCACAGCGCGAAGTGTATCCTGGACAAGACTGCCAGCGAAAGGTCAACGAACGTTTTGTCTACAAAATCAATCTTAGGCGTAAGTTACTCAGAGGAAGAGGATAGCCATGTAGATCTGTTTGCTTTTCGGAGATAGACTCCACCGGTTTCGTTCAGGTATTTTACTATTTACAGAATCACGTGATGTAAATAAGTTGATATGTAGTAAAGCCCAGTACACATATCACGTGATGTATTTTCAATCGGATAAAATATTGGGTGACTCAAGTCGGACTGTATACATGCATCTAATGATCTGGTACCTGTGTGTATCTGTCGTTATAGTTCACCACTAAATCTTCTTCGGCCGATTCTTATTGGTTTCTATTGATCACGTGACGAAATAGTGTTCATCTGCGGAGAGACACTATCAACCCATAGTGCGCCGTCCGAGGAAAATACCCGGATGGATAGTACTCGTCCGTAAAAATGTTTCTGTGAACAAGCGGGCTAATAGTAAACAATTGAAAGCAATCATCGAAAGTAAACAATCATCTGCATAAATTAGTTTAGTTAAATTTTACACTTGGCTTTTGCGCCTATCATTTAAAAACAGTTGCATATTTGCCCTCGAGCCTTCACTTCTCGGGCAAATATTTGTTTTAAGAACATCAATCATCCGCGGGGCAACTATCAGCCGACATTTCCTCGACAGAAACACGCAAAATAGCATGCGTACATACTACACATTCCTTAGATTTCTTAAATTTCTGTCTTATTTTACAGTTTACACGGATCCATGGATCGTGTGTCCAATCGATAGAGTAGAAGAACTTGAGCCAGACAAGTCCACAGTGGTGCTTGGATACAAGTGGCAGCTTCCGCGAACCAATATGAAGAACGTGACAGTATCGCCTAGCAACTATGATGAGAATTATCCTTTCCCTGTTGGCAGACACCGAGTCACGTGGATAGGAACCAGTGACAGTGGAACACAGAAGAGTTGTAGCTTCCATATCACTGTAAATGGTGAGCCGAACAGATTTTAGAGACTTTAAATAAATGCGATACTGTTTATTTAATCGCAGTCTTAGAGTAAATTTTTTGACATAGCACTTGATAGTAAACGAGATCTAAACTCCGCCTTGTTGTTATTTTTTCCAGACGTGACACCTCCCTCAGTCCAGAACTGCCCTGCAAGCATCGTAGATCGCTCCAACTCTCTGCAACAGGCCGTCACGTGGACACCACCAACATTCACCGATAATGTAGCCGTGGTTAGCGTACAGTCCAATCGTGATCCTGGATTTATCATGGACACGTACACGTCACTAACTGTACGATACACAGCTTTAGATGCTGCCGGGAATGTGGTTTATTGTATCTTTAACATCACCTTGGAAGGTAGTACCACGTTCCCACTTAAACTAACCATGATAAACAAAAATATATATATCACTTTGAAACACGGAACAAAGAAAAAATAACTTGCAAGAACTGCTTGTTGTCATAAGGTCATGAAGTCCTTGAATATATCCTACACATTGGACGCCTTGCAATGCATTGAATAACCACAGTTTACGTAACTGAGAATGCAATTTGTGGAATAATGAAGTAAAGATCGTGATTATACTTTTAAAATATCATCTGATTTATCCAGGTGTCATGAAATTATTAAATTCTTAGCCTTGGACAAAACATTTCTAGCCTTCTGATTGGCCCTGTAAATCTGTATTTGACCTTATATAGGAAATGAGTTATGCAAGTTTCTCTTCGATTAATATTTTTTGGCGATAGACTTGTTCGTTTACCCTCCTTGGATAAGGGATGATTATGATAAACTAGGCGTTCTGCGCCTCGTTAATTGTTATTTATCATCTCGTATCCTGGGCGGACTCATAAAATATTGTTAAATATTCCTCGAGATTTCGCGGGATAATTATTCGAATTGTCACCTACTAGGGTCATTTGGGGGAGCGGGGATAGCGCAGTGGTGAGAGCGCTCGTCTCCCACCAATGTAGCTGGAGTTCGATTCCGGCCCAATGCCATATCTGGTTGAATTTGCTATTAGTTCTCGCCTTGCTCCGAGGGTTTGTTCCTGGTTCTCCGGTTTTCCTCCCTCCACAGAAACCAACATCTCCAAATTCCAATCCGACCAGGATCGAGGACCGGCATGGAAACCAGCTAAGGGCTGATGTGGCTTCCTCTATAAATATTGTAATTTATTGATTTATTATTCTCTGTCAAAATGTCCAGTCACTAATAATCAGTTATGTCTTTAAAATATTTTTCAGGAGCAGTATGTCAGACCATTCCTAACCCCAAGAACGGCATTGCTGCTAAGTTTGGACTATTCCTACAGCTGAGGTGTGACCAGGGATACTTCTTCAACCCATACCCTGCTGGATTACCAAAGTTATTCGAGAATCCTTACTACAGATGTTTAGATAATAAGTGGGTGTCCCAGAATGACGGCGTGTCCATTCTGTACAAAGCTCCGGACTGCATGAGTAAGTCGTTTGTCTAAATATCATTGTTTTATACTGTAAGCATGCGGAACCTGGAGGAGATGAAGGATAACAGAACTTATACTAATCCGCCATACAGGCCCTATATTACTAAATGCTATCCCTCTTAAGGACGTTGCGCACTAAATACAAAGGTATTTCGCCCGAAATGGGACTATGTGGGGGAAAAAATTCTCAGCAACGGTGATTTGAATCCGAAGAGAAAATTGAGGATAGCCACGCATTTTCAGAGATAATTAGCCTGAAGTTCGGACAAAAATGCTGACGTCAACATTTAAAAAAAAAAAAAAGAAGGAAGAGTATTTCTTTGATTATTTCCTTGGAATTCGCCTTTACGTACATAAAAACAAAGATATCTATGAAGACCTTTAAAACACCTAGCAAATGGTAACAGCGCTCTTAGCGTTTCCGACAGCTCTCCTCCAGTTTGTTAAATATACAGTCGAAACAGCTTTTACCCACAGCCACAAACTCATCACGTGTTAAAATTATTAGGCTTTTTTTTGTTTTGTTTTTGTTTGTATTTTTTGTTTTTTGTTGTTGTGTTATTATTGTGTTGTTGTGTTATTATTTGTAATTATTACGCTTGCCACTTCTGTATCATAAGGTAAAAAGTAGTGGTTTGTACGCGTTTTTGAATGCTCAATGGGTGGTTTTCATCTTTTTTCTTCGGGGATGGGGGTGGGAGGGAAATCGTTTAATTCATGCTTTGAGTAAAACACAGAAAGTGTGTAACCAACAAAAGTTGGCACCGTCCTTACTGAGTATTTTAGATCGCTTCCAATCCTAATGTATAGATTTAGCCAAACCTAAAAGCGTAGCTCGTGGGCCGGGTTGTTCAGAGCCCGATTAAGCTAAACTAGAGTACGGGTAGAATTTTGATTTGAGTTTTCTTATTTTTAGGCGAGGTTTTCTGTATATTAATTGGCCTTCTGTTTTGAGTTTTCATAATCACAAAATACACTGACAAAACAAAAGGAGTGAAAAACGTTTGTATCGAACAAAAAAGTTATAATTTGGTTAACTTGTAATCCTGGATTAGCGTTAATCGGCTTCCGAACAACCCGGCCGTGTTTTCAACAAGTTAACCTAACACTAGCCCGCGATCCAATCAAAACCAGCACCTTGTCGGCGGTAAACTTAAAAAACACGTGACCTCGATGAGCTCTAAACTTAAGACCCTGATATGATCACGTGATACTGGTCAGTGGATACCTTGTTTTGGTAGGTGTCAATTGATCATAACATGCATGTCCAATATCGAAGAAGTACACGGTAAACCAAGGCTGCATGTCTCTGTCAACCTATCTTTTGGAGTATGGCCGCCATCTTGCGCGACTCCGTCGCCGCCGTCGCCGTCGTGCGTACGCGCCCACGAGCAATACCACTAGCCATGATAACCATGAGAAAATCAATACATGGGTTTCCTTTTCTTCCCTATATGAGTATGGGTCTCCCCTTGGCGACCCTCCGGGCCGCCGGAGCTCCGCTATGAACGAATTTTAGTCACGTGGGCAGCTCACGCGGCTCTACTCAGCGCGCATTTTATCCTCAAAGAAAACATCCACGCTACACGTGTGGCAACAGATTTCCGTGGGAGATTATGACGAACAGTACGTAAATATTAACAAGTCCTTACAGAACTCTGATTCAAGGCTTCACGTCAGACCATAGTTAATAGAGGGAAATGGTTGTGAAACCCAACAAACTTCTTTGTTTTATGTTTTTGTTTGCTTTTACGACCCTGACCGTGTATAAAACAATCAATTATCCACCAAGAAGATCTCGGATGCATACATTTAAAATTCTACGTGACGCACCCAGGCTACCCTACCTTCGCTTCCAATCCCACCACACAATGCTTGAATGAGTTGAATACCTGAATATACTAAGCACGGATAACTGGATTGTGTCCATATCTTAAATTACTCCTTACAGAACTCAGAAACCAATAGAAACATTTCGGTTAGGTAATTTTTACATAGTGTATGAGCGCAAAAGAAAAAATTTAGCACAGTTGTGGACCTTCCAACATCAATCTTGGCATCTTTGTTTCCTCCTTTGAAGTTTGTCGGACGTAATAAAAAAAAAATTGTTAACAGCGCACTTTGCCTCACTTTTATACAGCAGTTATTACGACTACGACGTTATTACGCCTGTCAGTACAGTAAGTGACCAATAGGAAACAGTTGAACACTATTAACATTAAAGTGACTTTTTTCTTCCTGCAGAGTATGTGACTTACACTGGTTCACCCTGTCAAGGTGGAACAATCCTATTGGACAATGCTGTATGCTGTAAGTATCACGTGACAATTGTGTTCACTGATTAAATTAGGTTATACTTTCATTTATCAAACTCCACTCTGAGAACTGCAGATAATAAACAACTATTGCAGATGGTTTTTCGTGATTTGAAGAATAATCGAGGCCGAAGTGAGTGTTATCAGGCGAAGGCTGACAACTCTTTGCGAGAACAAGATTATTCTGGATACCACGAAAAATCGAATTCGATAATTTATTTGTCACACATCGTTGCAAAAAACTCAGATCACAAGTTACATTATTTCAAACTTACGAGTGAAACCAATTTAACGCTCGTGTTTCCCTCACTTTTGCCGATGATTTTCGTCATTGGATACTCTTTTACTTCTTTTTTTACTGTCTTGACTACTTCTTTGGGTTTTTGTGGATTTTCCGCCACACACTAACCAACACTATCTCTACATTTTCGGTATTTCGTGGTCGGAAAGGCGATGGAAACAGAAAAACCTTACTAGACTTTTAATGCGGACAAAAAGGAAAGACTGCAGGCAGGGAGGCGTAGTGGCCTCCTGGTTAGTGTGCCCCTGGCCGGGGCATTGCGTTGTGTTCTTGGGCAAGACACTTTATATAATTTAATGAGTACCGGCGAACTTAATGATGGGGGTGACTCTGCAATGGACTAGCATCCCATGCAGGGAGGCTACAGAAACCGGGATAAGCTCCGGCCTGATGGGCCACTTGGAATTTATGTAGACTTCACCTTACCTGCAGGCAGACCATATTCCATTTGTTAATACGCCAATCTTACATTGCAATCTGGCCGGGCGCAATCAATTGTTTTTTTCAGATGGCGAGAGAATTTGCGTCATTTATCAGAACCAAAAGACAGTTTCATTGGCTTGGCGTAACTAATTTAGTACACTAGATGTTTATCATTTCGCTCAAATATCCTTTTGTTATAGTGAACTGTCCCCCTGGAACTCACAGCGACAACGCCACCAACACGTGCGTAGATTGCAACACTGGATTTTACATGGACGAGGAAGGAAAAACTGAATGCCAGCCATGTCCTAAGAACTACAGTACCGCCATCACTGGAGCTACCAACAAAACTGACTGTCGACGTAAGAATTGTTTTATCATTATCATTATCATCATCATCATTATCATTATCATTATTATTGTCATTGTCATTGTCATTATTATTATTTTTTTTTATTATTATTTTTATTATTATTATTATTATTATTATTATTATTACTTTTTTTTTGGAAAGGGACAAATTCATATGCCTTTATTGAAACATAAACACGTTACACTTGACGAGAAATAAATTAATGCATTTACGTACAGCTCTATTACGGATTAACTTGACAAAAAGTTGACAGTTAGTGTAGTTAGAGTGGTTAGTTGGTTGCCGGGTTGGTTGGTTGGTTAGTTAGTTAACTTCTCTCCGTTCCAAGAGGCGCATTAGACAGCAACTCTCGCTCTTCAGGTTAACCAGCCCTGCCTTGTGCCACGCCCCAGGCTTCGACCCAGGACGCCCGCTCTTGTCTGCGCTTCTTGTCCTTCTCCCTGCAATACATAGCAAACATAGGTAATCTTTTCTTCTTTTGCTCTTATTACAGGAATCTGTCGTGCAGGTCGCTACTCTGTTAACAATGGTGTTTGTCCATGCAAACGATGCCCGTATGGAACCTACCAAGAAAATGAACAAATGACCAGCTGTAAAGCCTGCCCAGTCGGAACCAATACAACACGCACCGGAAGTACATCCATTGACCAATGCGTGTGTAAGTACTGGTTTTTTTTTTTGTTTTTTTTTTTTTTCAGTTTCTAATGGTGGTGCCATGGGAGTCACGAAGTTTCAGGACAGGAACATGTGTATATGACAGATATGGTTTTTTTTTTTTTTTTTTTTTTTTGTTTGGTGGGTGGGGGTGGGAGTCCCTGGGACCTGTGAGATTTCACAGTGATTGTATGTGTATTATTCATCGCCCTTACCATTCATCATAAATATTGGAGTAGGCTAGAGAACTGTCAGCCACAGGCG
>Ga0126338_10003266_pt1 | contig 11338 bp, 5 predicted proteins | sample OrbCmetagenome_2_FD_92529 | JGI IMG/M metagenome (GOLD analysis project Ga0126338, IMG submission 92529) | Coral microbial communities from Petempiche,Puerto Morelos, Mexico - Orbicella C C metagenome | ecosystem: Host-associated > Invertebrates > Cnidaria > Coral | place: Petempiche,Puerto... | reverse complement strand
GTTTAACATTAACTAGTACAATAAGAAATAACATTCACTTGATTCTTTTATAATTCAAATAAAATTAAATAAAAATTATAATGCTCATTTCGTTTGTAAGTTGAGAATCTCTTTTCTTTTTTTGAACATTAAGTTGATATATTTACCTATTATTTTTGATGTAACTCTATTGTCAGCTCTAAATAAGTACTTAGTTCTCTCGTTATCGCTCAGATTTGCGTAAAGTGCATCTTTGTTTGAAATGTGAGAATGGAGCTCAACTCTTGTGGTAGCATACCCCTGGCAATACATCAAGAAATGAGTGAGTGAGTGAGAGATGAATGTATGTCACACCAATCAGATTGGATCTACTATAAACAGCCAATCAAATTTCTTGTTCTAAAGGTAAATTGTATGTGAGAAGATTTGATCCCGATAGAGTTCAGAACAGCCATATTTATTCTTCTATAAAAGAGGAGGAAATACTCATATATTGGGTTTACTTCAACATTTTCTGTGGGTTAGGCTGAGGATTTTAGTTCTGAACGAGATGAGCCTCGAGGTTGGAAACAGTTCGTGAGTTAGTAGTACGCAAATGGCATGAGGTATTTTCATTTTTAGTTACAAAGGTAACTTTATACTTTTGTTTTTCACAAGGGGTAAATTCAATTAGAGGTCACGAAACGTCACTTCTAGTTCTTAGGACATGTTTTAGAGGAGACAAGACTATTTAGATTTGAAAGAGTTCTAACGTTTACAATGGTAAGTGCAGGTAACGATTGTTTTGTTCTTGTTGCATGCAAATATAACGAGATATTTTTATTTTTTAGCTACAAAGGGTAATTTGACACCCTTGTTTTTCACAAGGGATTAAATTCAATTAGAGCTGACAAATCGTCACCACTCTTTCCCACGAGATGCTTGCTATCTTTAGTTACAAATGGTAACTTAACACTTTTGTTTTTATATGGGAGTAAATTCAATTAGAGCTGACAAGTTATCAGCTATTGTTTCCAGGATATTAAACACAAAAGAAGCTTTCATTTCTGGATGGTTTTTATGTCTGTGCAGTAGCAGTTTAATAGTTTTATTTGACGACATTCATTTCAGTCCGATATTTTTAAAGGCAAAAAGTATGAAAACTGCTCAAATGTTCTTTGAAGACTGCGTGGCACCAAGTTAAAGTGCAATTTAATTAACTAAGACTTTCAACGTGTCAGAGAGGTTTTTTTCTCTTTCTTTCCATTTTCGGTGACGTAGTGTTGTGTTGTGTAAAAAGGGTAAACTTACAACTCATATAAAATGCGAAAAGGTCTCTTATTTAACTTGAGTATTTTTGAGCAAAATTCCTCTTGGGGGTTGGAAGGGCTATGTGATCGGTGAGTGAGGTAGTTATGCATGTGCACGTGTCACACCAATCAGTGTGGGTTGTATCAAAGAACGAATCAAATTGCCTGTTACAAAATAAGATGGTATCTACATTAATCTGGAGACATGTCAGATTACTGTAGTTTGTTCAGTCATACATTTTATGGCTTACTATTTAGCTATCTTACCATGACCGATGTAACATCGCATGTACATCATAAATTCCTAGTTTCTTTCTTGCTCTACATCGTAACCAAAAAACTTGTCAAATTAACCAAATATTATTGTACACAGCTCCATGAATGCTCGTATCTCTGACACTTCACACAAAAAAATAACTCTTGCATGCCTTGCGTGCCTATGTTCTTTCTAGTGATGGCCTATTCACTTGTAGTACTTAACTCCCAATACTGATGCTTTGTAAAGCGCATTAGATCATATATGTTAATGAATTTTGTGCTATATAAGTAATAAAATTATTCTTATTCTTATTATAAACTAGCACTCTAACTGAATGGAATAAAAGTAAATCTAAGCCCAAACAAGTACGCTCTGCTCTCTGTGAGTAAGTCCGTCTGTTACACTAATGTAACCTTATTCATTGAATAGTTTCCAAAGCCAATCAGAGTGCGTTCATATGCGCATAATCCTTGGATACTGTTTGTGGCCAATCAGAGCATCAACGATCCCAGTTACAGAATTTTGCAAAAGTAATGCAAGTGAAATGCACGAATTTTGTTCTTTGTTCCCATGATTTTTCACTGAAAGTTCGCTCGAAATTTCCCGGCCTGTCGAGCAATAATTTGCTATAACAAATGACGATATTTCTTTGAATTTTTGATAAGTTAACGAAAAATCGCGAGCAGTAACAATAATTCACCAGCCTATACACGAAATTTCGCAAGGCGTTTAACTGCAGTTCACCAGCGTTCACACAATTTTCACAACTTTTGGCAACTGATCAATGTACTGACGAAAAAACTGTCATGTAACTTACACAAGATAAATTTGGATTCATAAACATTTGTTTGTAAATTCATGCCGGAGAACACGGTATGCAGTCATCGATCGCCATAAGGATAACATACAGTCACATGCCTAAAATTTGCGAAAGGTTTTCAAGCAGGTTCATTCTCTTGAGTTCAGTTTCATATGCAGAGAATTAGAAAGTACTTACCATATTATGAAGAAAAGCGAGCTCTGCTTTTTCCACAAACAAAACAAAAACATCTCCAGTTCTGGGTATTAAGCCACTAAAGCAAACAGCCACAGACAACTTGTGAGAAACTTTCAATCAAAACACACCTTTCTTTAGCTGGATACACCACGCATTTCAATTGACAATTCCTGTGTTTTGCAAAGGGGCAGCAATATATGCCATTCACCAATACAGAATAAACTTCAAAAATCAAGGGTTATCGAAGCCTCCTTTGAACATAAAAGTTTTCAGGTTCTTTACTTCTATTTAATGTGGCTAAATATCATTTAGGCAAGGTTAAACTCGAGCTAATGCAGCCAGCTAGTGTGCCCATCCAGCTAATATCATTTAGGCAAGTTAAATATGAGCTTATGCAGCCAGTGGTTTCCCTGTTTGGGAGTACGTGACCTGTGGGGCGGCCTTCAGGTGTTTTGCAGGGGTTTATGCTTCATTGCATAATTGTTGTAGTGTATTCTGCAGATTGTTGCGGATCAGTTGCACTGCTTTGCTCACGAATCATTGTGGATTCTTGCACCCTCTCCTCCCTCCCGTTTTGTTCTTGGTCAGGGTAAGTATTCTTCAGGTAAGTAGTTTCCACTGAATTTCTTTCAGTGTGATGGTGCCGGTTAGCGGACGCTCATTGGGTGGTTGCTGCTTTCCAGGGTTGCCATGGATACCTCCTAGCGGCTTATGGCTTTGGTACCCCGCTAACCTTTAAGGCACCAGTTCCCAAGCTCATCTTTTTGTGATGAGTTTAAACAAATAGACTCCATGTTGCCCTGCATCTGTTCAGTAATAGATCACAGATGACGGCAAAATGTGGTAAGAACAAAAAAGTGGCACACGAGCCAATAGCCAAGTGTGTCACTGATGTTCTTACCACATTTTGACGTCTTCTGTGATCTACTACTGAATAGATGCACGGCAACATGGAATCTATTTGGTTTATATAATAATGAAAAAAAATACTACAGATAAAGCTTTTTTATTGCAAAATATTTCAACATACATGAGCATAACTCGAAAGCCAGCCTTTGCCCACTTTGGCGAACACAAAAAAAGCCATTTGACTTAATCTATTGTCTATACAAAATGAAGCATTCTCGTTGCTTGCTATACGTAGCAAAGAATTGTGATTGGTCCAGGAAAATCACGCCACTGTCAAACACGACTTGAGCATCGCTTCTCATGGAATGAAAACTTACAGCAAAAGCAGAATTGAACTGCAAAATCTACAAATCTTAAAGAAAATGCTGGAAAAGTCAAGTCAGTTTTTTACACCAGAACAGCCCTATCAGTTGAAAAGCTTGGACGTTGCCTGGAATATTGCAGTAGTTGAAAAAATATGCTCAGGAAACTTGCGGTTGCGGTCAACCTGGATGCCATTTGACTTGAGTTTTGAATGAAAGGAGCGTTGTGAAGGTGGAAATTTGTGTCCTCTGTGGTTGGTGATTCTCAAACCATTTTTAAATAATGTTGGGGACACCTTTTAGCTGAAATGAAGTTGGCTGTGAGCTGTAGTGAGCTATACTTTGCTCGCTGCTGTGCCCTGAAACGGAGTGAAACATTCACATTGGAAAGCAAGGTTATGTGCTTATTTTAACTGATTTTAACAAGTGATGTTTTGATGTTTCATTCCTGACATCAATCAGTGTGTCAACAATTATTTTGAGATTGAGAACAGTTGAATTTTTTTAAATAAATTAATCTCATAAAAATTTTGTTTATTGGGTTTGTTAAATTTGAGATAGAGCAATGGTTCTCGGCTTACCAAGACCAATTTTGTGTTTGGTTTAGTCTCGCTCGACTCCCAACTGAGACTGCTTGAGTATTTTTTCTGAGTCATTTTCTAAAAAGAAACGGCTTTATCTTTCTTCTTCCTACTTCTCGTACCTGTTCAATGCCTCAACAAGACTTTTTTGTACCTTATCTTTTCCCCAGTCACATAAAATATTATTTAAATTCTCAAAACTTTCCACCATTTTAAAACACAGAGAGAAAAACTATGATGACGTCAACTGTGCATCTGTCCTCTAAAAGATCATGGGCGACAACCAATCAAAATGCGAGAATAACTTGGGTTATTATGTAAAAAAAACTAGAATGTTGTCAATTTGAACGCTCGCAAAATCATTCAGCTGCTGTTTATTCAATCCCAGCCCCCTCATGGTTATTTGTTATAAAAATACTGGGTGTACTTTGCTCCATTTTCGTTTCCTATGTAGTATTCTTTGGGACTCTAAAATTTACAGGGAAGACCTCTTTCACAGTAGTGCGACCACGATTCATTTCTAAAATTTATTACAAGTTTGCCTTGCTGGTGGCGAGACCTTCGCATGGCAGACGAACTCACGGTAATTCCATGTTTTGCCAACTTCTTCCGCTGTTCTTCTGAAACTAGTGGCTTTTTATCTCATTGTTTTACTTTGTACATCTGCTGATCTATAAATGCTTTTGCATCTGTAGACAGCTTTACTGGTCTTCTCAAGCATGGTATGTCTGCCACAGAACCACTTATTCGTAGCTACTAACTTCTTCATTAGTCTTTCATTAGTAGCTGATGATTCCTGGTCATGAACGGTCACTATGACAGCAAACAATGCAAGGCTGTGCAGAGACTGGGGTGGCACAAAAACATTGTGTGCGTCTACACGCTGTAAAAATGGCATTTTGGTAAGTGTATTTAGTGATTCATTTCGAGTCTTGTATTTATCAGAACTGCAGTGTTTTGGGGTTTTGGATTAAGTCAGTAGTTGAGTGTTCCTAATGAAATAACCCAGGTGAGTTTCATGGCTAACAGTTCATGGAGTTGTGATGTTATTTTGGCAGACTAATGGCTTCTATCACACTTGATCTTTAGAGAGGTCATTCATGTATTTTAATCATAGCTTTTACCCTATTGCTCAATGGAAGATGGTAAGAAAACTTCCAGTGCATTTTCGGTAACAACGAATGATCGTTCAAAATATCACAAAGAATTTTTGGAAGGAGCGAATTATCGCTCGAAATTGCGCAATGAAATATCACGAACCGCAAATTATCATTCAAAAATTTGTGCAGACCGGAACAATAGGCATCACGAAAATGCAGGGAAATTTCCTCGAAATATAATTTCAAGCCAAATTTCTTCGAAAAGCCAAGAAAAGCCAGGAATTTCCTCAAAATTCATTTGCATTACTTCTGCACAATACTGTAGTGGAGGGTTGTAAACAATTTTTTGAAGCAAAAGGCTGCCAAAGTGATGAACTGATCTTTCATGTTTAGTTGAACAAGTGGCAGCTCTCAAATTAAAGGCTATTTGGTATAAAACAAAGGTGGTTGTATAACTCGATCCATCAACCGCTTTTAACCTAAACTTTCGCAATTAAGAGAGAATGTCCCCAAAGACCGCATGAAATAACAACTAATGAGACAATCTCAGATAGTGCAGAGTGTAAATGTATAGCTCTGACGCAGTACTCATAACACAGTTCCTGTATAACACCTGCTATTCACTCCTGGTTTGTATTGACCTTGCTAGTTTTGATGAGACATGATCTTAGCATTGTATATGTTTGGTGTGTGTATTTTCATTCACAGTCCAAGAATAGCTTACAATTAACTACCGTTTGTCAAGACAGCTCTTAAATTTTACTGTAGTGTTTTACGTTGATTTTTGCTCATTTTAAATTAAATCATACATTTAAGTAGCGAACATGACAATTTTACTCTTCACGCAAATGTTTGTAACTTGATACTTTTGTTTTCCTTACAAAGGCATGTAACCCGAAACTCTTGTTTTCTCAAAAACACACGGAAGATGTGCTTGCATTCTTTTCACAGCTGGAGATGGAAGAAAGTTGAATGTCAAAAGAAGAAATGGAAGAGGAATGATTTGCTTTATTTAACACACAGATTTTCTTTTGACTGATAAAGAACTTATCTAATTACCAAATTGTCACGGAACAACAGGTTCTGTTGCCACCTTTGGCATTGACAATAAAACCACTTAAATTTAAATACACACTGATATTGATTAATACAACTGAGAAGTTTTTCAACGAGAGGTACTGAAAGTAAACAGCGCTACTTGACTGAGATTATATCCTTCATCAGTGAACGAGTCCCTTCAGAGACTGATAAAAATTTATGCTTTCGGGAGATACAACGGAGTCTGCAGCAATATTTGAGCAGTTTGCTGGGTTTTTGTACAATTTGACAAGTTTTAATGCCACTTACTCGGAGAGTTTCAGCTGCAGGTATGAACATTTTGGTCTGTTTGATAGAGACAATTAAAGAATGAAATAAATGCACTAGTGTAGTTTGCAAACAGATGATATTTCTTGAACCAAGTTAGGCGTAATGCCAAAAGAACGCAGTCACAGTAGCATTCTTCTATCACGCTAACAATGCTAGAACGCATGCGTATAACTTATTAGGGTTCTACCACATGGAAAAGGGCTCAACGTTAGTGTGTGATTTTGTATGAAATGTATTTTCCATCTGATATGTAGTTGACACTAACGCTTATTAATCTGCTCATGCGTTTAGCACAAATATTGCTTTTGTTCTAAAGAGAAAAGTACCACAAGGAGAGCAAGGGGCTTTTTGAAACGTATAAATAGCTTTTTGAAGAGCTCAAGGAAGTAACGTAGGTACATACACCACACATTTTACGCAGTGCTCGCAAATACCTACCCCCCTTGCTGCAAGCCTAATAAATTAATTGAAATTAATTAATTATACAAACATTAAAGTTTACACCTTATGACCATAGTGCCATAGTGCCTTATCGCCATAGTACTTTAGCGACGTGAACCCCCAAACCATCTTAATAGTGCACTCTGCACTAAAAATGTGGCACATGCTTGAAAAATTGATTTCCCTCATCTTTCGCTCAGAGATACCCCATGATGAGTTAATAAACGTGGTATATTTGTTTTGTTTAGATCTACTTTTGTTTTCCAAAAAAATCATAAAAATTGTACATGATGCCAACCGCTACAAAAGGTGGAAATTAGTGTGCCGATTATCAACACAACAACTTCCCTCCTGAAAAGTGCAAAAGCAAGTTCACTTTTTTTTCTTTTTGTGTATTTGTATGGGAGGTATTGGCAAATTATTTAAGCTGAAAACCAGGATTTTTCGTCTAATTTTGAATTCACAGCACGTGTTTAAAAATCACAAATATTTTATGGTTTCAAAATCTAATTTTGGAATGTTTTTTCAAGACACGTTTTTCCTATGCAGTATAATTGCGAATCACTTGAGATTAAAGTTGCAATTAGTGGAAATGTTCCTCTTTTCAAGGATATAAAGATTAGTTTGGGGCTTTCAATTACTGCACGGAAAATGCACGCTCTATTTCGGGAAAATCGCTAACTTGAGGTGTCAACAACTACAAATAATCGAATAAGGGTCTCTGCTGTCAAACCCAAAATTCCAAGCAAGTCTTAGCTCTTAGCATCCTATTAAATACAAAATTAATATTATACGCTCACCTTGTTAAACCGGTGGCTGCAGATAGGGTTTCATTGCTATTTTCTCACCCAAACTGTTATCATAACATCGACCGTGTTTTACTGACCAAAGGACACAATAAACAAGCATACTGTACAGCTCTTGCACGAAACATCATAGTTTTTGTCAGATTCACCATATTTGAAATTCATAGGGCTACAGTAATTGAGATAACTTGACTGCATGATAGAGAACAACGATTCAATTATTTATAGTTGCAGGTAAACAAATTTTAAAGCCCAAAGACGCACAGTTAGCAGAGTCTTGTCCAAGATAATTAATAGGTTGCTAATTTTTGTCATGCAATAAAATGAAGTGCACAGGACACTCATTGAAACCAAGATTTATTCTGAGGCCACAGTATGACTGCGTCTACATGTATCACCTTGAGACTGAACCCCCCAGCTGAGATAGATACTAAATATCTGGTCAATTTTCTTTTTTATATGATAAGATTATACAATTAAGTTCAATTTTATGTTGTCACATGTCTGAAAACATGATATAAATCATTAAATATTTTGACTGAATACACAACAAACCCTGTTATTTCTTTGTATTTATCAATTTGCAGCGGCAGATCTAGGGGATGGGTAAAAAAAAAATGGAGAAGGAAGAAAAGCAGGCAGGGCAAGCAATAAAATCCAGGGCCCCTCCTTAGCTCAAGGTCTGGATCCACCACTGATTTGTATCACTGAGGCACGACTGGCGAGTGCCGTAAGATGTTGAATGATTAGTATACAGTTCTCATCTCTACTGGCTGAAGCCTTAATATCAGGGCTCCTCGCAGGGGGTGGAACTTAGAGGAAGAAAAAATATTACCCAACAGATTTCCTTGTGCAAACACCATGCCCACAATACTGAATGGTACCATCCGCCAAATAGCTACACCCAGTCCATTTTGATATCCCAGCCTTAACTGGATTCAATCAACGAAACCAAATCAGGAAAACTGCATTTACAGGCTGCAACAGTCAGTGCCTGTTATTTCTTTCCCAGAAAAAAGTACAGGCACTATTTAAGCTACGCTACATAAAATAAGCAGTGTTAAAAAAGAAGGAAACAAAGAAAAGTAAGCAGTTGTGCAATTTAAGCCTGAAAAAATTCAGGCCTGAACGGGATTCAAACCCAAGTCATGTGTATAACTGCAATGATCAATCATATCTTCATATCTTTCTCCACAGTTCAAATATATGGTCTTTCATATATTCACTTGTAGGAATAAATATGCCGGCATGTTTAAGAATGGTCTTTGATTTCACAGTGAGCCTTGCATGATTTCCCATGGACATGACTCGATAATAATTAAGATGAAGTTTCAGTCTTGGATGTTGACGAACAGGAATACCATGACATTTTGGTGAAAATGACGTTGATGAAAGTGATTTTATTGGATTTTAATTTTGATATACTGCAGTGTTACGATTCATTTCACTTGTGTTTGTACATAAGGCGCACAAACTTGCCTTTGATTTACTCTGAATATAAAATGTCAGCAAAAAAGTTCCGGTTAACTGTTTGAACATTTCCACATTTGTATATATGGTTAAAAATAAACTTGACTTGATACACATCAGCTGCTGTTGATTTAAGACTTCGCTTTGCCTCGACCTCAATAATTTTTTTTCCATGAAAACCAATTGAAAGTTTGGCGTGCAGCCCATACGTGGATGCAGCCTATCCGCGGGTAAATACGCTAATCAACTAATCATAAGCTTTGCGTAAGAAAAGACTGATCTAATTTCTATTGCTGAAAATTGATTAAATAAGAAAAATGGCAGATACACTGGTCTTTTCTATTTTGCAGTTTGGTAACCACGTCAAGAAATTTGGTTCAAATTTTTAATCAAGGATTTAGCTTTCTGTCTGAATCAAACTTAAAGTGTTTATTTGTGTCCAACACACTGTACTGACTGTAGTTTAATGTGTGTTCTTATGAGTCTGGGCTCACAAAGATTTTACAATTGGTCTAGATAGCAGCAGACATGTAAAGATTAAGGAAAACGACCAATTTTTTAAGTTTAAAAGACATGTTTCATTGTGTTCAATAGACTGCTTTCATATTTTAGATCACACCACTACCAGCTTTCAACTCAAGATAAAGGAGGCTATCCATATTCAAAAAGAACTACCTTGCCTCAATCAGCAACTACACCATGTAAATCTAAAACTATCCTTTTAATTTACACCTTTTCATGTTCTGTTGTTACTATTTGTCTTAATTAGCATTTTTGTCTACTTATTATTCAACTTGCTTTGTAATCATTCATTCAACTGAAGATGACAGAAGTTCTGTCAAAACATGTCTTTTAAACGTAAAAAATTGGTCGTTTTCCTTAAAATCTTAAGATTTTACAATTACTGGGAATGCGTTCTTATCATAAGCATTAAATAATGCCAAAATGGGGCATTTTCAATGCCTCACTGCTCCTTAATGAGCATGGGCACCCCCTTTTTAGTGCAGAGTGCACTATTGGGATGGTTATGGGGGTTGCCTGCCACTAAGGAACTAAGTCGCTATGGCGCTAAGGTGTAAACTTTAATGTTTGTTTAATTCATTAATTTCAATTAATTAATTAGCATTGCGGCAAGGGGGTCGGGTGGGTTACTTAAGTAAAACTTGTTATACCTACCTCTATTTGCTGACAACAAAGCTATATATTTGTTTCAGAAAAGTTCTTGCTCTCCTTGTGGTACTAACACGAAACCAATTTGCTCTAAACGCATGCACAGATTAGTTAACGTTCGCGTCGACTATACATTAGGCGGAAGATATATTTCATACGGGATCACACACAAACGTTAATTGCTCTTCCTTGTGGTAGAACCCAAGAAGTAAGACGCATGCATCCTTGCATCATTAGGGTCCCACACTCCGTTTTCATTCCCAGAGCCACGTGGTTTTTGCCATGTGATGTGACTGAGGACAACAGTTGTTTTTCTAGTAGCGCCACTTATCCCTTTTTAGTGAAAAAGAAAAAACACTACTGTGACTACGTGTCTTTTGGAATTACCCCTAGGTTGGTTCAATAAATATCATCTGCTGTTTTCAACTTACAATAATGTGTTTGTCAGGTTCAAATAAAGAAGGGTAACATATTGCATCTCCTTAGCGGCTTTAGTTGTCTCTGTAAATGGCCCAAAAAAATTCCCGAGTTTGGCATCAACACATGTCAAATTGTACATTTTTGACAAAAGAAACCAGGAAAGTGCTCAGATATTGCTTCAGACTCCGTGGCAGCTGTGATAGCACGAATTAATTTAATCAGTCTTTAAGGGACCTCGTTCACCGAT
>Ga0126338_10003264_pt1 | contig 11339 bp, 8 predicted proteins | sample OrbCmetagenome_2_FD_92529 | JGI IMG/M metagenome (GOLD analysis project Ga0126338, IMG submission 92529) | Coral microbial communities from Petempiche,Puerto Morelos, Mexico - Orbicella C C metagenome | ecosystem: Host-associated > Invertebrates > Cnidaria > Coral | place: Petempiche,Puerto... | reverse complement strand
TATAAATAAACAATAGCGTCCATTTGGCGCGAAAATATGCTCGGATATTTGTCCGGGGACATTATCTATTACGAGAAGCAAACAGTTTTCCGAGAGCGAAGCTCGAGGAAAACTGTGAGCTTCGAGGAACAGATAATGTCCAAGGACGAATATCCGAGCACATTTTCAAAGTCAAATGGAGGCTCTATAGTGTTAGCTTGCGAACGCAGACGTATTTCCGGCTGTCACTTGGTTCCGCCGTAAAATAACGTCTGCGAACCCGAGTCAGAAAACGATTTCTGTGACGTAGGAATTCTAAGCCAATCATAGTTTAGCTCAGATAACCCCGGAACTACCGCGCGAGGTATTCGCTATGAGGAGCGCTCGAGTTTCATTCTATCATGGAATCTGATTGGCCAACGAGAAACAAAAGTCATTACGTCACAGAAAACGTTTCCTGGCTCGGGCTCGCAGACGTTATTTTTCGGCGGAACCAAGTGACAGCCGGAAATACGTCTGCGTTCGCAGGCTACTATAGTGTTTATTATCCTTCAAATATTTCTTGCAACACGCACAGTTTCGAAAATTGGCGAATATTCTGGGATATTCCCCAGTTGCAGCTGTGGAATGTTCGGTCACGTGACGCGTTTCGACCAATCGCGCGCGAGCGAAAATATTTGATGGATTATAAAACCTGACAACAAACACGTCTTGCGCATTGCTCGTGCAATAATTCATGTTGATACGCACGAGCGGGTTCGTTAATTATTCGCTGACGTGACACAAACGAAGTGTCCGTAACACGGCTAGCAATTCAAGTTATTCAAGATATCAACCGGGAAAAAAGCTGTCATCTGCAGATAAATTGCAACCCTCCGTGAAAGTTTGTTCACTTAAGCAAGGCAGCTAATGTTGTATGGTTTTACAGGAAGTTTAATAAGGTAAGTCGTCACTGATAGTCCTTTGTTACATCTTATAAAGCTCCGCTGTAGCTGTTTATAGCACAAAAAATTAACAGTGTTGGGTTATCGCTTTTTGCGGTTGTCGCTTATTCAGAGTAAATGAAACTAACGAGCATGTAAAATTCAGTCCAAACAGCAACTAATCGTTAGAAATTGTACATTATAAAATGCGCTAGCTTCAGTGTATCCATCATTGGAAACAGAAAACACGTGGTTAACACGCGTTGGTCCCCTGACAATACATGCGTCTCTGTCAAATACAGCTGCTGGCTTTTCCTACCACTACTGTAGTTGGTTTTAACCATTATACTATCCATTAACAGTTACTACGGCGAAACTTGCCGTACAGCATATATACTACTGTAAATTATCGAAATATATCCCCCATCTTCCCTGTCCAAAAAGACACAATATCTTGGACACAAAACTCATTCAATTGAAGCACCCCCTTGCTAAACTCCTGCTTTGTTTGGAGAACGCAAACGTTAATTTAAGGCTTGTTTTGCCTTTCATGAAGTTATGCTAAAAGAATCGCGACTTCCTTTTTGAAATGATGGTTTCTGGGAGCAATTTATTAGCAACTAAATCCATATTTCATCTAAAACTGTCAGGGTCTGTTTTCAGTCGAGAAGCTCTGAGACTTTCTGAATTTTGGGGTCGCGTAGGCTTCCTAGCTTTCCTGATAAAAAATTTCTCCGAGAAATATGTTAAAGAACACATCTGTTGTAAAAGTGTCGTGGTGTCGCCACGTTGCTCTTTATTCAGATTGTGTGTTTTGTAACAGAAGGTTGTTTCGACATAACTGAAAATTTCATCAACTTTTTACTCTGTGTACAAAGTGAATAAAGTAAAATTTGCACCGTTCGGGATTTCGAAAAGTTCATCTTGCGAGCTAAAACCGGGAAACTGAAAATTCGGCTAAGTTTGCATCAAGTCTAATAATAGCTGCACTCTCTGCGCGGCTGGGGATTCCCCGGCTGTGACGATGGCGCGTCATAAATTATAAACCAGGACAATTGACAATTCACATTCTGCCAGCTTCGAACCGATTGGTAGGGAAATTTCCCTAAAGATTTTCTTTTTCTTCTCAAAAAGAAGGTAAGTTTTCGATAGTTTCAGTGTAGTCCTCGCATCGCTCGAATTTTATCTGACTTTCTCGTCGAGTGTGTGGATGTTTTGTTCTGTGTAGCATGCAGTTTGAACGAAAACCTGACTGATTTGCATTCAAAATGGCGGAAGGATTATGCTTCGGAAAGCATTTTTCTCCCGCTTTTCTCAGAAGGTTATTACAGCGAACTAGATTTCGGAAAGAGAGGAACATAAAAGACGTGTTCTTTTCTGAGTTCTGACATCTAAGTTTTCCCTTTAGCGACCTCACACTCGCTTCTGAAACGAATTGCTACTCAGCGAATCGATGAAGCGTACACAAAGCCTAAGACAGGGACAAGTATGGAAGAGACCAGAAATAATGAAATGCCTATTCCGCGACTCGCCGAACTACAAAAGGAAATCGAACGACTATCCTCGGAGAGGAACCAATATCTCGATACGCTGAGCAATAGCGACATCTTGAAATTACAGCTTCGAGAAACGAGGAAAGATGCCAAGTTATTATCAAAACAAAGAAAGAAGTTGCAGGCGATGGCTGATATCGAAGGAGCCAACGAAGAGGTAATATAGTACTGGTGTATATTGATTGTTTTTACAGAAATTCGTGTAGGTATGTTTAGACGGGGATAAACAAATGTAAAAGATGTTAAATTACTGCAGAATTTTGATCTGCATGTACACCGACAAGTTTGTCCGACCAAAACAACGCTTGATCACTGGACCATGAAATACTAAGAAATTAGTCTCATTTATTCCTGTGTAAACTAAACAGGAAAACTTTCGTTTCAGCAACACAGCTATGTATGTACGCATGTATTTTTTAGACGCTGTCTCGATTACTTGCCCTCGGTGAACCCGTGCATGTCAAATGCTGTATCTTCGGCTCAACACTTTGGGAGCAGTGACAAATACGAAGTTGATTTTGCTGACTTCGAACTCTCAAGAACGTAGGCGTGCTACATATTTCAGTGAATGATCAGTCGAACACTGAGGAAACGGAAAAATTCGATTCTTTGTTCTGGCAAATGTAATCCTACGCGACGATCACTTTTCAATTCCAAAGAGGTCGAGTAAGAGGCCATTTACGGCAGCGCTTGCAATGGTCATGTGAGAACCTTCGAAGTGTCGCATCATGGCTGTAAATAAACTTGGCGTTATAAAACTAGGCGTCTTTTCAGCCGGGCGTCTGTTTCTAGAGGCGTCTCTCCGTCTTTTCTGCGCAATATATAATCCGATCGCTGCTTGCAAAATCAAACGGTGCTACATGTACTTGCAAAGCGGACGAAGTTGGGAAACGACTGTATTTGTTTTGCTTAAAACCGCGACTTAAAACGTCAAAATAATCATTTGGTAAGAAACCAAAAGCAGCTTGCAGGTAAGTGTGTGAGACCCTTTTGTTCAGACACAACCTGGCAAACTCATCTTTTTTTTTTGCCGGGAGCTCGCAACAAATTTTTCATTGCCAAAGCAGTTGCCATGGCGGCCTTGGTGCGAATATCAGTCCGGTGCCATTTAAATTTGCCAAAACACCGCCCACACATCTTCGTCAGTGGCGGTCGATGTTCAATATTATTTGCCGTAATCGTTTGTGAAATACGCCCACACAGCAATTTTTTGCCGTCGCCTGCTTGCGGTTTTATAATATTTACTAGTCAGAATAAATCCCTGATGTCGTTCAGTTTAATTAAGGGTGCACTGCACTGCTCGCGGACACCGGCTCGTAATGGCGCCGATATGCTCTGTTCAATTTTTCCACAATAAGCTACAGTAGACACGAATTGGATACTCATAATTTTAGGGAACTGACTTTTGAAACAGAATCTCTGCCGTCTTGGGGCAAGTAACGCCAGTACATAAAAAAGGTTAGGTATCGAGCGTACAAAGATGAAACAAGATATTTAAGAAATATAGTTGGAAGGTTTTCTAAGATATCGGATTAAAATTCTCCCCGCTCGGTAAAAACATGCCCTCAAATATTCTAACGTACATCTTAAGTTCACGGCAACGATTTTACGGAATACATGTGCATTTTTCGGGTTAGGAATAGCAACTGTAGACTGAATTACAGACGCCACCGTCCTAAATTTTAAAGCTAAAACCAGATAGCTAGAATCCAAGCTACAGCGATCTTGGAAGTTGCAGATTTCTTTCTCCACTAGAAGAACTTTGCGTTATACTAAAGCAAGTTAAATGTGACAGAGGCAAGGGGACGTTGTTTCATGAACGACCTTGGAGAGGAACGTTTTGCGATTTTTAGCCATGTTACAAAGATTATTTGCAAAATACCGCGATGTGAAATAATTTTCATGATGTTTTACGAACGTTTTATGCAGTCAAAAACCCTTAAATTTGATTGGTAATTTTTGTTCGGGTTTCTTACCAATGCAGAACGTGAAAAGTTAAAAGGTAAAATTGAAAGAAAATTTTTTATTATAGTGTGCTCTTCACAAAATGGCAAACAAAATTTCGAATTGGTTCATCGACTTTCAAGATTCATTCCTAATACGGCCTTTTGAAAGCTCCACCAAGAAGAGTAATTTTGTAACAAAAATGTTAGCAACTAGCAATGTTTACAAAACAAGTACCGTAATTAGTTCTAAAAATATCGTCAATTTGAGTTATTTTTAGCCAAAGAAAAAATAAAAACAAATTTAACTTTGCGGAGAAAGGCGCGTTAAAGTTCGACCGGCGAATGACTTTCCGAAAACATCGTAAATCCGGCTTTTGTTTTCAGGAGAGTATTAATTTACTTTTTAATTTAAGGGAGTTTTCCCCACCTAAGCGGAAAATAGCTTTCGGCTTGGGTGTTTAATGTGGTTTTCATTTTTAGTTCGTCTTAACTTCATTACAAGCTGAAATATGAACACTAACCAGTAGAATGGCGTCTTAAACACAACTGCCGAGGAAAGAATCTTCGTTTGGTAGTGCTTTGGTACGCAAATCTACTCTACAAACACCAGAACCACAAACTGGTGCACGAAACTGCCGGAATTCATAGAGAAGAGTTCAGAAATAGCTGACCGGTTGACGTTGCTCTAAGTTTTCTGTCTTTTGACGTTGAGTTTGGTGATTTTCGAACCCGATAAAGTCCTCAGATCTAGTAAAACACCGCCATTAGTTGAGAACTGTTCTTCCTGACAAAGAAACCAGCTCACGGCCTTAATAACAACAAAAATTGTAAGTTAAATCATTCCTAATTTTCTTGCTCAGTTGTTCTTTTGGATTTTTTTTAGTTTATCATGGAGTTATTTATGATAGTTGACAATTTGATTTCTAACTTTTCCATTCCTATGCCAACATATGCTTTCGCGAACATGCTCAGATCTGTCAAAGTGTTGCCAAGGTAAATGACACGCGGAAGTTCTAGCTAGTTGTCAAACACAATTTTTGTTGTTCCCCTCAGAAACAGGCTTCTAAAAGCTTTCTTTAGCTTCTTTCATTACCAGTTTTTTTTTTCAAGGAACTTTGAACTCGAGTTGTAAAGGCTGGGGAAGATTTTAGGGGAAATCGATAAAGCGACAAAACTATTCCTAAAATTAATAGACTGTGTGAAACTTCCGCTGAGCATTGTTGAAACAGGAAGTTTTAAAGAACGCCGAATGGTTCAGGATGTCTAAATAAGTGTTTTGCCCAAAATTGGAGCAGTTTGTAGATTTTACTGCGTTCTCAAGGGCACTATTTGAGAGAGTCTTGAATAAAAACGGGTGAATACTGTGCTGAAACTCGCAAACAACAAGCTTCACTTCACGGTAACTGACTGAAACGCTTGGATGTGAATGTCTAGATTTTGTGGGCCCCATGGAGGCCAATCATCCTAGCAATTTCCCGCAACGAAGAAAGATACTTAAATTCATTCTTTATATGGCCGCAACAGATATTGCTTAATTCTTCGCTGGCTTCGGTGACGAATAATCGCCATTTATGGTTAAGTATTATTCTTGAAGTACACAATTAAAATCATTCGAGCGAATCACAATGTGCCCTCAGGAGTGGTGTGGGGGCGGGGGGTTTTGTTTTGTTTGGTTGTTGTTTGATTATTTTCTTCGTTGTTTTCTTGCAGAATTGAATTAAAAATATTGGACTTCCGCCTTTCACCAAACGAAAAATTTCCCAGTTTCGTTTGAAAAAAATAAGTTCCCTCCCAAAACTGAAATACTAATTTTAGTGAAATGACTCTTGCCGCCTTCATAAATGCCATACAATGAAACTGTCGTTATTAAACTACAGCTGATATCGCAAAAGATCTCATGGAGTTATATCTCTCCGAGCCGTGGACAAGAGTGGTAAAAAAAATGCGTGTTTCTCAGTATTTTATCGTTTAAGATGTTACTTCAGCATCTCATTTCCTTTCAGTTAGTTAATCTTAATTTGGCTATGAACCCGTCAAGCAGTATCTAATTTCTGTAGCATTTCTTCTATGGCGAATGAAAGTGTTTTCATTCTTCAGTGTGATTTGAACTTGCTGAGACCTAGGGATGTATCGCCTTGATGAACTGTCAAATTCTCAACGTTATCATTACAACGAATGTATTGCAATCAGAAATGAGAATGAGGATTTCGAGCTGAGCAAAGATTTATATAGCATGTCGAGTTTCCTACCGTGACCTCGTAACAGCATAAGATCACTTCTACACGGAAGTAAGCCTCATTGAAATGCAACTTGTCGCTTTCTCTGTTACCTACGCTCTGTTTAAATCACGTGTATCATGATGTTCGGTTTGTAGGCTGGTTCGATACTCCTTGAATAAGGCATATAAATTGAACCAAACTCTGGGGCCGAATGACTTTGTTTGAAAGGCCGGTCTCTCCATGGACTATGACATTTTCGCGTCGAGCGCGAGGGACCTCTATGCACTGATACAGTCCGCTGTTAGTATGCTTATTGCACCAGCGTTGTTGTAGCTGAACCTCAAGGCTGTTCGTTAGACTTCGCAGTCAAGGAAACTGTCTCAATACTAGCCCAATACTAGTTCAATAGTTTCCTTACTTGGGTTAGTGAAATTACAGCCGAGTGAACATGTTACAGAGTTAACTCGAGGACAGAAGTCAACCATCTAATATGGGCATGTGGTATCACTAGCGAACAAACCGCAAACAAAACCAAATGTTCCCGGACCGATTCAAAAATTCCTGTGAATAATTTTCATCTCATTTCCTTTTACACAATTAGCTGGATTTCAAAGGGCTTTAAATTTTTTGGTCAGCAACTCCTAAATTTTGCTGACATGAGGCTAAAACCGATTGTACAACACTTGGTGTAGATTATTTGAAGTGATATATTTAATATATGGTCGTTCTATAATTTAGTGAGGTAACTAAGTTTTATTTATATTTGTCTTTTCTGGTATTATAACTTACGTTTATTTTGACGTTTTCAGACTCCAGAACAGCCACAAGAAAACCAGACTTCGAAACTGGAAAATCACATTCCTTCTGAAATAAACCTTGGTGCATCTGAAGAAGCTTTTCTTTCCAGGGAACAAACGTACTCTTTTCCTTCGGAAGAAAATTTCTCCCCTCCTCTGTCCCCGCAGGACTCCGGAATGAACGGTCATATCTCACCAGCCCTCCCTGCCTCGTCCGGCATTGCGAAGACCCAAAAGTCACCTGAGTGGGGTGCCCTGGATGCAAAAACTGAAGCCAATGCCCTGCGGATCGAAAACCGAGACTTGGTTCGAATCAAGAGAAAACAGGAAGAACAGGTTCGTAGCTTGGTTCAGGAAGTCGGAACACTGGGCACAAGGTGTAAAGAGCTTGAGAGTATTGCACAGCGGTAAGTCACGTGTTAAGATGCTTCTGCGCATACTATGCCTTTTTAGTATCACCCAACTAGTGGACTAATGCAAATCCTGCATTTTAATTGGCTATGCTACTAGAGGACTATTAGCAATAGTCCTCGAGTAGCGAAATTGGCGCAATCGAGCGTGACGCTTTCTTTTGTTTTATTCCCAAATAAATATTTCTTCAACTTGCATTTGCTAACGTTATTATTGTCTTTTCTGTCCGACTAGTTGGGTGATACTAAAACGATTAGACCCTTCGCCCTCAAGGGCCACGGGTCAATAGCCATTCGGCTTCGCCTCATGGGCTATTGACCCGTAGCCCTTGCGGGCTACGGGTCTAATTGTTAAATAGTCAGAACGGCAAGTCCTTGTTGTCAGTCATGCGCACAAAATGTCATCTGACGTCTTGAGAAGAGCTGCATAACCGCAGCTCATCTAGCTGTAAAAATGTGTTTGTTTAAATACCGTCTGATTTTCCTCAACTCCGCGTAGGGCACCCCTGTCCTGTATCAGGCGATATTCACAGTGTCGCTGGGTGTGAGCGGATAATAAGTGCTGCTTGCATAGTTTAGTCCCCAGTTCCAATGTTCCTCCTTAAGCTAGGACGTTCTTCTCAGGACCTTGAAATTATGTGTGCCTGGGCGCCTAGTTTAAAAGGGGCCTCGCCGTTTTATGAAAATGAAGGTTTTATCTGTCATCTTGTTTAAATAAATTTCCATTCTTTTCTTCTTCCTTTTCTGCAGCCTTGAAACAGAAAATCATCGTCTTTCGCAGCAATTGGTGCATAGTAGTGCACAGAACAGTTACAACTTCAGGCCACACGAAGAAATGGAGCTCTTGAGGGCGCAGGTACATTGTAACAATGTCTTCTTAAACTTTCGCAGTGCTTCGCATAAAAACCGAAAAATGTCAAGAATCAGGTAGTTGGCGCGGTGGCTCGACGGTTAGTGCGCGGGGGTCCGGGTTCGAGTCCTGTCCATGGTCATTCTGTCCTAGATAAATGAGACACTTCACTGTCAAAGTGACTTTCTCCAAGGGCTCTTTGATTATTAGAGCGTAACACTTACTTTACCCAGAATTTCAATACCTTAGCTAGGCTATTGATGAATTATGATGAGGACAGTTTAGAGTTCGTGTCTGAATGTAAAATCGGGTTTATTTTTCTAAATCTGATTCTTTTTTTTTTATTTGCCTACTTCTGAAATTCCGACATTGCGATTGTTAGTTTATCCAACTCGACGCGTTACCATAACTCAGCTTGGAGTTGAGAAAACAAGGAGAGACCATCGGAACTTAACTCAGTGAACTGAAATTTTCTTCACAGTTAAAAGTGTATGAGGACGATTTTCAGAAAGAGAGATCTGAAAGAGAGAATCTGAATACACAGAAAGAACGCCTGAAGAGAGAGTTGAGTGACGCCAAAGCTACTATTGCTGGTCTCCAGCGGCAACTTAAACAGGTAAATACGGTAAGATAAAAGACTTGTCCGGCCACAGAAATAACTCCAGCTTGTATGAATTACGGAAAATAAATTCACGCAAGAGGTTGAGTATGTAAGTTAGTCACAGCTTAACTGATATAATCAATAGTTTATATTATAAGTCTTACGACTTACTGAATTTGTGGGACCCATACGAGTATGTATAGAAAAGTAACTAGTTAAGTAAGAGAATATGTCAATGTTAGAAATACACTTTGCTTCATGCTTTTTCCAAACAAGTTCATTTCCTTAAAGAAAAACTCTTTCAATTTTCAGGCTCTCAACGGAGAAGGTGGGTATGGCGAGCCACGTGACATGCATGGACCAATCATGAGTGAACCCTACTATGAACCTTATGTGGTGAGGCACCCGCTGGATTATGGGATGGCACGTACATACTCAGGGGGGTACATTGGTCCTGGTGCTAGCAAAGTAAGTACAGTTGGTGGATTTTTTTTCTTTACAGATTGTCGTTCAATTCTTCTGCTCCTTCTCGTCTTGCTTCTTCTGCTGCTCCCTCTTGTCTTTCGTCTTCTCCTTCTCCTCTTCAGCCTTCTGTTCCTGAACCTCCTGCTCCTGCTCCTATTCTTGCTCCTACTCTTGCTACTCCTGCTTTTCTCTCTTCTCCTCCCCCTACTCTGTCTCCGCCCTCCGCCCTCCGCCCTCCGCGCAAACCCTCATCTAGTTTCTGTACTTTCGTAATTTCAGGATGTGCTTCGAAGAGGACAGACGCCGTACGTCAGAAAGGCGTTCCTCTCACCAGATATGACAGCTGTCATTGATCGTGACGTGGTAGATGGCTCAGCTAAAGGTCCTCCTAAAAGCATCTAGGGGCTAAACTTCGCAAGGCCGATTTCCAAAATTTTTTGCGACTAGCAACTTCCACTTGCTACGCTCTGTAACAATACATGTATCGTCTTGTCTTGAGGTGATTAATTCATTACATTGCTGAATGATAAGAGGCTTTTCAAACTGAGAAATAAAGGACTCTTTAATTATTTCTCCGGCGTTGAATATCACGTGTACAGTGCGTGTGCTTCAGAAGGCCAAAGTCCATGTTTTCTCGAGATTGTAACAAGTTGAAGGGAAGATTGTTTACAATGATATATATACGGGTGTAAACAAACTGATACTTGCTTACGGGGTTTTTATGTTCTTTTTTTTTGCATATTTCCCAATGCTTTCAATAGCTGAGCGCATAACTCTTTTCCTATTTTTGTGGGCTTAACCTTTCCACATGTCTGAATAGAAAGCGCACTTTGTAATCCATGAGGCAGAGTAAATCTATGACTTCAAACGTAATTCGAAAATAGACAGTACCTCATGAATTTACTGTGCGATAGCTTTGATTTCAATGATCTACGGCGTAATAAACTACCACAAAATTACTACTCCTTAGCTTTCATTTGAATAGTCACACTCTAGGGTTTCATAAAAAAAAAAAGAATTAAAAGTTAGACGAGCCACATATCACAGCTTCATGAACAGTAGCACGTAAGAGTACTGCCTCAATAGATTTCATTGGTGGCCACCTTAAAGGTTTCCCAGCTTTATCTGCTTAGCTAACTCGTATTTCACTGCGCAATCTGGTTGCAAGGCTAATTTTCGGGTGAATTTTTTTGGGTGCTAAAGAAGATGCATTGTTTTATTTTTATTATTATTTTATTTCTGTGTTCCGGATTTGTGTTTATCCGCCTGTAATTTAATCGTTGTTATAAACATTGTCCCGCTAGTGTTATGGTTTCTGCAGAGAATGCTTTGGTTAAATCACTCTATTTTGAATATATAATTTGGTAATTCAGTTGTAGTTGTATTGCTTTTTATAGCCTTAATTTTGGGTCTCGCTTTTGCTGAACATTTAGTTCAGAGGAGCTATGATTGAAGAATATTTTTGCAAGGGTTAAGTCAGTTTACGAGTTCAAATTGAACAAGGGTTCATAGGCTGAAAGAAGTAGGGTAATGCTAGAAATACAGTAATAGAAGTTTGTTTTTATTAAAGGCCAAAAAAAATAAATAAAACTTCTT
>Ga0126338_10003263_pt1 | contig 11343 bp, 7 predicted proteins | sample OrbCmetagenome_2_FD_92529 | JGI IMG/M metagenome (GOLD analysis project Ga0126338, IMG submission 92529) | Coral microbial communities from Petempiche,Puerto Morelos, Mexico - Orbicella C C metagenome | ecosystem: Host-associated > Invertebrates > Cnidaria > Coral | place: Petempiche,Puerto... | reverse complement strand
GAAGAATATACAATTCAAAAACCTGAATTAAATTTTAAAACGTTTAGAATATGGTAACGGAGATACTGTGTTTACTGTATTGGACTCCGCGGGGTGTACGGGTTTTGTTGCTTCCTTGTTTGAAAACATTTTAATTAACTGAATACAAGCGCTTACGAAGAATGCTTGAGAAGGGTGCCTTAGTTAAGGAGAGTGGACCTGGCTGACCAATAGCTGTGCGGTTGCGTTCTTCACACTTTCGGAAAAAGGACAGTATGAAATGAATCTGGAGCACACTCCCGAGTTAAGACCAAGAAAATTTCTTTGCCAACCATTCCAAACAATATCGATTGAAAAAGATGAACAATCAAACCGACAGTCAAAAGTTTTCCTAATAGAACATGAATATAACACAACCAACCTAATTTAGCAGTTATAAAGGTTTATCTAAGTTAAGCAAGGTCACTAATTCTGGGACCTATGAGGCTAACCTAGGCCCCTGCGCCATGTGGTGCTTTAAACTGCTGTAATACGAACGGTACAATAATATGATCGTTAAGTCAATAAAGCTGGATTTTATTGTTCTACAACCAGTCTCCGCTCTAGATATTTTGCTCATAGGAAATCATTTTCAGTCTTTGCTTTCACCAACTCTACTACTGTACTACTATACTAAAACTACAAGCCGCGATTCTTCCTTAGGATACCCGTAACGAAACCGATGCCAAGGCTAGAATTTTATGATAACTTTGAAGATGAATGAGACCCCGTCAACACTACGCCCGAAAATTTGAAAACACAACTTTATTTTTACAGTTAGGCCTATCGTTTACACTAATCGGTCACGAAGACGTTCTTCAAACTGGAGGAATAGACCTTTTCAGCTTGGGAGGTTTGTTGCCCCATTTCAGACCATGTGATGATATTCTTGAAAATTTTGCTTTCAAATTTTAAAATAGTTGCGTATATATATATGAATGAATAATTTTTAGATGGATTGAAGAACAATTCTCTAGAGAATACCACGTGGTCTGTAATGGGAAAACAAACGGCCCAAGCTAAAATGGTCTATTTGAAAACGCCGGCGATGCATTTTAGTCTGTCAGGGGGCTTTTTGAAAACGACGGCGCCACGATAATCATGTGATTTTCCTGCTCGAGTATTCCTCAAACACAAATCCAAAATGAGCAGTGGTTGTTGTGTTTTCAAATTTCTCCGGCGTAGTGTGGACAGAAAACATTTGACGCGTTTTCAGAGCGAATACGCCGTTTTCAAATTTCTCCGGCTTAATGTTGACGAGGCCTAAATTAAGGATAGGAGAAATTACATGTTTCAAAACGAACGCACTGCACTGCACTGAAAAAGCAATTTCTTTGAACAGGCACCGCCCGAACTAACTTTCGCTGTTATCGGCTGTTCTGCAATGGTGTATCTTTATTTATTGATGTTTCACTGACATATTTCAAATTTCGCAAATTCTTAGCCTTGAGAATTGTTTTCATGGAGATTGAAGGCGTTTATTAAGTTTGCCTCCCAGTGGCAGCGTGCTTTTATACATAAAAGTGAACAAATTACTAAAGTGAACAAAGTTTGATTTGCAAGTGCAGCGAGAGAAAATAAAAATTTTAATGGCCTGGCAGTTTTTAAAGGTAAAATAAAATAAAATCACGCAGCTTTTAATTCTACTCCTTATCGCCTCTGTTGCCGTGATTTAACAGTCGAGAACGCATATGGTTGACGAGGAGTGCTTTCCGTTACTCGAATACCGAATTCTTGTCGCTTTCGATCCAGACCTTTCGTTGTCTCTCAAAATCGTACCAAGCCAAACTCAGTAATTTTGGACTGTAAATCAGATCCAAAAGTAAGTTTTCTTGTCGAGAAAGACCGTTTCAAAGAACGAATGCTAGGTAACTACAAGACTTTTGAATTGGCATCTATTGGATTAGCTTATACACATGTAATTCAAGTATGATGGGCCTAAAATCAAGATTATTAACGACTTGGCGTCGTAAACAGCATGAACTCTTTCCTCCCTACCTGTTTTGTAATAAAAGAACGTTTACGTCCACAAATCATGGAACCTGGGCCACATCGTAGTCGTTGTCCGCGAGTTGGGCGCAATATAAGAATCGCACAAATCATAACCAACACAGTCACCTTGGTTACTTTGTTCATGCTTTTTCGACTTAAAAAATAAATGTAAAAGGGGAGAAGAGAAACGCTCGACTTCTTTGTCAAATATTCTAGTTAAATAAGGAAACTTTCCCTTGTGAGCTCTCTTTATACAGGAGCGATTTGGTATTGCCTTACTGGTCTAAATTTTGGAAATCAATTAATTTCTACTATGCGAAATATTAAAAAAGATGAATGACTGTTAATTGCGTCGCCTTTTAGAAGTTCTTTAGAACAGGAATGAATTACTATTACACTTTTCATAGCACACTTTAACGGCAGCAGAGCCACTGGTAGTTAGGAGCAATTAGCCGTTTTGTCCTGCATTGATAACACGGCAACTAATTTATTTGTTTAATTAACTTAACACAGGAAAGTCTTCTCAATTTCCTGTTCTCCTTACTAAATGCGCTGGTGCTATTGTAAGGCAAACAATTAAAAGGTATACGCAGAACCTACCTGGTTTTGACGTGTGATTGGTGGCTGATATTAGCACAAACCTTCAATAACATTAGCTATTATCTTTTAAAAGTTTCGGTAAGTTTCATGATTAATCATTGCGGAGATTACGATTTATTTTCTTACGTAAAATTCAATATAACGTCGAGAAGAGATATTGGCATTTATCTTTCAGTTGTTGCATGAGGCTTTTGTTTCTTCAAAGTCTATTGAAAAGCTTCAGGACGTTGCCAAACTTCCACTGAAATTACCTCATTTTTTTCAGTTTTCTCTGTGGGGAAGATGTTCGACGAGGTAAAGGGTTTATACAGTAAATTAAATTCGTTCAGATTCCGACAACGAGGCCTAAATAAATATAATTTGCTGTCAAACTAACGCCTGCCTCTAGAGGCAAAAGGTGTTATTTTGCTTAACGTTATTTTATTACAATATTAATAAGATATTCCAACCGAACAATATTAAATGTGAACTTCCCTTTAACAGAGTAGGAAATTTTAATAAGATGAAGTTCATCTCTAAACCGTATTAAGTTTTCTGCCAATACAATAATAACGACAGTACGTAGTACACTACCCTCGAGCTACTGAATTGTCATCGTTTCTAAAAGACACGTTCTCCTCTTTGCGAAAGATTATTTTCCTGGAGCCTAAAAACATCAACATAAAGATCAAGACTCAAAGGAAAAAAGGACAAGATAAAAACTTGATCACTTTTATATTCCTTTTGCTCCAAACGTTGGAAGAAAATGCTTTGCTAAGGTCATTCTAAAAGAAAAAGAAAGTAAAATGAACGATTAAAATTTTGAATTTATAAATAATGCATTAAATTCGATAGGTGATATATATCGTCAAAGAATACGGATATCAAAGGTTGTCAACTGTCTTTTACTACGCATTCATTACATGTTCCCGCCAAACGATAAGCCGGCGAGCGAATATCAACCTATTGTTTAATTTACGTGGATAGAATAGTCGGTAAAATGGAAGCAATTAACAAACATCTCTTTAATCTAAAATGAAGATGAATTTGAGTTAATTTCCTGTTCTAAATGCCTACCTGTCAAGACAGAGAGTTCATAAAGATCGAATTAAAAGTAAAATGAAAGACTTGAAATGTTAATATTACTTTTACCAGCCGTATTTCATTCAGAATGGCCTAGAGAAATTTTGGTGCCACAAGAAGTATTAAAATTAGTACAGAGCGATTGATTATTGGTCTATTTAACGTGTATGACTAAATGATTGAATTAAAATTATAATTGTATGGGTGAGTAGAAATCACAATTACTGTAATAGAAAGCATTTACGTTTTTCTAAGGAAAATGTAAACATAAGAAATTGTAGTTATTATTGGCGGCAACCTTCTCTTGCAAAGGAAATTGAATGTTTCATATAAAGTGCTTCACGAGCACATGTCTGAAGAACAGTGCATACAGAGAAAAAAACAAGAAATAGATGTTCACAATATTTCTAGATAAGAACAAGCATTGTGAGGGCTGAACGATTATTTTAATCGTGAGATAGATGCCGTATCATCCGTCGGTCCTATTCTTTCCTGACAGTTTGAAGATATCAAAATTTATGACCTTACTAGACGAACTCTGGCTTTCGTTTTGCAACCATCAATTTCATCTTTACATGAAAGGCATGGTTCTTAAGCCAGCTAATCTACTGTAAATTCATTTTATTAAACGGATTTTGATATTATGCCGCAGGAATGCTTAAAAAGGGTGTTGTCAGTGTTTGCATTAGTAGCTAATCTCACGAAGCCCCGCTCTATATCTCCTTCAATGTTAACTTTCTATACAGTGGCCGCTATAAGTTTTGTCACGAGGCAGATCTGTATTTCACACGGCCGGTGTCGTAACTGTTTTTGGTCCAGTTTTCAATCAATGTGATTTTACACGTACTTAGACCGCTCAGTTCTTTGTTTCCATTTTAAGAACTTAATTTCAGGAGAAATGCAATGAGCTACACGAAGCAACGACCGAACCGAGCAGCTAAAAAGAAATAAACCGTAAACCCGTGATTAGTATTCAGAAAACATTGGGATAAAGCTTTAAATCGTCGTGAAATTGCAATATTGTGACAGAAATATAGTTCTTAGACAAAATTATAAAAAGTAAACCTTGAAACTAATAATGACCAGTGAAAAATGGAAACTAAAAATATTATAATAAATTTTAAATTATCATGCGATAATCACTTGATCAAAATGAATCCGGAACCACACGTCAAAGATGGACCGTTGATGATGATGAATTATTATTATCCCCTTCAAATGAGCTCAATGCATGTATGATTCATTGTGTAATCATTATCATATATTCATCCATTCAGAATTTGAACAGAATGGAATATAAGAAAAAGGTTTGAAAATAACAGTTCAAGCTTTAAAGTTCTTCATACGTCCGTGGTAGAGAATAAAATTTAGAGCTCTTCTTGCAATGTAACACTTCAGTTGCTGTAAATCAACGACTGGATCTCTTTCGCTAGAAAATAAAAATAATTAACAATAAATGGCGATGCAAGCATTCTGGCGAAGATAAGGCTAAGATGAATTTGTAGTACCTGTCTTTTCTTGGTCGGTGACCTGGAATACGAGTTATATCATTTTCTTAGCTGCAAACCGCGATACGGATCTATCTTCTTGTAAAGGGAAAAAGTTGAAGTAAGAGACTTCTTCCTTATTGTCTAAATAGCTAGAGACATCCACCACCGTTGATTTTTACATAGCCACGAAATCCGCGTGATCCACTAGCACGAGCGCGTATCAGTAAGTGGATAGACGAAGAACCGTTACGTTCTCAACCTTTCGATCGGTGTGGGTATTCTAAGTTGCAAAGACCATAAAAACAAAGCAGAACCATGACCTTTTTATCGACGCTGCTAAAATGTGTAATTTCTCGCGCTAGAGATTCGGCCCAAACCAACAGAACAGTTTCTCGCCTATTCCCGATCTCTGTTCATTTTGCTATGTTCTTAAAGAATTGGTTCATTCTACTTCCTATGCCCAATGGTACAGGGAATGCCAAGAGAACTTGAGAAGCTAAACTTGCTCTCTCGGGCACTTTTCTCAAGTAGCAGCTGTGCTTACCAGACGCCCGTGTGATTGTGCATCCTTGACTCGATAAACGTACGGTACGCAGTCTGATCCAATTCATAATAAAATTAAAAAGCGACCAATATGTTCTGATTAAATTCTCGTCAGTCAATCAACGGCGATCTTTTATTAAACTTTCAAAAATGAGGAGTGCTTGATTTGTGAAGGATGTTGAGGATGTTTGAACACACGTTGATCTGGCCACGAGGCCTTAAAAGAACAAAACAAACAGATAGAGCAATAAGTCTAGATTTTCTTTCAGGTTAACACAAAAAGAACCGTTAGGTCAATTTTGTACCCTTCTTGATATAAACGAACACTTCCTTTAGGATCGGATTCTCATTTAATTTTCTTGTGCCGACTGTAGGTGTAATAAAATGGTTCCTCGGATATTAAGATCCGATATTTGTCGTCGGCTCTTTTGAAAAACAAGTCTTCTGCTGCTTGTTTGAATATTGGGTAAATGGGTTGTTGATGTGTTATGCTTTCGATTAAAATGAACTTAGTGCTATTGTGTCAACAAAGTAATTACAGCTCTCAAGGCCTTAAAATTCGTGTGAAGGGCAAGTCCAATTCAACACAAGATAAAGTTTGTAAACGGTAGAATTTAACGATAAAAGTGAAATTGACATCATCAAGTCCTCGTATTGATGTAACATCGTTTATAACTTGCTGAAAGCTTTAAATCTTATTAATGTAAACTGTTGATGTAGTAGCTAAGGACGGAAATTGTCCTGTATTTGAAAATAAATAATCAAAATTAACTCATCTTTTGTAAATCAAACAAATTTTGCCGTGTAAACAATTACGTTTTGTCCTCGCAATTGAGACAATGTGGTTCATATTTTTTCAGTTGCTGGTGTGTTTCGTCTCATTTTTTTTCTTTACCGGAATTTGCATTCGATTTTTTTAGTTTCCTGATTAGATTGGCCTTTCTGTTTTGATTAAAACAGACTGTTGATCAAGTAACAAGCTCCACTCTTTTTCCGTTTGATTTATAAAAAAATTTCCTTTTAGTCCCCACACTTATTGATTATCTGTCATTTATTATATGCCGCCAAAGTAATTCGAAATTCCTCGCATTGTAGTGATGGTCGTTATTAAAGCTACGCCGAAATATACGTTTCACGTCATAGAACAAGAGGTGATCTGTACCTTAACATAACGAGGTTAAGCCTAAGGAATCTTAGATTTACAGGAAAATGAGCTGCAAAAGAGGCTTATTTCTCTCGACGATACTACTAGTTCAGTTGATATACATGTATGTTGATGTCGTAGAAGCCAGGTGTCGGCCGGGTTTAATGATGTGTAAACGTAGAAAAGGAAAACGGGAAGGAAAGGTAAGGCCGCAGCAACGTGTCATTCTTGAAGCAGGATTTTTTCAATCTGAGTTATTGATGTCGTTACGACATGTTTTGAAATTTAAGGGAAGCTTTTGATAATTACCTTTAAGTATCAGGGTTGCGGGTGATTCTGACATCTTTTGCTACGATGTCAAATCTCAAACTTCGAAGCACAATTACCACGATATCGATATTGTGATATATAGGTGTAACCTGTCAGTGAAATTACATTAAAAGTGCATAACAATCAGAAGCCAAGCCTCATCTTAACCAACATTACTGTCTGTGGATAAAAATTTCAGTTTGATTCATTGAAATGGCACCAATCAAACACGCTTCTTTTCTTCTTTTAATTCTCTACTTACGCAATTTACCAACTTGCAGTTGATGAAAGAAAACTAACCGCAGTGCGAGTTAGTGAAGCTGACATGTCGACTGTACTATGCTCTGACAAAGCTTAGCTAACACTCAAAACGTCCGCTTCCCAAACTCGTCACAGCGGTTAACTTACATTAATCAACTTCAAGTTAAGTGATATACTTGTCTGCCGAAACAGCCCAGCTAGTGCCTGAATCAAGAGACAAGCAAGGTATCTTGCTTTATTCGTTCTCAATAGTAGTGTTTGTTTCTCATTACTTAAAAAAAAAAAGAAATTGATTTCTATTCTTAACTGATTGAACATGACCGTTCACGGCAGCATGGGAGAGACGTTGTTCAAAGTCCAATATTTGGTGCATTTTAAGTAGTAAAGCCGGCTGTGATAAGTTGCGGGCCGTTCCCCTTCTCTTTAAGTTAGAAAGTGGTTAAAGGATAGCTGTGCTGTATGGTGTAAGTGGAATATAGAGGAATAAAAAGAAGCTGTACATTTTATTTCGAGTAAATTGGAACAACAATTCAAACCATATTGGTGTATATTATTAGTAGTAAAGCGACAGATATGCCACATTTTAATGGAACTGGTGAAAAATAATTCCAAAGTGGGTTTTGACACCATGAATGTGTTCTTTATTTCCTTTTTCGCGACCTCGAGAACGAACGTTTTTCTTAAAATCACTACCCACATGTATATAATTTTCGAGCATTTTTTGGCTTTTGAGCGTTTTTTCACAAATCTTGAGAAAGCACTCGCAAGGGGCTCTATGAAACTTTCGCCACACATGCTTGTTATATTCTGGTCTAAGAAAATAATACTTAACTTCAGTCCATCTCCAAGAACTGGTAAAATTTTTACATCGATCGGATAAGGCTGGGAAGACAGCTTAAAGGCTTAGTAAAAATGCTTCACGTGGGTACAGTGTATGGTCCAGATGTATCGACACACATTATGAATACCTTGGTCAAAAAAACAATTTAGTTCGTTTGCAACTCGTGACCATACTTTGACATTAGTGCTCCGCGCACTTTCGTCAATCATTGAGTCATCGAACTTTTGCTATTTCTTTCTCAAACTCATTCACAATTCATCAATTTAAAACAAAGAAAATCACAACCGTGAAGGAGGTTTCGATACCCGTTCCTAATTAGAATAGATTTTGACGATTTTACTTCACCGTTTACTCCTTAGTTTTTGTTTCGATTGGGAACCGATATATCAAACACACGAGACAGTGTTTCATCGGCTATCCAAACACCGAGGATTTCGTCAAAAATACTCCGCTGTGCATGGTGTTTTAAACCCTCTTCTCGGTGTTTGGATATCCCGATGAAACACGGTCTATCGTGTTCCATATATTACTTGAACAGATTGTCAGTTGTAGTTTTCGCTACGGAGATCGTCGTTTCTTCTATAATAGCAATCATTAGAGAGATCCTTACCCACTTACATTTAAGAGAGCTTCGCAATATGTCATTTTCCGAACCCTAAATGACATAAATTACCTTTATTGATATTTTATCATATACAAACAAACGGAGTTGCATTATTATTCGGGCTTCAGTAGGAGAACCAGAGTAAGAAAATGCAGACCATCCCTTTTTGTTGGTTGTGAAATGGCGGGTCATAATGCCAGACATTCTTAGCGGAGAGCGTGGAAACTGGGAACGAGAACTGCAACAGCTTGCCAATCGCCGTGCCCGCTCTTCGCGGGCAGCACAATTAACAGAATGCTGTGTTTTGTGAGGAAAGCTTTCGAAAGAATCATGTGTTATACGTTCATCTCACATACAAAGATATGGAGTGTCTTCGGAACTGGTTGATCCACGAATTCATCACTGGCTTGAAAGCTAACCAAATTAGCAAAGTTCATACTAGTTCTAATTTATTCCTCAGATGTTGAAAAAATCAGGAATGTTCGTGAACAGAACTTTGAGGGTGATGAGACAAACGACAAACAACTGGATAAAGAGGATACTCAACGAAGCGATTTGAATAGCAGATACCTAAGCGTAAATCTTGTGTTCAATATCCTGACTCTTTTATTTGTTTTTGTTGTATTTAATTCTGTCTTGCAGAGTACGATTTGATATTTCGATACGAAGCACGAGTAAACGCTCTTGGAACGTCTAGTATGTTTTGTCTGGTCAGTGACAATATGGAGGACGGTACAAAAGAAACTCGAAGCCTTGTCAGCGTTAATATCACTGGGAATTCAAGTAACGTTAAAACTCGCTAATTTTTTGTTAATAAGAGCATTCTGTCTAAAAGACAATATTTCACTCTTTTCGAAGGAAACAAACAAACAAAAAAAAACCTGTCAAACTTTGTGTCACTGAGAGTGTTACAGGGAAGAGTTACCTCTCTTTAATCGCTTTGGACCAGCAGCTGGTAACAATTACGATAACATAGTTTGAATTTTTAGAAATAATGTGTTTTACTTAAAACCTTAAATCTCTCCTAATTCTCCTTGGATTAATACTTTCTCGGAAAACCCAATTTTTAAATAACTGATCAGATAAGAAACGATTTGGAAATACATGAGAAAGAAATATAAGTGATAGAAACCGACGTTTCGGTGCATCTTGCGCCATTATCAAGGTTACATAATTAAAGATAAAAAGCGGTTTGTGAAGAGACTAATTTGAAGCGAATTTGCATAAAAGAGTGCCAAGCTAATTACATGAACACTTTAGCACGAAGAGATTCAGACTGCACCTTCAGTGCTGGTTTAAGATCTTGAATTCAAAGCATTTCATTAACAAGGCAGTCAAATTTGTTCGTGCATTTCTTGATTATATTGAGGCGTGCTAAGAAATTGGTCGGAACAGCAGTGTTATGTTTTTTGGAATAATGCTAGTAAATAGATGACGCCTTTTGACGGTGTCCCTCAACGCGCCCTTTGTGTCCTCGACATAACCTGCACCACACAGGTCACACTTGAATAAATAAACAACGCATTGCTGGGTTACGATGTTAGGCTTGGGCTCATGGAGGCTTAGATCCTGTTTAAGCTGGCGGCTAGTAAACACGGGTTGGATGGTCTTTTGCACCTTGGTGCTAAGATTTCTAAGTTGTCGTTTGACAGACACTGCAGCATGCTGGTCTTTATAGGGGATAACTATCCGGATGGCGTCATCGGTATGCTGTTTGGGCTGGTCCACTGTGACTCTCGAGGTGATAAACCTGTTGATGACGGAATCAATAAGGTGATTCGGATACCTCAGCTTACGGAAGACTCCTCTCAAGCGCTTACACTCTTCTGAGAAATGCGCCCACGATGAAGATAGCCAGTGCGCGCGATCAAGCATGGTGACGAGCAAACCATGCTTGTAGCGGCTGTCCACATGGCTATGATAGTGCAGGAGTAACCCTGTGTTTGTCGGCTTAACGTAAACCTTTGTTTCAACACATGGTGCGCGATTTAGAAGCTGCACCCTTAGGAAAGCGAGCATCCCATTTTCCTCTACCTCCATAGTGAAGCTCACGGCGCTATGGGCGTGGTTCAAGGTATCCAAAAATACTGTAGCTGCTGCCAGATCTGGCATCCTGACTAGAGTGTCATCTACGAAGCGGCGGTAAAATTCTGGGAGTTTTCCTTGACTTTTTAGGGACTCTTCAATAGAGCACATGAATACATTAGCCAAAAGGGGTCCAAGGGGAGACCCCATAGCTACTCCATCGGTCTGTTCGTATAGGGCCCTGTCAAACTGAAACAGCTGTTCCTTTGTAGCAACGTGTAGAAGATCTTCACTGAATGTGCAGTCTGACTCTCTTCGTGCTAAAGTATTCATGTAATTAGCTTGGCACTCTTTTATGCAAATTCGCTTCAACTTAGCCTCTTCACAAACCGCTTTTTATCTTTAATTATGTAACCTTGATAATGGCGCAAGATGCACCGAAACGTCGGTTTCT
>Ga0126338_10003262_pt1 | contig 11343 bp, 10 predicted proteins | sample OrbCmetagenome_2_FD_92529 | JGI IMG/M metagenome (GOLD analysis project Ga0126338, IMG submission 92529) | Coral microbial communities from Petempiche,Puerto Morelos, Mexico - Orbicella C C metagenome | ecosystem: Host-associated > Invertebrates > Cnidaria > Coral | place: Petempiche,Puerto... | reverse complement strand
CCCCCCCTGTCCCCCCCCTCCTCTTTTCCACTTCCCCCCCCCCCCCCCCCTTCCCCTTTCCCCCCCCCCCCTCCCCCCCCCCCCCCCCCCCCCCCCCCCTCCCCTTTTCTCCTCTTGATCAAACTCACCTTCTGCACCTCTGGCGCCTTTTCTGAGCACGATATAAGAAAACCTCTCGGTATGAAATCCCCTCTTCTTTAATCTGCTGTTTTTCTGTTATAAAAATATCAAATACAAAGAGAAGTTTTCGCCGAGCTTTTCTCACTATCAGACGGTCAGAAAATTTACACAAGCCAGTTAGTAGTATTTCCTTTTTTTTTCTCGCACTCGATAACTTTGGCGCGTTGTTGCTGCTGTTACTGGTGATACTCGTGATTTGCTAAAATCAAGGCCAAGAATTGCGTTGTCGCTAGGTCATCGATTCCATGCGCATCAACGTTGTTAAGGTTAACAGAGAGCTTTTCAAAAATACTGTTATTTTTTATAGAACTGAGTTTTTTTTTTTTTTGTTTTTTTTTATTTAAACTGAAGATGACAGAAGATTCTGTTGAAACATGTTTTGAAAAAACGTTCAGTTGTTTCTAAAAATTTTACCATGTCTGCTACTATCCAGACCTTTTGACAAAAATTTCTCCGTGTATAGTAACTTGTAATCCGTATTGATTTGCCATCATGTAGTTACCAGCGTTTTCCCACAGTGAAATAGGGTTGGAAATTTGTATTCCATGTAGATGTCATTTTCCTCGATAACAGTTTCGCTTACCTGACAAAATGCCAACTGTGCTCTTTGTTCAAAGTTGCAAGGGTGATCTCTAGTCTTGGCATCTGACCTTGCACACTTCACATCGTGCGGACACTAAAACACAGGAGACGAATCATACAATGTTGGTTCGCTTTAGTTCTTATTCGGGTCACCCAAGACCAAGAACTAGTGCTGTGACGTCCTGACAAAAAACTCTATTGGACATTTCAGGAAGGACTTACATGCCATTGATTATTAGGCTCAGAGTCAGTTTTATGCCATATACAAGTAAAAGTAAGTGGAAAAGTAGGTGAACCCAAAGCATGTGAACATTCAAATGAACGCAATTGAGCAGTTAAATGTCGCTTTTTGTCAAATACTCTATTCAAAGTCAAGATAATTTTCTGCTTCAAGAAAGAGATTCCACTGGAAACGTGACCAGTCACACTTACTGGAGAAAACACAAAGCCATTATCCATTTCCTCATCAGCTGGGTCAATGTATTGGAACTCTTCACCTGGAAAAAAAAACATATCCAGTTGATTATGTACGTTGAAAAACAGTATTATCATATTTACCTTTAATACATCTTACAGTTTACTTTTTATCTATCTTGTGCTTTTCTGTTCCTTTACCATTCAACCAAGCTCACCTGCTGAAGTCTCCGTCTCCACTGAATCATCGTTCTCTCTCTGTATTACGAAGACATTCGAATATTTAATGTCAAACAATGTAATGTCATATTTAAATACAAACAAGGAGGTTGTAGTGATGAAGGCTGTCATTTGGGAAACAAGAAGTGTGTCATTTGGTAAACAAGAGGCAAAACCAAAACAAAACTATGATTCTCGAAAGCTATAGAGACTGCCTTTGAGTGTTTTTCTTTCATTTTTCAGGAAAAGGAAAAATTTCAATTTTTGTTACAGTTTGTCAAATTAAAACAACCCTTATCATTCAGGTATAGAGTGGTATTCATTTGAGTGTCAAATAGTAATTGGTTTTGCATAAGTACGCTACACTATTGGCTTAAAAAAACTCGCGCCACTTTTTCATCCAATCAGGAGGTGCAACCAAAATTAATCATTCTATTGTGACTCGTTCGCACGTGTTTTTCCACGCTTCAAGTCAGCTACATGTATTTAGTTCAAGTTCTGATTGGTTCATTGGATCGTTTGTGTCCTTTATGATTGGTTAGAGATGAAATTACTTTGCTTTTGGTTTTGCAGCACTCAATTGAAAACCGCTCTAATTCACACACTAATTTTACTACTGAGTTTTCCACGGAAAAATAAATATTTCCCCCAAAATGATACTCTTATAACGGGAAAACTGCAGTGACAGAGTGTGCAAGAAGCTTTTTTCTTTCTACCTTCAGCACCAAGTTTCTGGCTTCAGATGTAATTTCAAACCCTTCAGAATTTCCATGCTCAATAATAACCTGTAATCAACAAAGGTGGGAAGAAAGCGTGCAAAATTAACTTGTATGTAGCACAAAGGCCATCACGATATTCAGCTGACAAGTAATGATTTATAAAAGTGGAAATCTGCCATTAAGATGCTCATCAATGTACAAATTGTGAGATAGAATGCACGAGGGCAAAGATTCACTCATCGCCTGTTCACAGTTCTGATCACAGTTCCGTTCACAGTTCTGTTCACAGTTCTGTTCACAGTTCTGTTCACAGTTCTGTTCACAGTTTTGTTCACAGTTTTGTTCACAGCTCTGTTCACAGTTCTGTTCACAGTCTTGTTCACAGTTCTGTTCGCTGGCTGTTCACAGTTCTCTATTTTCTCGCAGTTTATTTGATCGTTGAACGCACAGATGGGCCTCGCTTCACTCGCCCCGCCCCACCCCTGTGTGCATTCCATCCCACCCCACCCCTGCATGCTTGGCGCTCACTAAGCTCGCTTTTTTCTTTCATGTGCGTTGAAAAATAGAGAGGCTGCAAACAGTAAAAATACCACATATAAGCATTTTTTGTTAACTTAAACAAATGCAATTCAATTCAAAATGCTACACAGCAACAACTTGTTTTTATTTCTAAATGTGAACAGTCTACTACCAGCCTGGTTAACAAACTGACAGAAAGAGGTAAATGAGGCTTCAACAATATTATATTTAGAAACTTAGAGTTTGGCAATGGCGTGGTGCATTTCTTTGTAAACTATCGTTCTTTTCACTTCACAAATTACATGTACAAACGTTAATTTTGCAGAAAAAAAGTAAATGTATAGGCTCACCAAGAAGTCACTTGTTTTTCCCCATAAGCTTCGTACTGCCATTTGTCTGAGGGATGCTTTTGGTATTTCACTGAGGGCATAGGAAGCCACTACAACATTGTAAGTGATCTGTTGACAATAAATAAGCAAAAATAAAATATCTTTGAAATCCAAAAAAAACAAGTTCAAAGCAGTTGGTAAAGTTGAGCTTGTTGAAGTTGAGTTGAAGTTGAAAATAAAGTTGAGCAGGTCAATTTGTCACGGACCCAACCCTCCCTGACATTGCATTTGATTACTTTAAAATTATCCAGAACTGTACATACTTACCATATTGGAAACTGGTAAAAATCTCTTGAAATAAACTCTTGGAATATGGAGAGCATGCTTCAATCCCTCACCACCTGAATAATAAAATAACAATCAAATCTACCATACCAGGATATGTGAATATGTCAACAGTTACATCTAACATACAGTCACCTACAGAGTTATAGATCCCAAGCATATGAAAACAAAGGAAATGTACCTCTAAGGAGATATTCAGATAGATTATTCATGTCTTGAGACACATCTACACACTGATATTCCCTGATGGAATCTCCCCATTTCTCGTGGGCCGCCCTGTAGGTTGATGTGGATACACATTATAGTAGTCACACAAGTTATACAGTATACATACAGTGTACAGTACAAGTAACTGCTAAACAGGAATCAGACAGCATCAAAAAAGACCATACATGTCTGACAAAACACAGAGGGACACGAGGAGGGCCAATTAAAAGATACATGTTGCATGACATACAATAATGAAGTGATAAACAGTGGTCGTGTATAGCTCATGTAGTAAATCATACCATGTTGCTGATCCAGAGCCAGAACCAAAATCTAAAAGATTTTCTGGTTTGAAGTCTGGTTCGCGACGACTTATCTATGAAATAAATTAAAATTACAATAAAAACCAAGCAGACAATCATTCACGAACGTTTAAATGTAACCAAATATTAAGTACATTAATTTCATTTAAATTATTAGTTTTCTGTTCCAAGTACAGTCAGGTTGAACTGAATAGCTCTGACAATCTCATTGGTTAAACAAGCAATGTAGACTTTTTCTCTTGAAATGCAGGCATTTTCATATTATACACGTACCACTCACATGTGTACTGACCATTTTAACCCTTGCAGATTTTCTATTAATGTTACAATAATTAACAAAAATCTTATTCTATTGACTGCCTAATAATAACTATTGTTGCCATTAACAGGAGTAGATTTTGGATGTTTTAGTTGAATGATTATATTCACCATGCATGCTATTAAGTAAACCAACTTTGAAACAATATAATTGTGACTAATAGATAATTAAGTGATTACACTTTGAAAAGAAGGCAAACAAAATGGCTCACACTGCTCAACACAAAAAGTCTTGACTATTTTTGTCTCCATTTCATATAGTACTAACGGGAACAATTCGTTATAAAATAAGAAATTGTCCTTGCTAATTATTAGCCAAGCAATTTCTTTTTGATGAACACTTTTTAAATAACAATGAGGAGACATAAGGTGCCATTTGAACCAAAAAGCTTCCTAATATTGTTTTTTGAACCTAGTTTACCAATTTGTATCAGTAAGTATCATATTTACGTACTTCATGAAACACTCTGAGTGTCGCAGCATAACTAGCTGGAATGCGACTTGCTGCATAAGCAGCAGCTTCTCTTTCACCATATCTATAACAAGTATAAACACAACAGGACTTGAGAGCTGAAACATTACTTATTCATTAACGTGGAAATTTACTGAAGACAATTTTGAACTAATCAACATGATAAAATACATGTAATAAGCACACAAACAGGGGTGGGTATAAACTGGAAGCCGCAGTAGCCTAATAGTTAGCATACTGGACTCTGGATTGAGGCACCTGTCCGGCTTGTTAACATTTGGCCTAAATGTAGATCTGTGTACTTACCCCATGAAGAAAACCTTTTTTCCTGAAGGGTGGCTATGGCTATGCATGGGCTACTAAGTTACTGTTGTGTTCTTGGACAAGGAACTTACAATAACTCTTGTGGAACATGTACTTTCCTCTAACCAGGAGTAATACAAACTCTGACTTGCAATATCTAACTAAATACAAAAGGCTGAGGCTAGTAGGTTTGTGATATGATGTGTAAATGCACCTTGTACTTTGGGCTTTTAAATATAACAAATGCCCTGTCTCCATTATGCACACTTCTTTTAGCTCCCTGGGTGGTGATACGTATTTGAAATATTACTGACACTACTGTCAGTAGCTGATCTTACCTTATTAGTTTATATTCAGTGCCCTTTGGCTTTTGTGTCACCTTTGCTTTTTTATTACCAGTAGGAGTGCTGTTTTCATCACTCTCCTTCGTTTTTATGTCTGTATCATTTTCTTCCTCTTCAACACCCACACTGTCAACATTTTCTTGCTCATTGTCTGTTTCTGTCAATTCAGCTTGCTCATCATCTTCATATTCCTCATCCTCACTTACATCACCACTGTCATCAAGTACACTTTCCGCTCGCTGGTTTTCCAACTTTAAAACGTCATCAGGATTAACTTGGCTTGCTGTTAATGACAGTGTAGCATCAAATGTTCAATTATAGCAATTTGCAAAAAAAAAAGGTTTGTAATGGTCAACATCAATAACGTGAACTTGTTAGGGAAAGTATTTGAGAGGGGAGGGGTGAAGTCAGAATGCTGGGGAAGAGGTTTACACTATAGTATACATGTGGGCTGCAAAACAAACATTACAAACCTGCCAGTATATCTCTCTGTCTTTTAGATTCTCTGTATTTCTGCCATGTTTGCTCTGTTGGACGTCCTCTATTTCGAATGTGCCTTGCAAGTTTTCTTCCATCACTTTCAACTACCTTCTTTGGGAATTCTAAAAAAAAATAAACAAGGATTTCAAATAATCAATTTTTTCAACATAAACATTAGCTACTTTTGACAGTCCTGTTTAATTTGAAATCTTTGGCCACAGCAGCTGTAGATCAGCATACTGAACGACTGATAAACAGAATGTACTAATTAAAAATGATTTGATGATAAACAAGTCCCCTTACTTTTGAGATATTTTTGAAGATTTTTCTCTAGCTGTTCAGGTAAATACACTGTACTGAGATAAAACAATCCGGCAGCTTCCTTGTCACGTTGATCTAATCCACTTTGCCCATAGCCATACTTCTCTGTTGTGTGAATGTTGTCGGAAGGTTCTTGATGGCTGGTACTAAAATTGGAACTCAGAACCTACAAAAGAGGGCACACTTTTTTCTAGTTCTATAAAGAAATCCATGTATGTGTCGTTCAGGAAAATATCTATACCCAAGGACACTGAAAAAAGGGACTGGGGTGGGGGAAGGGTCAAAACAAAAAACCTTCTGTGAATGAATCTCATGGATATTTCTGGATACATGTCCAGTTCTGGTTACATGTCACATCAATGTGTATGTGAATGATTATGTCATGTTTGGCTAATTATGAAATAATAACAGTATGTTGAGACAAAATTGTAGGAAAACATTGTACAAAATGATTTCAATATTCAGAGAGTGTTGCCCAAGAGAAAAAAAAATAAGTCGCCCTGTGATTGTGACAAGAGATACTATATAAAAAATATAAATTTCAATGTACTTGTGGCAGTGGCCATTGTCAATTGCAGTTGGGCAAGCTTATGCACTGCTCCAAAGCTGATATGGTTTCATGTGATGTGATTTCATGCGTGTAAGGCAACAAATAACTTGAGGGAATACCCTCCCCTCAACTACCTGTATCCCATGGCAAGCACTAGACTAGTAATGCTATTTTATTTCCGGTTAGATTTTATGTAGAACTTGGTTGTGACTATTCATCAAAGTAGCAGGAAAAGGTTGCGCTTTTCTTTTTTTTCTTTTTCAGAGGGGGGGGGGAGGGGGGGGGAGGGTGGAGAGAGGGAGGGCACTTTGTCACGTAGAATAAATTTTTTTGACCGATGCAATTCATACAAGTTTATATATTCAGCTCAGGACACGTACTCAGTTAAAAGATTAATCCCTCCAGACTCAATATTTATCCTCGCTAATAAATTACGCCTCAAAATGCTTGTTTGACCATACAAAGATTGCACGCATGTACGACGCACTGCCGATGATGGGTCAATAACAGCTGACATAGCATCTCTAGAATACAAGAAAATGCACTGAAAAGCGCACACTTTGTTAAATCCTACCTTTCCTGGAGTGACGAGACGCTGATTAAAAAGAAACCAGCAAGATTTGCACCGTTCCACCGCACGAATACAAAGATTTCTTCCACTCATGTTCTTCTCCCGATGTCCCTCTTGTGGCGGCCGAGGGAAAACTGGGACGAAAACACAATCTACTTCATGTAACGGGAAACGTAATGTACTTCCAGTACTGACAACGAACAGGGCAAATATCAAATTACCAAGTAGACAATTTTTCTTTTTTCTTTTGACAATTTCTCACAGTCGGCATAAGGTAATGATAGGCCAGTGATGAGTTAGAATATATCAAGCCACAAGGGACCCTCTTTCCCCACCCTGATAGCCTGTGAACAGGCTCTCTAGTCGAGGATGGGGCGAAGAGAAAGCAGGAAGAGGATACAACCCCCACCCCATTCCCCCCTCGACCACTTCACTCTCGGCCAGTTTCTTCTCAGCCCTTCCAGCCATGGTCATGCAGACCCCCCAAGCTGGAGCCTTTTCACAGGCGACTACCCCAAGGTCATGAGGTTCAGTTGTAATTTATTTGGAACCAGAGGGCCAGGGTCAGGGAGATACTGTAACCATTTACTATACTGTCAAAATATATTGAAAATTCGTCATCTTGACATTGAGTGATCAATCTTCTCTGTAAGTTTAGGAAGGCAAGAGGAAAAAGTTTCAAAATGACTCCTTGCACAAAACTCTTCAAATGGAAATGAGTTTAATTTGCATGAAAATGAATCCACAAGTTAGACAGGTTAATCACATGTATTTTCATATGAATGACTGAGACTTGGGTGGACAGAGATACAAAAGACAACTTAGAAATGGCAGGCCTGTACTCCTTCAAGCCAATGGACTGAGGGAAGGGTCTGCTCAAGTGTGAGCCTTGTGAGCCTTGTATAAAATAGATAGCCTCTAAAATCTTGTACAATTTATAGTTTATTGCATTTTAAATACATTACTGATAAAAGAAATGAAAACTATCAAGACTAACAACAAGTTCACTCTTCTTCTGCCTCCAGATTAATGTTGTTGCCAAACTTGGCATAAAGTTTCACTTTCAGATCACCCAGAACTCCTTTTATTTCTCCTGACTGGGATTCTAAGGACTTCATTTCTTCTTGTAGTTTAGATTTTGCCTTCTCCAGGTATTCTTGAGTTTCCTCAGAGGATAAATGAATAAAAATTTCCCCTATTCTGTAAGTAAAAAATGTTAAGAAATCTAAACCACAAAGAAATAATTTAAAATATCTTTCACATGCAAGGGTATATAACTTGTATAATAGAGCACATTTATCAAGAGATTCTGTCCCATCTAACAAATGAACACAGAAGGAAAAGTACTCTTGTTCAGTTTTCAGCTTTGAATTTCTCCAAAAGTGAGAACAAAAACAAAAGCTCAAAATAATAGTCAATGAACATTGTGGTCTCAGTGTTTAATTGCTGAAATAGTTGCTTCAAACAGTTTTTCATACTTTCTCACACATCAGTAAATTAAAGAAGTCTTGAGGTCTATTTGTGTCAAGAGGTTTGAGTTTGCAGTTATACCAATAAGGATATCAAGAGGAGGGGTTTGAGGGGGGGTGGGGGCCTAGATCTCTCCTTGTACTACTCCCCCATGAGATGTTTTTCACTGTGTACTGATAGATGTACCAATATGTATCAATTATTTCAGCAAAAAATAACTCAAGGTATAAAGCCCAATGGCTTGCTCAAGGAGACTATTAGACTGCGAGCAGTCTCTCTTTTCTAGAAAATCCACGGGAAAGCACGCAAAACAAGTAAGCGTATGAGCATGACTGTGAGCACGACGTGCAAGTGGCGAGCCATGATGCCACGAGCCACTAGTAGTGCAGGTGTCAGAAGACGAGCGAAAGGAGAGACTGCAATGGTACAACACTTTGGATGCTACTTTGACAGGTCAAATTAATGACATCTCCGCCCTTTTTTTAAATATGACACTCCGGTGTCTAATTTTTCACCCAAATCAATCAAAGCTCTATGCAGTGAGATGTGATGAATGGTTCGACATATTGTGGCTGCAACCAGACCTATGACATCTCAAAAATTTTTATACTGCTCGTTCAAATAGCTCTACTCTACCTTTGCCACAGTCTGGCAAAAACAAGTGTGAAGCATAAAACCAATAAAAAAGTCGCAAGATTGAAATTCAAAATAGAGCGGCAAATGTCTTGAATCATAGGAGTCACGCCGTCAGAGACAGATATTACAACAGAGTATGGCCTGGGCTGCATGTCACTTATAAAGGTTACTGACAGATGTGCGTCATAATTTTGTAGACCGACAAATAGAATTACTCCATCACCAGAGTGCCGGGCATCCCAAATGTTGTATGAAACCATTGCACTCTCTTTTCGCTCGTCTTCCAACACACACACTACTAGCAGATCACGGTATCTCCACTCGCACGTCACGCTCACAGTCATGCTTAGATGCTTACTTGTTTCGTGTTCTTCCCCACGGATTTTCAAGGAAAAGAGACACTGTTCACAGTCTAGGAGACTATTTAATAAAAGTCTGACAGGCATCAATGAAAAAGGATATGGAATTGGTGCTGTGTCATCATCTAATAGCATTATCTCATCACCGGCATCTTCAAGATTCTGTAACTCTTTCTGTAAAAATATTTCAAAACAATTCATGTCTTGAGTCGCTGACATCATCATGCCCCCCACCCCCTCGTCCTTGGTAGAGAAAAAGATGGTAAATATATGTCTTTAAAGACAGCTAACTTTTGTCAAAACGTCTCAGGAATAATCAAAAGATCAAATGATACCAATAGAGGAAACCTCTCAGAAATGACTTTCACACGTCCTTCAGAAAATCTCCTCAACCGGAGGTGGTGGGGGGAGTAGCGGGGGATGGGGGGCCGAGAAGGCGGATATGAATTGATTTGATTTTGTTGCTATATAGCAAGAGCAAATGTAGTCTATGTATGTTGCCGGATGTAACGTATGTAGGTCTAGCTTAGCTGAATTAATTTCTTTATGCTACCATTTACTTCATCATAGGGCGGTGTTCAACCAGAAAGCTCTTGCTACTCTTTCTATCATTTTCATGCGCGCATTACATTAAATAAAGCATTGAATTGAACGTGACAAGTGTTGATTTACATTATGCAATTAAAACAGCATTGAAGAGCAACCGTTTCTGGTTATCGCCAGCAGCATGCATGAAATTATACTGGAATTTACTTCCTTTCAAACCTTTTTCTCCTCAATTTCATCTTTCAGTTCTTGAAGTTTCGCACTTTTCCGTGCAAACGTGTTGATTTGTTGTTGATCTTCGAACGTAATATTCGTATCTTCTCCTCCGATCTGCAAACAGCCACAAACAAAAAAGATATAACTTCCTGCTCGCTTCAATGAAAGAAAATACGGGCACCAAACGGCAGAAGTGGAAAACAATACGAATCTTTTTTCTACACCACCTTTCGCTTAGCGTTCGCCATCTTGGTTTGCGTGCTGAGTAACCGCGTCAAATGAAAGATGAGAACTTTGCGTTGCTTGGACGCGCGCGTTACAGAAATATTTTATCATGCTAATGAGCTGTGATCTCCAAGACAATCCGTAATTAGTTGCGTTGAACATAATTTATTTATATCGTTTGTAAGGACGCAATCTTACGATCATTTTCAGCTGCTTCAAGAAATCAATGTTTATTCCTTCCCCACTGTGCTATTGTGGCCTTCGATTTCAACGTCAGAATGCGAGCGCCACTAGTCTTGTAACTGTTCGCTGGAAAGAATCATGCTGGGTCATTCTTCGCTGATTTGCCTCGGAATGTTTGACAAATGAACTTGAGGTTGTTCTTGTAGTAATGGAAAAAAGCCAAACAAGTAATGGGTAAGTTTACTCTGTTTTGATTCTGTTGGTAAACTTTCGTACCGCATTTATTAGCTTACAAAGTTAATCTTGTCCAAATTAAAAATTTGTTGTCTTGATACAAAAGATATTGTTATATTTATAGAATTCCTTTACATGTATATTCAAAACTTTTCTGTCTCGTGTTGTTCTGTCTATCGATTCATAATTAATGTTTAATATCAGACAGTTCATCTAGTTGTATAGTTGACTTGTTGATTAAACATTCCATCAGTTTAATGATGGAATGATTTTTTTTT
>Ga0126338_10003261_pt1 | contig 11348 bp, 3 predicted proteins | sample OrbCmetagenome_2_FD_92529 | JGI IMG/M metagenome (GOLD analysis project Ga0126338, IMG submission 92529) | Coral microbial communities from Petempiche,Puerto Morelos, Mexico - Orbicella C C metagenome | ecosystem: Host-associated > Invertebrates > Cnidaria > Coral | place: Petempiche,Puerto... | reverse complement strand
TCAAATATAACATAAACTATTAAGAATCCCAACTGGTGGGAGGCTGACCAGTTGGCTATTTACACAACGCGGCCGAGGAGTTGAACTCGGGGCTACCGAGAACAAATCCAGATAGCGGTAGGGTGGAGGATTTGAACCAGGGACCTCCAGATTTCAAGGTCCAAACGATTTAGTGCCTCGGCTGATTAACTTCTTGGTGGTAAATTAAGCAGGACCTTGGCTGCCTTGTTTTGGAGAACTTGCAGCTGACCCATGAGCGTGTCGTTATTTTTGTCACCCCACACTTTTACCATAGTCAAACAGTGGGATGATTAAGCAATTGTATAATGTTAGCTTAGGATGTAAAAGCAAAAGATTTCGTCGTCTCTTTATTATTCCAATCTTTTGATTGATCTTTGTACCGATAGTATCAATGTGCTCGGACTAAGACATAGTTTAGTTTATAACCACTCCACAATACAGGGCCTAGGTCACGTTACTTTAGATAATTTTGTTTAATTTTGTTAATTATGAGCTCTAAACGTCAAATTGGTAGAGCAACAGTCTTTTATTTGCAAAATCACGTTTACATAACAATTGCGAATGATTTTCCAGCTGTGTAAAACACATTTTGATATAAACTGATATAAATTTGAAAAAAGGTGGGCCAACGTTTTTCAAATTTACCCAAATGCAATCCATTTTAATCCTCTCCAGTTTGGTCCATCCATGTCCTTTCTTGGCTTTCCTGTGTTTTGTTTGAGATCTTCTATAGTTTTGAGCCGTTTCTGTGATATTTTAGTTAATTCTATGACCATTTGATCAGTGCTGAAATTGCCTAAAAATTGCGTGACCTAACAAGTCAGACCTATCAATAGCAGTAGAGTTTACTTTTAGAGAAACGTCATTAACCAGTTTAAACTTCCGTGAGTTACCAAAAATAACGAAATTGCATTTAGAAATATTAAGGGTTAGGAGATTATTTGAAAATCAATTGGAAATTGTGGCCAAATCACAATTTAACTTCCTTTCAAGGTCGAACAGATCAGTCGATGAGTAATAAGTCACAGTGTCATCAGCGTAAAGAATAATTAGCATATCGCTAACCACCAACTGTTAACGTCTTCCAGCTGAAAACCAAGCTGTTATCTGTCGAAAATTATTTTTACAATAACTGTCTAACTTCTCACACGCTGATTGGCTCATTTTTATTATCAATAAGAGTACAGACGTATAAAATTTTAATTTATGTAAGCTCTCAAGTTTAGTTCAACTTTCGGCTTTCAAACTGTGAACTTTTTAACCAATGAGATTTAACGGACTTTTTTAAGTAGCCAAAAACTGAGAAAAGCTATTAACAATGCTAGCGTCATTTTGAATAAAATTCACTTATCTTTACTTACGGCATCTTTTCGCCTCATTTATTCCCGGCACTTGACCATTTTGGGGTCTTGTTATTGTAAAAAAAAATTGACGTCAGTTTTTTATGCGTCTGTCCTCTTATTGATGATAAATTTCGTCATAACATTGTCAAAGTTTACTGCGAAACCGTTCGCCTGTGGCTCGTGGTTCCACAGCCACTTTGATAATGTTATGACGCAATTTATCATCAATAAGACGACAGACGCATAAAAACTGACGTCAATTTGTTAAACTGAAATCCAACTGTGTAAACATGTACCTGCAGCTGGTGTAGTGCGCACGCAAAACAAGTACGAGACACGCAAATGTTTTACTTACTGGGGAGGTGACAGGAAAACATCTCACGGGCACCATAAAAGTTTTCATAAAAGGTCAATAACATAAAACAACGCGTGGTTACCCCTATATTTTATGTTATGAAACGGAAGTGGCAAGCTTATTCAACACGTCATTAGTTTCGGGTAGTGAGCAAAAGGTATTTGGACTGTATTTTAGTTGAACCAGAGGAAGGCTGTCAGAGACGCTAAATGAGCTATTACAATGATTTTGTTAAAACATTTACTTAAAAGCAAATAAACTTTTGTATCATATTTAGCCAAAAATTAAATTTTCACTTCTATATTTCGTCTCCATAAACGGACGTTTGGTAACTTAAGTTAAACATGTATATATCACTGCTTTTCAAAGACTTACCCTGTGGTGTGCGTATTTCACTATGTGATATTTCTCATCCTTTTATTAAGGGTGTGATTTCGGCTTTCATTTTTAACCCGTGCTAGCGTAAGCATATTACCGGTTCAAGTGGGGGATCAGGTTATGTAAATTAGGGGTTGGTCGATCATCTGTTAACTTCCCACCGAAATTTTACTGTTTTTCGGGGACATATATTGTTTGACATCTCTAGGACAACGTGTTACGTGAATCCAAGTGTTACATGCTAAAAAATGAAACTGTTAGTTCAAATAATTAACTGAGATTAAATGGTCGTTAAAACTTCTGGTTAATTTGTTGATCAGAGAAAATATTAATGGAAGCTTGTAACTGTCGGTTCATTTATTGGTCGGAGAAAGTGTGGATCTCAATCGTTCGGGCGTATTTCACGCAACAGTGGCGTGGATGGCGAAGGGTTACCTTGAATTCAAGTTAAGGAAAGGTCGGCTTATATCTGTCAAGATTGTCTTACAGCGTTGTTAAACAGTTTTTGAATAACCTTTCTGCTGTGGGTATGAAGTCTAGAGAAAAGATCTTTGTGAAAGTTTACTGTCAATAAGAGTATATTTGTGCAAGAAATTTGTCCAAAAAACTAACGCATGACGGAAATTTGGAAAATGTAGCTGCAAACTCGAATCTCTAACAACACGGAATGATATCTCTTATTATATATTTTATGTTAGTTTTAAACAGAGTGGGCCGAGTGGTAGGAAACTTGCAAAAATTGCGATTCTAGAATTTGGGCTATCTTTTAATTGTTTCAGGGGGCTTAAGTTTAATAGGAAGAGGATTGATTCAGGGTAGATCTTCTTTTAAGGACGGTGCCTCTAATTGCAAAGGTTTTTGCGCGAGATTAAGACCACGCGGGAAAAGTAGATCTTTGCAAGGGCTATTGGAATCCACAAAGAAAACTGGGGGTAGCCACGCATTTTTTCGAGATAAGTAGCCTTGAATCTCAACAAAAATGCTGACGTCAGCATTTTCCTGTAAAAGGAAGGAAAGGATATTTCTTCAAAGATTTTCATAGAATTCGCCTTTACATACAGAAAAGCAAACATATTTAAAAAGATCTTTAAACTACATGGCAAATGGTAACAAAAAACATTTTTGATATGTTTTTAATAACAAGATCATTGCAAAAGCGCTTTTAGCGTATCTGACAGCCTTCCTCTAGTTCAGCTAAAATACATTCTAAATACCTTTCGCTCACAACCAGAAACTAATCACGTGTTAAATAGACTTGCCACTTCCATTTCATAACATAAAATGTAGGGGTAACAACGCGTCTTTTAAAGTTATTAATCTTTTTTTAAAACTTTTACGGTGCCCATTACATTTTTTCCTGTCACCTCTCCAGTAAGTAAGACATTTGCGTATCTCGCACTTGTTTTGCACGCGCACTACGCCATCTGCAGGTACATGTTTACAGTTGGATTTCAGAATAATTTTCGATAGCTAGGTTTTCAGCTGGAAGACGTAAACAGTTAGTGGTTAGCGATATGCTGCTATTCTGGTGTTCCTGGTTTAAGCACAGGTTCATTAAACCTGATTTGATCACAGTAGGAAAATTTTGTGTTCATTTTAGTCGTGTACGTGATAGCGTAGTTGATTGCGTCAAATGTCAGCCCCAGCGCGCGTGTGGAGCTAAGCCATGGCTTGCGTGATGCGCAGAACGTGTGCGCACTAACAAAAGTAGGCACCGTCCTTAAATGTAGAACGTTATGACAGCAAAGTCCAAAAGTTTAGACGTAAGGCATTATAAGATATTTTTGCTCCAAAAAATAACATAGCGCTAATGTAGGTTAAAATCTTTGTTTTAGACTAAGTGACTTCTGATTTTTTTGTGTTTCAATACAAATAAAATTTAAGATTATTTAACATGCGCAAGAGAGTAAGTGAGCTATTGTACCACATCTTGAAATTGGTTTTAGACTAATTATTCCTGGCCTCTTAAATGAGAAATTCGTCTATACAGCTAACATCCAGCAATTTAACAAAGATGCTTTTAATAAGTAAATTGAGCGTTAATAATCCAGTCCAAAAAGCCAAACCCCAACGAGACAGTTTACTCACGCAACACAGTGAGTCACACTTGAAAAAATAAATATCTCGATGTTAGAACTCCATGTGCTCAACGGGTGGAAAAGAGGATGATATCAACCAACAGCCATGTTAATCCAATGTGGCCATCATCTTAAAACGAAATGCGGCTTTTATGTAGTAGCTTGGTAGTTTTTGTGTGGATATCAAGATCTAAACCTGCCACCCAAAACTTCATCTCTCGATGGTAGAATCCCATCTCTCCATCGGGTAAAAAAAAATGATTTCAAATATTTGCCATGTAAGTGTAATGTGGCTACCATCTTAAAACAAAGCGCAACTTTTTCGATCTAATAAATTTTTATGTAGAAGCTTGGTAGTTTCTGCGTGAATATTAAAATATAAAACTGTCACCTAAAACTTCATCTCTCGATGGGAGAATCCTATCTCTTAAACGGGTGAAAAAGAGAATGTTGTCAAACATCGGCCATGTTAGTGTAATATGGCCGCCATCTTGAAAACAAAGTGCATCTTTTCTGGTCTCATAACTTTTTCTGTAGTAGCTTGTTAGATTTTGTGTGGATATCAACATCTAAAACTGACATCTTAAAAATTTGCGCCATTTTAAACGATGTGCAAGTTTTCTGGTCTAATACCTTTTTATGTAGTAGCTTTGTGGTTTTTCTGTGGATATCAAGATGTAAAACTGTCACCTAAAACTTCATCTCTCGATTGTAAAATCCCAGAACTTAAACGGGCGAACAAATAAATGATGTCAAATATCGGCCATATTAATGTAAAATTTGCGCCATTTTAAACGATGTGCAAGTTTTCTGGTCTAGTAGCTTTTTATGTAATAGCTTGGTAGTTTTTCTGTGGATGTCAAGATGTAAAACTGTCACTTTAAACTTTATCTCTCGATAGTAAAATCCCATCTTTTTGAGGCGTTAAAAATCTAATGATAAATAAATCTAATGATAGATATCTAATGATATCAAACAAAGATCATCTTAGTGTAATATGGCCGCCGTCTTCAAACAAATTGCAACTTTCCTGGTCTAACAACTTTTTATATGGAAAACTTGGTAGTTTTGGGGTGGATATCAAGATATAAAACTGTCACCTAAAACTTCATCTTTCAATAGTAGAATCCCATCTTTTTAATGGGTAAAAAAATTAGTCAAACATCGGCCATGCTAGTGTATAATGGCCGCCATCTGAAAACGACGTGCAACTTTTCTGGTCTAAAAACATTTTATGTAGAAGCTTGGTAGTTTTTCTGCCCATATTAACAAATAAAATTAGCCCTACGTTACGATACGTTGTGCTGGTTAGGTTATAGAAGTGCTACGCTGCGTTACGTTCAGATATTTCCGTATTCTCAGCTATGTTGCGCTACGTTCAGATGTTTTCTTCTGGGTGTTTTTAGGATAGGTTGTAGAAGTGCTACGTTGCGTTATGCTCAGATATTTCCAGCTATTCTCCGCTATCTTGCGCTACGTTGTGCCGTTTTCTCCTGGGTGCTTTTAGGTTAGGTTACAAAGGTGCTAGGTTGCGTTATGCTCATATATTTCCCGTTATTCTCTGCAATGTTGCGTTACGTTGCGCTGGTTTCTCCTGGGTACATTTAGGTAATTTATAAAAATGCAACGTTCCATTATATTAAGATATTTTCCGCTATTCTCTGCTATGTGGCGCTACGTTGTGCAGTTTTCTTCCAGGTGGTCTTAGGTTAGGTTATAAAGGTGCTACCTTCCCTTATGCTTACATATTTCCACTTATTGTGTGCAATATTGCGATAGGTTGTACTGTTTTCTCCTAGGTGGTTTCAGGTTAGGTTATAAAGGTCCTTCGTTGCGTGATGCTCAGATATTTCCCGTTATCCTCTGTTATGTTGGGCTTCGTTGTGCTGTTTTTTCCTAGGTGGTTTTAGGTTAGTTTATAGAAGTGTTACGTTCCGTTATATTTAGATGTTTTCCGCTATTCTTTGCTATGTTGCGATACATTGTGCTGTTTTCTACTAGGTGGTTTTAGGTTAGGTTATAAAAGTGCTACGTTACGTTATGCTTAAATATTTCCCAGTATTCTCTGCTATGTTGCTCCACGTTTTGCTGTTTTTTCCTAGGGTGGTTTTGGTTAGGTTATAGAAGTCCTACGTTCCGTTATGCTCAGATATTTCCCGCTATTCTCTGCTATGTTGTGTTATGTTATGCTGTTTTCATTTGGATGGTTTTAGGTTAGGTTATAAAGGTGCTTCTTGCGTGATGCTCAGATATTTCCCGTTATTCTCTGCTATGTTGCGCTACGTTGTGCTTATTTCTCCTAAGTGATTTAAGGTTAGTTTATAGAAGTCCTACGTTCCGTTATTCTTAGATATTTCCCGTTATTCTCTGTTATAGGGCGCTACGTTGCCACGTATGGCCATGCTGACATATTAGACCCTATTCTCTGCCATTTTACCCCAAAGCTGTGCTGTTTCTTCCTGGTAGTTTCAAGGTTGGGTTATAGAATGTTACGTAGGGCCATAGTATAATATTACACGTTATTCTCAGCTATCTGCCCCAAAGTTGTGCTGTTTTTTGCCAGTAGACTTAAGGTTGGATTATAAAATGCTACGTGTGGCCATACTGACCAATTCGACCTTATTTGCTGCTATGTGACCCAAAGTTGTTCTTTCTTTTCCTAGTAGTTTTAAGGTTGGGTTATAGAATGCTTCGTATGGCCATGCTGACAAATTAGACCTAATTCTCTGCTATGTACGGCAAAATATGTCTTTTTTTGCCAGTAGTTTAAAGATTGGGTTATAGAATGCTATGTATGGTCATACTGGCAAATTGGACCTTATTTTCTGCCATGCGCCCCAAAATTATGCCTTCTTTTGCTAGTAGTTTTAAGGTTGGGTTATAGAATGCTACGTATGGCCATGCTGACATATTAGACCTTATTCTCTGCTATTTGCGACAAAAGCTGTCTTTTTCGCTAGTAGTTTTAACGTTGGGTTATGGAATGCTACGTATGGCCATGCTGACATATTAGACCTTATTTTCTGCAATGTGCCTTAAAGTTGTGCTTTCTTTTTCTAGTAGTTTTAAGGTTAGGTTATAGAATCCTACGTAAAGCCATGCTGACATATTAGACCTTAAACTCTGCCATGTGAGGAAAAATTTGTCTTTTTTTGCTAGTAGTCTCGAGGTTGGGCTATAGAATGCTACGTATAGCAATACTAACATATAGCACCTTACTTTCTGTCATGTGCCTTAAAGTTGTCCTTCCTTTTGCTAGTAGTTTTAAGATTGGGTGATACAATTATACCTATGGCCATGCTGACATACTAGACCTTATTCCTTGCCATGTGCGCCAAGACTTGTCTTTTTTTTTCTAGTATTTTTTAACTTGGGTTATAGAATGCTACGTATGGTCATGCTGACATATTAGACCTTAGTCTCAGCTATGTGTGGCCAAAGTTCTCTTTTTTTTGCTAGTTCTTTCAAGGTTGGGTTATAAAATGCTACGTATGGCTATACTGACATACTGGACCGTATTTTCTGCTATGTGCCTTAAAGTTGTGCTTTCTTTTGCTAGTAGTTTTAAGGTTGGGTTATAGAATACTACGTATGGCCATGCTGACATATTGGGCCTCATTCTCTCCTATGTGCGGCAAAATTTCTCTTTTTTGCTACTAGTTTGAAGGTTGGGTTATAGAATGCTACGTATGGCCATACTGACATATTGCACCTTATTTATTTTCTGCTATGTGCCTTAAAGTTGCTCTATCTTTTTCTAGTAGTTTTACGGTTAAGTTATAGAATGCTATCTATGGCTTGGCTGACATATTAGAGCTTAAACTTTGCTATGTGCCTTAAATTTGTGCTTTCTTTTGCTAGTAGTTTTAAGATTGGGTTATAGAATGCTACCTATGGCCATACTGACATATTTGACATTGTTCTCTGCTATGTGCGGAAAATCTTTTTTTTATCCTAGTAGCTTAAATTTTGGGTTATAGAATGCTACGTATAGCTGTGCTGACATACTAGACCTTATTCTCTTCTGTGTGCGGCAAAATTTGTCTTTTTTTGCTAGTAGTTTTAAGGTTGGGTTATAGAATACTACGTATGGCTATGCTGACATATTAGACCCTATTTTCTCCTATGTGCGGCAAAAAATCTCTTTTTTTGCTAGTAGTTTTAAGGTTGGGTTATAGACTGCAACGTATGCCCTTAGTAATATATTGGACCCGATTTTCTGCTATTTCTCTCAAAGTTTTCCTGTTTTTTTAGTAGTTTTTAAGTTAAGGTATAGAATGCTACGTATAGTCATACTTATGGCCTGGACCCTATTCTATGCTCTTTGTCCTATATTTTTGCTGTTTTTTGCTACTGGTTTTAAGGTTGGATTATAGAATGCAACGTAGCGCCAGAGTGACATATTTGATCCTATCCTCTGCTGTTTAAACCAATTTTTCTGTGTTTTGCAAGTAGTTTTATGGTTGGAGTATAGAATGTAACGTTTGGCCATAGTGATATATTGCACCCTATTCTCTGGTAATCGTCTCTACGTTTTGCTGTTTTTGCTAGTAGTTTTAAAGTTGAGTTATAGAATGCAACGTATGGTCATACGTATTGTTTGGACCCTATTCTCTCCTATTCGTCCAAAAGTTTTGTTGTTTTTTGCTAGTAGTTTTGACGTTGGATTATAGAATGCAACGTATGGTCATACTTAGGGTTTGGACCGTATTTTCTGCTATTTGTCCCAAAGTTTTGCTGTTTTTTGCCAGTAGTTTTAAGGTTGCTTTATAAATTCCACGTATGGTCATAGTTAGTGTTTTGACCCTATTCTCTGCTAATTGTCCCAAAGGTTTGGTGTTTTTTGCTAGTAGTTTTAAGGCTGGATTAGAGAATGCAAGCATGGCCATAGCAAGATATTGGACTTTATTCTCTGCTTTTTCTCTAAAAGTTTTGCTTTTTATTGCGTCTAGTTTAAAGGTTGGGTTATAGAGCGCTACGTATGTTTATAGTTAGGGTATGGAACCTTTCACTCCTATTTGAGCCAAAGTTTTGGTGTTTTTTGCTAGTAGTTTTAACGCTAAGTTATACAATGCAAGGCATGGCCATTGTGACATATTGGCCCCTATTCTCTGCTCTTTGTCGCAAAGTTTTGCTCTTTTTTGCTAGTACTTTTAAGGTTAGGTTATAGAATGTAACATATGGCCATAGTGATCTATTGGACCCTATTTTCTGCAACTTTTCTCGAAGTTTTGCTGTTATTAGCTAGTAGTCTTAAAGTTTGGTTAAAGAATGCTAGGTATGGTCATACTTAGGGTTTGGACCCTATTCTCTGCTATATGTCCCAAAGTTTTGCTGTTATTAGCTAAAAACGCTAGGGTTGGGTTATAGAATGCTACCTATGGTCATAGTTAGGGTTTGGATTCCTTTCTCTGCTATTTGTCCCAAAGTTTTGTTGTTTTTTGCTAGTAGCTTTAAGGTCAGTTTATAGAATGCAACGTATGGCCATAGTGACATATTGGACCCTATTCTCTGCAATTTGTGTCGAAGTTTTGCTGTTACTAGCTAGTAGTTTTAAAGTTTGGTTAAAGAATGCTAGGTATGGTCATACTTAGGATTTTGGACCCTGTTCTGTACTATTTGTCTCAAAGTTTTGCCGTTTTTTGCTAGTAGTTTTTAGTTTGGGTTATAGAATGGTACATATGGTCATACTTAGGGTTTGGACCCTATTCTCGTCTATTTGTCCCAAAGTTTTGCTGTTTTTTTTTTCTAGTAGTTTAAAGGTTGGGTTATAGATTTCAACGTATGGCCATAGTGACACATTGGACCCTATTCTCTGCTATTTGTCAAAAAGTTTTGCTTTTTAGTGCTAGAAGTTTCTAGGTTGGGTTATAGAACGCTACGTATGTTCATAGTTAGGGTTTAAACCCTATTCTCTGCTATTTGTCCCAAAGTTTTGCTGCTTTTTGCTAATAGTTTCAATGTTGGGTTACAAAATGCTACCTGTGGTTATAGTTGGGGTTTGGACCCTATTCTCTACTAGTTGTCTCAAAGTTTTGGTGTCTTAAACTGGTTGTTTTAACGCTAAGCGATACAATGCAACGTATGGCGATAGTGACATATTGGACCCTATTCTCTGCCCTTTGTCTCAAAATTTTGCTGTTATTAGCTACTGGTTTTAGATTGGTTTATAGAATGCTACGTATGGTCATAATTAGGGTTTAGGTTCTATTCTCTGCTATTTGTCCCAAAGTTTTGCTGTTTTTTTGCTGGTAGTTTTAACGTTGGGTTACAGAATGCAGCGTATGGCTATAGTGAAATATTGCACCATATTTTCTCCTATTTGTCCCAAAGTTTTGCTGTTTTTTTGCTAGTAGTTTTAAGACTGGGTTATGGAATGCAACGTATTGCCATAGTGACATATTCGACCCTATTCCCTGCTATTTGTCTCAAAGTTTTGCTACCTTTTGCTAATAGTTTTAAGGTTGGGTTATATAATGCAACGTATGGTCATACTTAGGGTTTGGCCTTTCTTCTCTTCTATTTATCCCAAAGTTTTGCTGTTTTTTGCTAGTAGTTTTAAGGTTGGGTTATAGAATGCGCCGTATGGCCAAAGTGACATATTAGAACCTATTTTCTGCTTTTTGTCCGAACGGTTTGCTGTTTTTTGGTAGCAGTTTTAAGGTTAAGTTATAGAATGCTACGTATCGTCATACTTAGGGTTTGGATCCTGTTCTTTGCTCTTTTTCCTAAAGTTTTGCTTTTGTTGCTAGTAGTTCTAAGTTTGGGATATAGAATGCAACGTATGGCCACGTGACATATTGCACGCTATTCTCTGCTATTTGTCGCAAAGTTTTCCTGTTTTTTGCTAGTAGTTTTAAGGTTGGGTTATATAATGCAACGTATGGCCATAATGACATATTCGAGCCTATTATCTGGTACTTGTCCGAAAGTTTTGCTTTTTTTTTGGTAGCAGACTTGAGGTTTGGTTATATAATACTACGAATTTTCGTACTTATAGTGCGGTACGGCGTGTAATCCCGTAGGACTTTCATGCCGAAATTGATTTTGTCGCTGTTTTGCACTTATTTTGGGCCGAACAATAAGAATCCGATGGGGTTCAAATTTTCCGATCCCGTCTTCCCATGTTTCTGGCTACTGTAAGGGTTTAATTTATGCTAATTTATGCTAATT
>Ga0126338_10003260_pt1 | contig 11349 bp, 8 predicted proteins | sample OrbCmetagenome_2_FD_92529 | JGI IMG/M metagenome (GOLD analysis project Ga0126338, IMG submission 92529) | Coral microbial communities from Petempiche,Puerto Morelos, Mexico - Orbicella C C metagenome | ecosystem: Host-associated > Invertebrates > Cnidaria > Coral | place: Petempiche,Puerto... | reverse complement strand
GTCGGGCTCGAACGCAGAACGTCAACTTGTTTCCCGCCAGTCATGCGCAGTGGACCTTTTGGCTTTTCCCTGATCTTATGGCGTTCCCGTCGCCGTCCGCGTTGTCTTTGCTTAAAGTCCCTACTACCGTGATTTCTCGCACTGATTTAATTAACTGGATGAAATTTCGTCACTACAAATACGCGCTCCGGGAATTGGACATGTTAAAGTAGACTGTAGAAATGCTTTGTTATCTTGGTGATTTGCATGCATGTTAACACCACACTTTGTTGTTCATGGACGACTAATAAGCTGAGAGAATTTGGCTGAAAGTTTCAAAAACGAAATGGCCGGACGAGAGTGAGCGTTCCACGGGAGACGGCAAAGTTTGAATACGACGGGGCAGATAAGGACAAGTACTCAAGATACGCAAAAGCGAGGCAAGATTCTGTAAACTATACCGTGTATATAATCTGTTCATTAAAAAAACGTCGAGTTGTAGCCGTAAATCGTAAAGGTTTAGTCCTGCACGATGCAATCTTAACTACCCTTGAAAATTGATTTGCGTTTCCATTTCTTGTCGCAACAACGAACCAGCTTGGTGCCGTCATTTGAAAATATCAAAACCAGTTTGAATTCGTTTTTTCATCATGTGCGAGGTTATGCGTCACATCTTGTTCACGCGAACGACAAAATTCTCATCGCTTTTTTATCGGCATGTCTGTTGCTATTTCTACCCGATAGCTGGCAGTTTCGCGTTTGCTGTGAGCGAGATTATAATATACTATTTGCTTTTTCGGATGGATTCATGTCAACACTGTAAGCATTTTCCGTGGAATGTGTCGCTACAATATCTTTTTTATTATTTTACTTTTAATCCCAATGAGACTTGCATGACAATTACTCGTCACTTGACTGAAGTCTTCTACGCTACTTGAAGGCAAGAAGTCAAGTGACATTTAGATCAGCATGCAGTGATTACCCTCAACATAAGGGACGACACGTTCTTATTTGTCTTTTACACTACATAGCTATTGTTCATCGTTTCCTTCAGAAATAATATGTTCGCTCACTGTTTTTGGAACTTGAGATTTTAAGCGCAAATTCAAGCTACGCTCGAAATTGTCTTCCAGAAACGGAAGAATCATTTTCTGTGGTTTTGTCTACCAAAAGTAGCCGGCGCTTGAAACGCGAGTAGTCGGCGAAGACGCCGGCCGCCGACGCTTCTGGAGAACACTAGGGAGTTTAAGAAACCAGGACGTGACGCCGAGGACAAAATAACGTGAATTTAAAAATGATTTTATACTTTACCTACGAATCTCGCGGTCATTTCCCTTTGTTTCTCAGTGTCAAAGCTATCACGAAACTAATTCTGGGACAGGGCGAAACATTTGAAATAAAACTAAATAAATTAGCCTTCGTGGTTCACGTTCTCCAGACATCGCAGAATTTCAGTTGGTCATTTCACGTTGTTGTTTTGCAGAGGACGGCAAAGAAATGTACCAAGAATTATAACGCAAGTGCACAGCCACCGTTCTGCTCATTAAACCTTTTGTTTAGCGACGCTCCCGTTGCTGCCGTCGTGGTTTACTTCCATACATACATAAACTTTTTTAACGTGTCTTTATATCTAGCCGATGGGAAAAAAACCCTCTACTAGTTAGGGACACTTAGTATAAGTGAGGTTTTCTTAAACTCCCTACTGCGGCGGACGCGCGTTGCGTGGATGTTTTGCTGGAGGATGAAAATGCGCGTAAAATTGCTGAGGCTGTCCACGTGAACCAAATCCGCGTGTCGGGATTGGCTATTGGTAGACCCTTGTGGGATTTCTGTTCTAAAAATAACTCGAGAGGAATTACATTGGGAACAAGGTCTGTGTGGTGAATAAACTCACTTCGCCATTATCCGCTCTTGATTCTCTTTATAATACCAACTAGAAAGAGATTTTCTTACCAAGGATGGTTTGTCGACATTGTGACCAGGAAGAGGCAAGTTAAACTCTGCTTTAGTGTCCTACAGCGATTTAAAAAGAGAACAAAATAGCAACAATCCTAGTTTTAAAAATGTTAACAGTTCGATTAAGTGATGTCACCACCTTCATTTCGCAGATTACGGGGTGGGGGAGAGAAATACAAATTACATGTACCTCTTTCAGCCACATGTGGCGAGTCATGAAAATGATAAAATATCCCATTATCATGTTTCGTAGATCGCCTTTTCAGGTCAATCATCGGCCTTTCTCAAAAGTCAATCAAACCTGTCTAAATTCGCTAGCAGGGATTAATTACGCAAGCGAGATGTCTGAAAAACTGAATGTGTCCTTAAAAAAGACTACTTTCTTACCTTCTTGGCCTTGTACCGCAGAAGAACAAAGTCGCTGGACAACACAAACCATCTCTTCTGCCAGCCCTTATCGCCTTTCATTTTGTGATTCAAGTATCCACTGTGCCAGATCTTGGACTCATCTCCGATTTTTAATACGCTATGTCCTTTACCCTCTGTTTCCTTAACCGTGGCTTCGCTCGAACCCTTCACAAGAATTTTATGGCAATTTTCGCAAACCTTCTCAAGCTTTCCATTCTTGTACTCAAGCGCTGCTTTAAAGCTTGAACAATTGCCGCACACCACCCTCCCACAGGCGCGACAGTGATGCCGCCGCCGAAATTTGGTAAACATGACGTCACACAGCATGCACATGCTCACTGCTTCGTCTCGGACCCAGGCCGGCGCTTTCTTTCCCAGCTCCACGTCCGTCAAGACTTCAATCTTAGTCCCTCGTCTGTAACTCTCTCTTTTCGATGTGAGTTCGTTCACCGTCTCCTTAAGCTTGCTTGTCCAAGCCTCTTTCGCTTCGGCAGACGGTGCGGTGAAATCCATGACCCTTTGTTTACTGACAATGCGAAAGGAATTCTCCAGTTCGAGTTCTTCATCCACGTCAGCAACTTCCATACCGAACAAGTCCATTTCGACTTTGACCTTGTACTTGTTTGTCCCTGGAAACTTAGCACAGCAAAGAAGAACGTCGTTGAACTATAAACGAAAAAGAAAGCAAACATGATCAATACTATCTACTTCCAGTGACATTTTTAAGGTTTCTCTAATCCGATCTGATTTTCCTTTCTGAATTTTTGCTGGCTTCTGTCCACCTTCATCAGAGTTGCAATCTGTGGCTTCGTTATTACTCGCGCTACAAACCCGTTTTCTGTCGTTTTATTGATTTTGAATCAAGGGTAGTTAAGAGCGAGGGAGCCATTTCTTCTCGTTAATCAATATACGACTTCTCTTAACAATATCAACACTTTTTTAAGCAGATAGGTGCTGAGCATAAAGAAAATTATAAACTGCAGGATAGTGTCTTGATGAACCACCAAATTCTTAGAACTAACTTTCTCTAACTATAGAAAGTGAATAGTAATCACGCAGGAATATCGATTTTTGACTTGAGCCAAAAACCTTACGGCGATTAGCCCCGTCGCTAAGCGACTCGACGCACTGACCAAGAACAAACCTCGCAGGCTCATTGCCACGCAAGTGAACTCGATTGCTACAGTATGGCAATTCGCAAAAAAAGCAAAGATCGTCTCTGTTTTAAAGGAGCTAAGTCACGGTTTGCGCATCTCGAAAAGTTAAGTCTTAATTTTTCACGTTCGTCGTTTGTAATCCGTGTCAATCTTCTCCATCCTTAACCATCCTTGTTTCTTTATGGTTTATTATTGTCGCTTTGCTGTTTTTGTATTTTAGTAACCTATTATTTTCAGGTTTACTTCAATTTAAAGGTAATTTTGTACGTGGCCAAAATAACTCAAATACCGTCACTGATCTCGTTTGACATGACCGCTACCCATCTAACAATATGCTTCATTTTTTGTTCCTTACCAGCATGAGTGTTCTTTCTTGATGGCTGTCTGTTGTTCTCGCTGCCACTTTTCTAAATTCCCCCTCCATAACAAATACCTACAAAAAAACAACAACAAACAAACAGAAAAAAACAAAAACAAAAAACAAAAAACAAAAAAAAACAAAACAAAACACGGGTATACAATAAATGTCGTTGCTCTTACAGAATACACGATTTGACAAAACATATCGAGCAGGAGCAACAAGACATAAACCAGTTAAGCAGGTTACTCACACGACTGGCTGTTATAAGTGGATAGTCCTCTCCTATCCTATCCTGGATTTCCAAAAGAATCTTGAATCGTTCCTGTTGTTGCGATTAAGAAAAGACAGCAAGAGACATTCAGCAGATATTCAATTGACTATTGCTATCAATGACAGAACGCAAGTACACGAACACTCCTATTTTCTATGAATCTATAAGTAATGTTGAGGCAAAGATTAACCCAGACTTTTAGAACATATCAAAAACTCTCCCACTCCCCACCAAACAAAACAAAAACAACAACAACAACAAAAATTGAATCACCACATGATTTTACGAACACGATTATTTGAAATTTGAAAATACACCGTCCATGAGCCTTGTACTTCCGTATGGTTCATTGTAGAACATTTACTTCGTCATCAGCATTTCGTTTGACCTGAACACAAATTTTATTTCCTTTATTTACTATTGTAGGTCTACATCAGCCTACAGGCTGCCTCTACCTGTTAACCTGTACTTATCAAATAAAGATTTAAAGATTGATCGATCGTTCCTCGCTGGGTTGTATGCTCCCGGGAGAGGGGACTCGGTCGGGGATCCTCGTCATCTCGCTTAGCGTTGTAAACCACAGATTTGGGTCAAAGTATATTTTAGGGTGCACTCTAAGAAATTATAATAAAAAATGCTCTTATCTCCATGTTTAGGCTCGATATCTGCCGCTCCCTCGAGTCCAGCCAATTAGCGGGATCTCCTTTCCTGAACAGCGGCTGGTAGTCGAGCCTGTGCAGTGGTATCTTTTAGGGGTCAAATAAAGCTCGCGCCACGCCTAGATTGCTCTCCTTTAGGGGTTTAATTTCCTAGGGGCGTTCCCGATCTTTTCATATGGGAGTGCCTCATCGGGGTTTGTCTATACTGTTTCTTTCACGACGATTAGAAGTCAGCACCAAGCTACAATTGTTATCCCCCACCCCACCTTCTCCCTACCACAACAAAATTGGCTTACCGTCTTTTTCATGCTGTCGTTAGCATGTCGAGCTGATTCGGAGATGATTTCTAAAGCATCTGAAAAGACAGACATTAAACACAATCAACTGGTAGGCTGACAAACACAGGGAACACTTCAAGTCAATGTCAGTCATTCACAATGTGAGCTGATATTATTAATAAGAACGCAGTTCCCAATTGATCCCAAAGTAATTAGGAATTGTTAACTACGTCTTAAGCCACCTAGGAAGATTGTGTGGTGAGGCTTAAGGTACAGCCGCCTCGGAGGCTTCTTCGCTTTGTGATTGGTCAGTTTCCATTCGGTGTATCACTTAAATAAGACCACGTGCTCAACTTAGGAGTGTCCTTCCACACTTGGCGCCGTAAGATGTGTTGCCTTAGCTGTGTTCCTTTCGATTCGTTCCGCCGTGTATTTCAAGACCGGCCATTCTAGTTACTTCGGTTTTGGTTTTACGACAATCAATTGTCTACTGAAATCGCATTGTAAGGGAAAGACCTCATTAAGCAATCATTCTCAGCAGTTTAGGAAAATCTGGCAATAAAGTGCAAATTAAACTGTTTTTTTGATCGTAACAAGATTTGATGCAAGTTAATTAGCTTGATACCAATTTTATTCAAAACCTAAAGAAGTATGCCACGTTTGAGTAATTTGCTGAAAGAAAATCAGCACTTTGAACCCCAGATTTTATTATTTGTTTTGTTTTGTTTTGTTTTGTTTTAAGATTTAACAAAAGTGTGAGAAAGTGAGATATACTTGCAGAAAGTGGATTAGCCTGCGTAGCAGGCGTTTCTAAAAAAGCACGCTAAGGAAACAAAACTGCGGGCGAGTGCGAAACATAAGGAGCAGTTCTTTTTCGCCACCCCCTCCCCACTTCTCCCCATTTTTTGGTCACCCCAGGCGTGCTACTTCGCTAGCTCGCTTGTTCAATCTCTTCCACCTGGAAAACGAAAGACCACGTCTGCTACGCACGCTAAAATTGAATATAATTTTCATTTAAGAGGTCCACCACAATCAACATACCCGAAGTGTTCTTCAAGTCGCCAGAATCTTCTGGAAGCTTTGAAACATAGTCTGAAAGTAAAAGGAAAGGAAAAAACATGACCTTGCATTTTTCAAAAATGTAATTAATTATCTATTCAAGTTTACAATAGCAAAAAGCAATTTAATAATATAAATACATATAATTTGTAATTTATAAAAAAAAACAGTAATTGCACAACTGTTTTTGTTTTGTTTTGTTTTGTTCTAAAAAAACAAGAAAACTGTAAAGTAAGCATGTAATTGTAAGTTATTGCAAGTTAGTAACTGTACGTGTAAGTAAGTAACTATGTCAGTAGTGTTGTAAGTGTTGCAATAATAATAGATAAAAATTACAAAAAATCAGCCACCATGTATACTGGCAATGATGCATGTAAATTACTGGACAGGTACTTGAGGTGGTGGGGGGATGGGACAGGGGTAGGGTGTAGGGGGGGGAGGCAGGGGAGACATGATAGATACAAGGGGGTTATCTAAAATTGGATTTTATCTACAAATGGATATCATCTGTAAGATTGTTAAACACAAATCTAGCTGGAAAAGAGACTGTTTAGGAATGATCTCCGTTACAGGTTTTTTGTTTCAAAATAAGACCTCTGTTTGTTCAGACAAATTCTTGCTTGTTGTTTCACACTGCCATTTTCAGCAGAGATGAGCAACTGAGGAACTTGCTGCTTCCACAGGCTTATGCTGGGCTACCACTGCTACTAAAGATCATTTTTTTACTAGAGAATTCACCAACCAAATCCCTGATATTAACCTTTCAGAAGTAACTGGTATCTGGGAACTCTCTGGACTGGTTCCAACATGTGATGCTGAAGTGTTAGATGTTCACACTCTTTGGTTTTCTGTTCAAAAAAATAAAAAAAGATAGAGAAAGAGGTAGAGAGAAGACAGTTACAAGCAAATGTTTCTATTGTTAGGGTGGGTACCAGGCCAGAACAATAATTATCTTGAGACTTACTTGAATCTCGTCAATCAAAGCTGCCATAATGGGTGACTTTTTTGTCCAAAGTGATAAGGTTTCTGTTGCTTTGTCAAAGTTTCCCACATAATGTGTATACATCTGCAGAAAGGGAAAATGACATCATTGTTACAAAAAGCACAGTGTATTGTGTTATTTTTTTTAATACACAAGAAGTACCAAAGCTTCCTTCTCTAATTTTTTCATAGATTCATTTAAGTCCTTACTTTTCTGTGGGAGGCATGAAAATTAAATTCCCTATTTCTTGATTTTAAAAGGGTGCTTCTCGTCAGATGGTAGGTAAAAAAGGTGAAGTCTGCATACAAGCCAAGTAGCCCATCAGGCTTATCCTGGTTTCTGAAGTATAAAGCAAGTATTTCTGTTCCCTCCTGGATGGGATGCTAGTCCATTGCAGGGTTACCCCAGCATTAAGTTCGCCAGTACCCATTTATGCACCTGGGCAGAGAGAGTCACTGTGAGAGTAAGTGTCTTGCCCAAGAACACAACACAATGTCCCTGGCCAGGGCTCAAACCTGGGCCATTCGATCTGGAGACAAGCTCACTAACCATGATACCACCTCGCCTCAAAGAAATAATTGAGTATGTTAAAACTGCCATATGGTACAACTGACCACCAGTGCCTCCTCTTTTGTGTTTTTACCACTGATATTGCTTTTGACAGTGACAGTGACAGTATATCATTAATGTGGAAACTTGATAAAAACCCCTGGAGAATACTTGTGATTAATATCCCACTCAGGGCTCAGAAGTGTAAAATAAATTTCATTACTAACGAGTCCTCACACTAAATAAAAACACTTACCTTTAAAAAAGGTGCCAGTCCTTTGAGAATATCTCCAATTTGATTATTGGTAGCCCTATCATGAAACAGTTTCATTAAGAATAATGAAAAAACCAAAAGAAAACAGATTTTCCAGCCTTATGGAGACATGATATTAAAGCAGAAATTAAAATTAGTATTGATGACAAGTAAAGAATACTTTTGCACAACTGCTAGAAAGAAGGAGTTCGATTTGGTAGTCATCTATTTCATATACATGTACATACCTGTACAACCTTATCCTAAAACAATATTTACAGAAAAATTGGTTTTAGTGCGGCATCACAAAAATTTCATAGTGTTATCTCACTTATTATGTCAAGATTACACCAACTTTCTGTGTTACGTGCACAGGTGACATCTTTTGACCATCTTTCGATAGGCTACATGTATGTATAAGACTAAAAGACCATTTAAGTGTGAAACTAGCAATTTTTCTGGTCATTAGTGGAAGAAAAATAATAATTTCTGCTCTTAAATGGCTGAAGAAGATTGTGGACTTTGCATGTTTCCCAATTTACAGGATCATTCAAATGATTTTAGTGTGGTCAATCAGCTCTCAATAGTGACTTCCGGTAGAATTAGGCTGCTATCGCTTTTAATACTCAAAAGATGTAAACATGCAAAACAATCAATTGATTTCTCCCAGAATGGCTTCTTGATACTTCTAGCCTTAGTTTGATGTCAAATAAATCCATCTTTCATGTATAAAATTTGAGTTAGACCATAAAGAATTCCATTGTGTTTACATTTTTTACCTATGCCAGGTTACATAGCATGTCAAAACATGGCATGTCAAAAGATGTTGACTATGCACATAACACTGAAAGCAGGTGTAATAAGAACTGAACAAAGCAGTTTTAAGTAATACCATTCTTTCATCCGTGCCTCCAATTTAGGCAATAGAAAATCCCTGTGGAGTTGATGAATAGCTTGTATATTTGAAAAGATATCATTAAGCACCTCCAGTGGCAGAATTCCTTTAGCACAACATTTGTTATTAATTTGCAAGTAAAACACCTGTATGCGACAGAAAACATATTATTAACAAATAATGATTAATTAAAAAAAAAACGACCAAGAAATATCCATTTACATGTAAACCTATTCAATAACTTAAAAACATTTTGCTCAAAAAGCCATGCCATTGTAGTAAGTTTATTTGACCTCTTTCATGATATAGAATGATACTTAAAGTTATAAATTATTTTAAAATTGTAATTTTATAATTCCTTCGACCTCGTTTATAGTATGGAATGATAAATGAAATATTTAGTAATCATTTTAAATAATGCCACATGTGGCATAAGGCTAGAATAGGTTACACGTATTTCACCCTCAGGCCTTTCTTTCAAAATGAAAACCTGTACTGTTCCCAATTGCCAAACTGGGTGAAAGTTGAAAGAAAAGATGGCACCCTGGAAGGAATTTTTGAGTAAACAATGTTTGGGGATGAACATTGAGCAACTGAGGTAATAATGAATAAGTCTTATTTATCAGATAAGGGAATTCTCTAACCTGGTCTAGGAGATGTAACCTTCTAACATACCTGTTCAGAAGTCAAAAGGGATCAAGTTAAAAATTATACATTCCAAAAATTAATTATTATAATTATAATTAATAAAAATCAATTTCCAGTTATTAAAACCAACAAAGTAAAATTTACAGATTTCAATTAACATCTGTCAAAAGGCCAATGTTGATGTATTCAAATAATGACTTGGCTCCGAAGCTTGGTGGAGTAATACAAATTAAAGGAATTCTATTTTCCCTCTGCCTTGACACAGAATTCTTTAATTTGTTTTTCCGTCAAGCCTGAAAACCAAGTTAGAATTTTACATTCACTTGTTGTATGAATAATCAACTTTTCTTACGCTCTTTCAGTGGTGAGAATTTCCATGGCAATGTTGTAAAGTTTCTTGCTTACAGCATCAGGGAACTCCTGTTGAAGGAAGACTCTGATATTAAACTCATACTCAAATAAAGTTTACAATATTATACAAAAATTAATCAAAAACAAAATTTAATCTTTTATGTACAGAAAGCTAAACATACATACATTACATTACTTTATTTAGCCTTGGATTTCAGAGTAGCTTATGCAGCTAATATCTGCGAGCACTTAACTATCAGATGAGAGGCAGACCACTACACCAGGAACTACGTCCCCTTCCCTTTTTGATCAGTGCGTGGTTTCTTTTACGTCTCAGAGAATTAATTGTGAACAGTTGTGAGACGGGGCCTAGGGTTTATCATCCTTATCCGAGAAGACTACAAAGTCTAACCATTTGCATATGTCATTACAACGGCAGCACTTTCCCATCAGTTATTTACAGACCCTGGGTGTTGGTCTAGCCAGGGTTTGAACCCACAACCTCCCGCACGCTAGTCTGGTGTTCCACCACTGAGCAATGTTGTTTTGCAACTATCAGTGTTCCAGATAAGCATGGGGTCTAAGGCCAAAACCCCGACATGGTCAGCTACGTGACCCAACAAATTATTATATTAAATAAATTTACATTGTACAAAGATTTGGTGTGAGTAGTGGGAATTGACCTGTTGGAATTCTTAATTGGCACACCTTCAAAACACATCTAGAACCCAGACAATAATGTCATAAATATTGCTACCAGAAAGTTAATTAAATGTATAACGAGCAGTATTCTGATAATGTACGAGCTACATGTTGAAATATTTGCACGTATACATGTGGACTAATTAACCATTTATGTAGAACATAACTTATTTGTTTAGTAAATTAACACCTTCCTTCTATTAATATGTAAAATACAATTTGGGTTATTTACATGAGTAGGTCATTTATGTAATACTATACCATTTAAAAAATAATTCAACCTCTATAAGTGGAATTTCTCACAGAAGTGCAAATAACATTTTTGTAAAATTGATACCAGAGGGTGCTAATTAGGTCACATAAGATCAATATTAATTTGCAGTTATTCGTTCATGATCACTATCAGCCATTGCAGTAAATATTACTTAATTTGTGTTATTTCTAATTCCAATCTCTTTTCAAACTCTCTTCAAAAAGACAGTTCGTACATGTAAAACGATCCTTGTACAAATTTAACTGTACTGTCTAGAAGGTCAATGTTTGAAAACCAATGTAACCTTTTAATAATTGACTTATAAACTCTTTCACTTTCATATTCTTGAACTTTGAGCAAAATACATGTATAATGAAATAAGATGCCTTTTCACATCTGCTTCTAGTTAATTTTTGAATATGTGTCGATGGAATCCTAATATGTGACTATTCAAATGAAAGCTATTGAGCAGTGCTTCAATTCATGCAGTGAATTTTAAGTTCTATTCTTTCTTGTAACTATTAGGAAGTTAAGAGTGAAACTGAAATTATTGTTACTTACAAGAGGCTCAGCATCACAAGAACTGCC